>OMCS01001420.1_pt1 | contig 10778 bp, 8 predicted proteins | sample 1674241 | NCBI WGS metagenome assembly OMCS01 (sample SAMEA103958153, study PRJEB25191) | human gut metagenome
CTCCGAAATTTGTTTGGGGAGAGGGAGTTGGACAATCAAGCCGTCTACGGAAGAATCGAGATTCGCTTTCGCAATCTCTTCAAGCAATTCGGCTTCGCTAATATCGGGGGAGAATTTGCGAAGTTCCGCTTCCGCTCCGATTTCAGCGGCATCTTTTAATTTTCCACGAATATAGGCATCGCTAGCCGGATTATCATTAGCCTGAATCACTACAAAATGGGGAATTTTTCCAGTTTTGGAAATTTCATCGCGCATCGCTATTTTTCGCGCAGCAACATACTCTTTGATTGTCATGGAAAAATATTATCATCCTAGCGAAGAAAGGGTAGTAAAAAGGTAAGAAAAAGCACCCCGTTTGGGGCGCCGAGGTTTCAAAAAATTAAGCAGCGACCGAAGAGGTGGAGCTGGAGGCATCCGCCCCTGCTCCGTTTAGCAGCATAACAATCAAAGCAAGGGTCAAAAACAAAATAGCGAACGCGAAGGTCAAATAGGTAACGACTTTCTCGGAACCGCGTTCCTTCGTTTTTGCAAAGACGTTCAATCCGCCGCCGGTGATCGCACCGGAAACCATGCGCTCGGCGTTAACGCCGTAGGTGTAGAGCACGTCGGCCTTCGTGGCGGCAATGCGGCCAATGCGGTAATGCTCCGCGGCGGAGCGGTTGCCAAGCTCCAGCATATCGCCCAGCACCGCGATACAGCGGCCATTCGTGCGCGAACGGAAGCCCGCAAGGATCTCAAGCGCGGCCTCCGTCGATTCCGGGCCTGCGTTATAGCAGTCCTCGATGATGGTAAAGCCGTCGCGCTCGTAGATCTTCTGGCGCATACCGGTGTTGTGAAAGCCGGAGATCTGCGTCTGAATCGTCTCAGGCGAGACCTTCAGGAGCAGGGCTGCCGTAACGGCGGCCAGCGTGTTATAGACCGTATGGCGACCCAGAACCGGCACGAACAACTCGAAACGGTGGCCGAAACCGCTGACGACAAAGCGCATACCATCGTCAAGCTCCTGAATGTCGGTCGCAAGCACGTCGCAGGCGTGGTTCTCGATGCCGTAATAATATTTTTTATGTCCGCCGTCGGCGCGCACGTTCCAAAGAAGCGGCTCGTCGCCGTTGAACACGCCGACTCCATTTTCCGGCACACCCCGGAAAATTTCGAGCTTGGCCTGCAGGATGCCCTCACGGGAGCCAAGATGTTCGATATGCATGGTGCCGATGTTGGTGATAACAGCGATATCGGGCTTTGCGATAGAAGTCAGGCGGGCCATTTCTCCGAAGTGGTTCATGCCCAGCTCCAGAACAGCCGTTTCGGTATCGTCCGGCATATCGAGGATGGTCATGGGCAGACCGATGTTGTTGTTGTGGTTGCCCTCGGTGCGGGCGGTGCGGTAGGTACGCTCCAGCATACAGGCGGTCATTTCCTTGGTCGTCGTTTTGCCGACGCTGCCGGTAATGCCGATGACGGTCATGCCCATCCGTTCGCGGCGGGCTGCGGCAAGATCGCCGTAGGCCTTGATGGTATCGGGTACAAGAATGGTCGGGATGGCCGCCTTGACCGGTCTTTGCACAAGCGCGGCACTTGCGCCAAGACTGGCCGCCATGCCGATAAAGTCATGGCCGTCGGACTTCTCACCCTTGATGGCGACGAAGAGGTCGCCGGGCTTTACTCTGCGCGAATCGATCTGGACGCCGGTGATCATGCCCTCCGCCTGTTCAGGCGTGAGCGTTCCCCGGCAGTCCTCCGCTGCCTGCTTCAGTGTCAGTTCCTTCATGCGTTTGCCTCCAAATACGACGCGACGACCTCACGCTCGTCCAGATGGTGCTTTTCGTGGCCGATTTCCTGATACGTCTCGTGGCCCTTGCCGCACAGGACGATCACATCGTCCTTCTGCGCCAGCTCCATCGCCCGGCCAATGGCCGAAACGCGGCTCTCAATGACCTCGTAGGGCGTTTCGGTATCCTGCATCCCGGCAAGGATCTGCCGGAGGATCTTATAGGGATCTTCGGTGCGGGGATTGTCTGAGGTGACGATGGCGAGGTCAGACAGCTCTGCTGCGATTTTGCCCATAACGGGGCGCTTATAGGGGTCGCGGTCGCCGCCGCAGCCGAAGACGGCGATGATGCGGCCCGTGCAGAAGCCGCGCACAGCCCTCAGAATATTTTCAAGGCTGTCGGGCGTATGGGAATAGTCGATAAGGACAGTATAGTCCTTGCCCGGCGTGGGGACGACCTCTACCCTGCCCTTGACGCTCTGCGCGGTGCGCAGGGCGTCTGCAATTTTTTGGAGCGGAATATTCAGCGCCAGCGCAGCGGCGATGACACCGAGCGCGTTATAGACGCTGAAAATGCCGGGAATGCCGAGCGTGACGGCAGCCCGCTCGTCCTGATAGACCGCGTCAAACTCCACGCGGTCGGAGAACAGGCCGATATGCTCCGCCGTGAGTGCAGCGGGGGTTCCCTGCGCGGAATACGTCAGAAGGCGGCAGTCCGCCTGCTCCATGATGCGCTTCGCGTAGGCATCGTCGACATTGACCGCGCCCGTTTCGCAGCGGCGGAAGAGCATGGCCTTCGCGTCGCAGTATGCATCCATCGTTTGATGGAAATCGAGATGGTCCTCTGTCAGATTTGTAAAGACAGCCGCGCTAAAACGGATCTGGTCGGCGCGGTGGAGCACCAGCGCGTGGGACGAGACCTCCATAATGACGTGCGTGCAGCCTGCATCGCGCATATCGGCAAAGAGCTTCTGCAGCTCAAAGGACTCCGGCGTGGTGCGCTCGGTGTGCAGGATCTCATCGCCGATCATATTCTGGATCGTGCCGATGAGGCCGACCTTTGCGCCGAGCGTTTTTTCAAGCACGTGCTTCAGCAGATACGTGCTGGTCGTTTTGCCGTTCGTGCCGGTGATTCCGACGACGCACATAGCGTCCGCCGGATGGCCGAACCAGTTTGCGCCGAGCGCGGCAAGCGCCGAGCGGGCATTGGAAACCAGTACATACGGAATGTCTGTTTCCGGCTTTTTTTCGCAGACGACGCAGACCGCGCCGTTTTCCATGGCCTTGGGAATATATTTGTGGCCGTCGGTCTGGAAGCCGGAGATCGCGACAAACAGTGCTCCGGGCGTTACCTGCCGGGAGTCATACTGAACGCCGGTAATATCCAGTGCTTCGTCCGCGTGCAGTTCCAGCACGTCAAGGCCGTGCAGCAGTTCTTTGAGCTTCATAGTGTCCTCCTTAGTCGGATGCGCCTGTGGAAGAGAATTCTACTGTAATTGTAGTACCTCTGTCAACCTCTGTTCCGGGTTCGATGTCCTGATAGGCCGCAAGCACGTAAACGTCCGTGCGGTCGGTGCCCTTGGCCTGCACGTAAAGGCCGGCGTTTGCAGCCAGATAGTTAACGTCCGCGACAGAGCAGCCGATGAAATCCGGCACCTCGACAACCGTCTGCTGCTTTTCCGCGCCCATGTAGAGGATGATCTGCGAATTGCCGGGAACCTGGCTACCCGGCGCGGGCAGCTGGTCGGTGACGGTCGAGCCGGTGCCGACAATGCGGTAGGTGATGGTTTTTTCAGCGAGCAGCGCAGCCGCTTCGCTTTCGTCCATGCCGATCACATCTGGGACTGTGAAGTTGATACCGCGGATATCCTCGGAATCATAATCCGGCTCCACACCGAGATAGGGAAGAATATCAAGGAAAATGTCGCGGACGGTCGGCGCAGCCATCAGGCCGCCGGAAATATACATCCCGTGGAGGGTATATTTTTCGCTGTCCTGCGAATACGCGGGCGTGTCAAGCGCGACAAGGACGACATATTTCGGGTCGTCAATGGGCGCGACGCCGATAAAGGAGACGATCTTGTCCTTGACCTGATTGCCGTCCTCGTCGTATTCGTCCAGCTTTTCGGACGTGCCGGTCTTGCCGCCGACACGGTAGCCGGGGGTTTTGGCCGCAGAAGCCGTGCCCTCGGTGACGACCTGTTCCATAAGGCTGCGCATTGTTTCGGACGTCTGCTGGCTGATGACCTGCCGCAAGACGGTCTTTTCGTTCCGCTCGACCATATTGCCGTCGGCGTCCAGAACCTCGCTCACGATATACGGCTCGAGCACATAGCCGCCGTTGACGATCGCCGCGACGGAGCGCACCAGCTGCATGGGCGTGATACGGAAGCTCTGACCGAAAGAGGACGTGATGAGATAGGACGTGCCGTACTGTGCGGGATTGTTCAGGTATTTCCGTTCGTAGAACAGACCGCTGGCCTCGCCCGGCAGATCAACGCCTGTTTTTTCCATGATGCCGAAGGCCTTGAGGTAATCATAGAAAATGTCGCCGCCCATGCGCAGGCCGATATGGCCAAAGGCGATGTTGCAGGAATTGCCGAGCGCCTGCGCGGTCGACTGCGCACCGTGACCGGCGGATTTCCAGCAGTTAAGGATCTGCTCACGGCCGGAGAACTTTTCCTGACCGCCGCAGTAGAACGAGTCGTTCAGCGTGACGGCTCCGGAATCGATTGCGGAGGCCAGCGTGATGAGCTTGAAGGTCGAACCCGGCTCATAGCCGTCGGACACGCAGCGGTTGCGCCACTGAGCCATACGTGCCGATGCAACATCCTGCTTATACTGCTCGATGGCGGCCTTATAGGCATCGGACGCTTCCGGCAGGGACAGCGCCGCATCACGCTCATTTTCAAGAAGCGCGGCCGCCGCGTCGTCATAGATTTCCAGATAATTATTTGGATCATAGGAGCCGAGCGTGGCCATGGCCTTGATCTCGCCCGTATTCACGTCCATGACGATACAGAACGCGCCGTTTTTGATATCGTACTTATCAATGGCGTTCTGCAGGTTCTTTTCCACATACGCCTGCACGGTCGCGTCGATGGTGGTAACGAGGCTGCAGCCGTCAGAGGCGTCATAGTATTTTTCGTATGTATAGGGCATCTCGGAGCCGTAGTTGCCCTTGGATGTCACGACCTTCCCGGCTGTGCCGGAAAGCTCTTCGTTGTAATAGGCTTCAAGGCCCTCGGAGCCGTTGTTGTCGCTTGAGACGAAGCCGAGCGCCTGCGCGGCGAGGGAGGAATTGGGGTAATAGCGCTTGAGGTCTGTTTCGAGATAGACGCCGGTGATCTTGTTTTCGCTGACGAAGGCGCGGACCTCGTCGGCCAGCTCCTCGGAGATCTTACGGCTGATGACCTTATAGCGGTACTGCTTGTCGGCGGCCTGCTCGTAGACGAAGCTCGGCTCGACATCCAGAATTTCGCCAAGACCGCGCGCGATCTGGTCGAGCAGGTTGCTGTTCTCGGGCTTTTTCATCTGCTCGGCGATCTCGTTCGGGTCGATGAAAACCGTCTCGACGGTCGACGAAGAGGCCAGCACGTTCATATTCGCGTCGTAGATCACGCCGCGCGCTGCGGTCAGATTCGTCGAACGGGTCTGGTTCTTGATCGCCTTTTCGTTGTAATAGTCGTGCTGGGTGATCATGAGGTTGTAAAGCGTTCCGATCAGCGGGACAAACGCGATCACGCCGCACAGGACCATCAGGATCAGGGTACGGCTGAGGATCGTTCGGTTCGCGCGCTCATTCCGCTCCCGGTTTGCCTGCTTCTGCTCTTTGGTGCGCGGCAGGCGGATGATCTTTTTTGCCATGAAACTGCCTTTCTGTTCAAAAAAGGGGCGGCCTGAAAAGACCGCCCCTGTTCGGTTACTCAGCTGGATTTCAAACTGGGAGGTTCTGTCCAAGCTTATGCTGCTGCGGGGTGCAAATATTCGATGAGGCCGAGAATGCTCTGCTGCATGGCGTCCAGAATTTCTCCGAAGACGCTTGTGCGCTGCTGCGTGTAAATTTCCGCCTGATCGTTCCCGGAGAAGCTGACATAGACGATCTGCTCGGGCTGACATTTGGTCAGGCCGATCTCAGCCGCGTATTCCTCGGCGGCGGTCAGATCGATCTTGGCGTCGTATTTGCTCTGAAGCATCAGCTGCTGCTCCTTGAGATTGGCAAGCCTGCTTTCAAGGGCTGAGACATTGCTGCTGGCCTCAAACAGCTGGACATAGCCGAAAATCACAAGGATCATGAGACAGGCTACCGTCAGCATACCCGCCAGTGTAAACGGCGCGATGGCCGTTCTGGCCTTGACTCTTCGGTACGGCTGCTCATAGGCCCGCTCGTCCGGCAGCTCGATGGGCAGGGTACGCTCATAGGCGCGGTTATCGTCATACTGGCGGGCAGTCTGATCGTTCCAGGCGTAAACATCGTATGCGGCAGCGCCGTTGTCTCTATAAAGATTTCTTCGATTGGGCTGCGCCATAACGGCGGGACTCCTTTCCGGGTTACACGTGCTCTGCTACGCGGAGCTTTGCACTGCGCGAACGGGGATTTTCCTCGACCTCCTCGCGCGTGGCGATGATGGGTTTTTTCGTCAGAATTTTGATCTTCGGCTTATGGCCGCAGACACAGACCGGGAACGACGGCGGGCAGGTGCAGCCCTTTGCCGCGTCCTGAAACACGTTTTTGACGATACGGTCTTCCAGCGAATGGAACGTAATGACAACCAGACGACCACCGGGGTTCAGGTGGTCGATGGCGGCCTCCATGCCTTGCCGGACCGCGCCAAGCTCATCGTTGACGGCGATGCGGATGGCCTGAAAGCTGCGCTTGGCCGGATGCTGCTTTTCACGCAGGGCGCTGGGCGGCATGGCCGAGCGGATGATGTCGACCAGCTCCAGCGTTGTCTCGATTGGGTGGTCGGTCCGCACGCGTTCGATGGCGGCGGCGATCTGCGGGGCGCAGCGCTCCTCGCCATATTCGTAGAGAATGGATTTTAATTCCTCGCGCGGCCAGTTGTTGACGATCTCGTAGGCCGTGAGGGACTGGTCGCGGTCCATGCGCATATCCAGCGGCGCGTCGGCCATATAGGAAAAGCCGCGCTCCGCGTCGTCGAGCTGCGGGGACGAAACGCCCAGGTCGAACAGCATCCCGTCGATCCGGTCGAGTCCCAGCGCGGTAAGGATCGCGCCGACGTTTTCAAAATTATCATGTACCAGCGTCACCTTTTTCGCGTGGCTGTACAGCCGCTTTTTTGCGGCCTCCAGCGCGACCAGATCACGGTCGACGCCGATGAGCCTGCCGGTGGTGAGGTTCCGGCAGATCTGCAGCGAGTGGCCCGCGCCGCCGAGCGTTCCGTCGAGATAGATCCCGTCGGGCTTGATGGCCAGCGCGTCTATGCACTCGTGCAAAAGCACAGATCGATGTGCGAATTCCATCAGAAACCAAGTTCCTCCATCACAGCCGCCAGATTTTCAGGCGTCAGCGTCTGCTGCTCCAGCTCGTCATAGGCTGCGCTGTCCCAGATCTCCGCGTGGCCGCCCTGCCCGATGAACGTGACCTCGCTGGAAAGACCGGCGTATTGGCGCAGTTCGGCCGGAATGAGGAAGCGGCCCTGCTTGTCGGGCTCACATTTGGCGGCGTTGGCAAACAGAAAGCGCATTTTTCGTGCCTGTACGATCGGCAGCGCGTTATATTTATCGACAATGGCCTTCCAGCCTGCTTCCGTGTAGACGGACAGGCAGTGGTCGAGGCCCAGTGTTACATAGAAGGTGCTTCCCAGCTCTTCGCGCAGCTTGGACGGCACGAACAGACGTCCTTTTTCGTCAACTGAGTGCTTGTACTTGCCAAACATCCCCTCGCGCCTCCTTTCGCTCCACTTTACTGAAATTTCGCTCCACTTTGCTCCACTTCAATAATATAATACGTTCTGTTTACATAAATTGCAACCCTTTTTTGAAAAAATTTTTCGAGGATTCTTCGACGTTTTTCGTGAAAAATCCCCGAAAGCCGAATTTTTGAACGAATGTTTTAAAAACATCCTCCAGCCGCTTCCACCTGCACGCTCCCCTGCTGCCAGACGGCGCGGAGCGTCCGCACAGACGGGTCGCGCAGCAGCAGCTCCGCCGCCGGGCCTTCGATCCCGGTCTGGAGCCTGCGGCGCAGGCTTCTGGCCCCGCCCGGCTCGTTTGCGCAGAGCGCGCCGAGGCACTCGGGCAGCTCCGGGGCCGTTTCCAGCGTAACGTTCTGCTTTTGCAGCCGTCCGGCAAGCTCCCGCAGCTGAAGCGCAGCAATTTTCGCAAGATCCTCTGCCGCAAGCGGACGGAAGGAGGCGACGCAGTCGATCCGGCCCAGAAACTCCGGAGAAAACGCCTCCCGCAGGACGGTCTGCGCGCGGACATCCGCGCAGTCGGGTATGAAGCCGAGACCGGGCTTTCCGGTCTGCGGGCCAGTCAGGTTCGAGGTCATGACGACGATGGTGTTCTTGAAGCTGACGGTGCGGCCCATGCTGTCGGTCAGGATCCCGTCGCCGAGCAGCTGCAGAAGGATACCGGTAATATCCCGGTGCGCCTTTTCCAGCTCATCGAACAGTACAACGCAGTATGGACGGCGGCGCACCTTTTCCGTGAGCGTTCCGCCTGCGTCGTAGCCGACATAGCCCGGAGGCGCGCCAAGCAGGCGCGAGACGCTGCTTGGCTCCATGTATTCCGACATATCCACGCGGATGAGCGCGTCCTGACTGCCGTAGACGACCTGCGCAAGCTGTTTACATAATTCTGTTTTTCCGACGCCCGTCGGGCCGATGAGCAGGAAGGACGCGGCGGGGCGTCCGGCGTCGGCAAGGCCTGTCCGGCCGCGCAGAACGGCGGTAGAAACCGCGTCGACGGCTGCCTGCTGGCCGATGATGCGCTCGGAGAGCGTCTGGCGCAGGGACAGCAGCCGTTCACGGTCAGACTGCCGGAGCCTGCCGACGGGGATGCCGGTGCGCTCGGAAACGACGGCGGCGATATCCTGCCGGGTCAGGCTCACGGTGCGCTGGGCGCGGCGGGCGGCAAGCTGGCGGCGCACGAGCGTGCGCAGCTCGTCCCGGAGCTTCGCCGCCTGCTCATACTGCGCGTTTGCCACAGCCTGCTCAAGCTGCTGCTCGAGCTGCTGCTGGCGCTCTGCGTCCTCCGCAGGCTCCGGCCCGCCGAGCCAGACGTGCGCCGCGCCCTCGTCGAGCAGGTCGAGCGCCTTGTCCGGCAGGAAGCGATCTGTCAGATAGCGGCTTGAAAAATCGACGGCGGCCTCGATGGCCTCCTGCGTGATGCGGATGCGGTGGTGTGCCTCCAAGCCTGGACGAAGCGCTTCAAGCATACGGCAGGCCGTCTTGCGGTCCGGTTCGCGGACGATCACGGGGCGGAAGCGGCGTTCAAGCGCGGCGTCCTTCTCAATAAATTTGCGGTATTCCTCCAATGTCGTCGCACCGATCATCTGCAGCTCTCCCCTGCCAAGGGCCGGCTTGAGCAGATTGGCCGCGTCGATCGCGCCCTCGGCGCTGCCTGCGCCGACGATGGTGTGCATTTCGTCGACAAATAGGATGACGCTGCCGCAGCGGCGGATCTCGATCAAGATATCGCGCACGCGCTCTTCAAATTCGCCGCGGTATTTCGTGCCCGCGAGCAGGTTCGCCATGTTGAGGCAGTAGAGCTTTTTCCCGCGCAGCGCCTGCGGCACGTCTCCGCAGGCAAGGCGCTGGGCCAGCGCTTCAACGACGGCGGTCTTGCCGACGCCGGGTTCGCCGATGAGCGCGGGGTTATTCTTGCTGCGGCGGCTGAGCACCTGTATGAGCTGGGAAAGCTCCGCCTCGCGGCCGACGACGGGGTCCATCTGCGGTGCCCGGTCGATCATGTTGTCACAGTACAGTTCCAAAAGCTTCAATTCCGATTGTCCTTTCACGTCCTGCGCCGGATGTAGGATGCGCAGGCGGTCATATGTTTCCGAAAATACGCAGTTGCAGTCGACGCCAAGCTCCGAAAGCATGCGCGCCGCCGCATAGGCGTCGTCGCGCATGAGGGAAAGCAGCAGATGCTCCGGCAGGCAGAGGGGCGCGCCAAGGCGGTCCGCCTCGTGCCGTGCGCCGTCAAGCGCTCTTGCGGCAGCTGCGGAAAGGCCCTGCCGTCCGGCTGGCTCCGGCTCCTGCCTCGTCAGCAGCATACAGCGCAGGAGCCTGCCCTCGGCTCCCTGATAGCATAAAATGCGTCCGGTCTGGGAAATGCGTTCCTGCGAGAGTGCAAGCAGCAGATGCTCCGTGCCGGTCTGTGCGCCGCCAAGCTCACGCGCCAGCCGCGACGCGCGGAAGAGCACCCGGTCCAGCGCTGCGGAATACGCCGGTTTTTTCATTCTGATCGCCTCCTGTCGAAGGAGAGTTTCGACGCGGCGGTCAGCGTTTATACGACGCACGCGAAAAAATCCGGGCCGTTCGAGGAATTTACACTTTTTTCATTGCATTTTCAGGAAAGTATGATAGAATGAAGCTACCTTGAAAATGGAGGTGCTTCAAATGGCACACGTAATCAATGACAACTGTGTAAAGTGCGGTGCTTGCGCTGACGCATGTCCCATCGGCTGCATCAGCGAGGGCGAAGACAAGTACGTCATCGACGCTGATCAGTGCGTGGACTGCGGTACCTGCGCTGCAGAATGCCCCAACGACGCGATCTCTGAGGAATAAGCACATAAACAGTAGGGGGGTGCTGCACGCAGCACCCCCTGTCTTTTTGATTGGAGCGCGTATGGAAGAGCTTCTCTTTGACCGCATTCGGATGAAAATTTCAGACGCACAGTTCCGCGTGAGTACGGATTCCATGGTGCTGGCAGATTTCTGCCGGATAAAGTCTGGCAGCCGGGTGCTTGATCTTGGCTGCGGGTGCGGGACGCTGGGGCTTCTGCTGCTGGGAAGCGGCGCGGCCGGAAGTGTCTGCG
>OMCS01001424.1_pt1 | contig 10759 bp, 15 predicted proteins | sample 1674241 | NCBI WGS metagenome assembly OMCS01 (sample SAMEA103958153, study PRJEB25191) | human gut metagenome
CCAACACCATGAATAAAGCTGATGTGATCGCTTTTTTTGACCGCTGCGCCCCGGAATGGGATGCTGATATGATCCGTAACGAACCTGTTATTCAGACGATCCTGGACAACGCCGGCGTCTGCGCCGGTATCGATGTGCTGGACGTTGCCTGTGGAACGGGCGTGCTGATCCCGGATTATCTGAAGCGATCGGTCCGCAGTGTGACCGGCATTGATATTTCGCCGGAAATGATTCGCATTGCAAAGAAGAAATTTCCGCAGGAATCTGTGAAGCTGATCTGCGGCGATGTAGAATCGGTGCAGCTTAACAGGCAGTTCGACTGCGTCATGGTCTATAATGCGTTCCCGCACTTCCCGAATCCAAAAGGGCTGATCGACCATTTGGCAGAGCTCGTACAATCTGGCGGCAGACTCAGCATTGCGCATGGAATGAGCCGTGCCATGCTGACGCGCCACCATTCCGGCAGCGCCAGCCGCGTGTCGATCGAGCTGCCGGAGGTGGAAGCCGTTGCGCAGATGATGGACGAGGCATTCCGCGTGGACGTTGTCATTTCTGACGACACGATGTATCAGGTCTGCGGAATCAAAAAATGAGTTATAAAATGGGAATGCCCGATGCAACCGCATTCGGGCATTTGTACCTATTTCTTTTTCAGCAGCGACGCCTTTACCGCGCCTTTCGGGTCTTTGACGAGCAGGATTACAAGCCAGATGATGAGACCCAGCGCAACCACGGACAAGCCGAGATAGAAGTCGTTGAGCATATCGATCGGTTCCGGCGTGAAGAACGCCTCATGCAGCTCGGCATATTCAAAAATCGCATCACCGAGCCACATAAGCGACGCGCCCCAGTACATGAGACTCAGTGTACCGAGCCGCATGGTGTTGTCCGGCGCGTGCTTGTACCATAAAATCGAGCAGATGATCGCCGCAAACACACAGGTCAGAAGTGTCATTGCATCTCCTCCTTATCGAACGGCAGGTGTCACGCCGGACTCGCGCTTGACGATCTTATCCGCGGTGAGCGCAATGCAGCCCCACGCAGCCGTGACCAGAAGTGCCATCGTCACGCCGACGGTCGCCATCTCGTGCAGCATAACTGCCGCATCCTCCGGATTTGCCGCAGCCGTCAAAAACGGGAACCAGGGTACAACTTCGCCATGCCAGACATGCTCATACGCCAGCAGCGCTGCGCCGCCCCAGAGCATATTTTTGAGCCATTTGAGCTTGCGGGAGAATGGGATCTTGCCCTCCGCCACGACCTCATTCTTCTTTTCTACCTTGGAAACCACACCCGTGACGATAGCTTCCGCAGTCGGAACCAGGAAACATGCCATTGTTTGTTCCTCCTTTTTCTTTGGCGATTTTCGCCGTTTCAGGATACCATCCAGTGTAGCGCGACGCATCGGAAAGAAAAAGCTCCCGGGGAGGTTCAAGTCAAAATGATTGTAGAAACTGTAAAACTTGCAGCCTTTATATTGTGCATTTTAGAGAAATATGACGCGATACGGAACCCCGTGGGGAGGTTCAGTTTTTTGAAAAACAGTGCGTTTTTCCGCGCAAAACCCCATGTGGGGATATGAAAACACGCGATGTGCGTACAAAAAACATCCCCCGGGGGAGCTTCCGAATGGGCTTGCGGTCTGCTACAATACAGCCATCGGTTAATACGCTCAACCCAATCCAATCCTAAAACAAAAGCGCGGCGTTTCTTGGGGAAGAAAACGCCGTGTTTTTGTTTGGAACGTAATAGCCGGAGCGCTATCCGCATTTACGGATAGCGCTCCTATTTTTTCTATCATTCTGCGTTGAGCGCCTCGGCAATCTCCTGCGCGATGCGCTGCCGTTCCTCCTCATTCTCTGCCCGCGCATATCGTTCCAGCGCAGCATCCCGCAGATCTGCCGCCTGTCTGGACCATACCTCGAACTCGCCCTTGGTCATCAGTCCGCTTCTGATACGGGCAAAATATTTTTTGTAAGCCCGCTGGTGAACTTTCCAGATATCGTTATTCTCTACCTTGCTGCGGAAGCTGCTGCTCGCGCCGATTTCCCGGCAGGTCTTGCCGTTCTGTCCCGGTGCAGGCCCGGTGCAATAGGCGTAGGTCGCTCCCGGTGTCTGCAAAAACCAGCGCCCACAGTTGGCGCAGCGTTTCGGCACAAATCCTTTTTGCAGTCCCTTCATGAACTCCACATAGACGAAATCCAGCAGCCGGTCAAAGTACATCTTTTCGACGATCTCGGCTTTTTCCTTCTCGCCGCGGATGCGGTACTGCGTCTTCACCGGCGGCGCGTCTGTCTCAGGGTTTTCACCGAGACTGACGCCGCTGATAAAAGCTTCATATCCACGCGAACAGATCATCGGTGCCAGAGGAATTTTCTTCTGGCCCTTTTTCTTTTCAAATACTGCGTCCGCAAAAACGCCGTCGAGGAACCACGCATACCGCTCCTGAATCCATCGAATATCGTCAATCTGCTGCTGCATAAACGCGGGCAGATCGTTATCTTCCTGCATCATGAATTCTGCAAAGGCATCCTGTGCGTCTCCAATCACAAATTCTTCAACTGGCATATCGCCAAAGACGCGAAAGTCCTCCAGATACAGCCGGTAGAGCGGCAGAGAAGCAAGCCCCTTCTTCATGTCCATGTAAGCACGCAGAATATCATTGCTTTTTCCTGGAACGGCTGTGTTCAGTTGATCCAGCAATTTCTGAAATGGCGCGACGTCAAGGTTCAAAACTTCCGTCAGCACCGTTTCATACGGCTGCGGCTGCGGTCTGTCCTCCACCCAATAGGCCGATGCGCCAAACTCAACCTTGGTGTTTGTCTGTGGCCGATGTAAATCAAATAAGTCTTTTCCTAAAACGCCCATAAGCTGTTTCCTCATTCGAGAATGTATTTGCATTGATATAGTGTATCTATTGAAATGATACATTACCTATTTCCGAAAGTCAATCCTTGTGTTACGATATTGGTGCGGTGAAATCGAAAATAAAAACCGCGATAACAATATCGAAGGAGGTGACAATATGAATAAACTACACACCATCAATGCGGAAGAACTGCAAAACAGGACGTATGAACCGACGCATTTTCTGGTGGATGAACTCATTCCGGAGGGCTTGCACATCCTCGCGGGCACACCGAAGATCGGCAAGTCTTGGCTGGCTTTGTGGCTTTGCTTGTGCGTTGCACAAGGGCAGGCGCTCTGGAATTTCGCAACAACGCAGGGCGAAGCGCTGTATCTCAGTCTCGAAGATTCGTTCCAGCGCATCCAGACGCGACTCTTTGACCTGACGGAAGATGCCCCGCCGACGCTGCACTTTGCGATCATGGCCGACACGCTCAAGCACGGGTTGGAACAGCAGATCGAGCAGTTCTTAATGGAGCATCCGACAACGAAACTCGTTGTGATTGATACCTTGCAGCGCGTTCGAGGCACTGGCAGCGACAGCAATTTGTACGCAAATGACTATCATGACATCGGGATTTTGAAACAGCTTGCAGACAGGCGGCAAATCGCGATCCTGCTTATGGTGCAACAAAAGCCCACGTTGCGCCGACGTGCGGGCAACGCGAAAAAGCGCAGGCTCAAAGCGCAGAGAAGCCCCGCCGCGGCGGGGAAAATCCTCCCGTTCGGGAGGAGCCAGCATCGCATTTGGCTAGTCGCCGGTGTCCCGGCTCCCTGCCAAATGCCTCAAATCGGGCAGAAGCCCATACCCACTTCAATGAAAACGGAGGAAAGATGAAAAAAGACAAACAATTCAGTATTCGGATCTCATCACAGGATTTAGAGACTATTCGCCGAAAAGCAGCACAAGTCCATATGAGCCAGAGCGACTATGTGACCGCGTGTTGTCTCGGAAAACGCATTGTGATTCTGGACGGCTTGAAGGAAGTTCTGCGGCAGCAGAAAGCCATCGGTAACAATCTCAACCAGCTGACGGTACTGGCGAACATGGGAAAAGTCCAGTTCGCCAATCTGGATTCTGCTGCGCAGGAATTCGCCAAGATCAACAGTACCCTGCGGAAGTTGCAGGAGGGAGGCGTGGCAAAATCGCAATCGTCCATTTCGTGAATTACAAAAAGGGGACGCAGACGCGTGGATGCATGAAAAGTGTGATGCGGTATGTGTCGCAGATGAGCAAGACACTCTGGGATGGTCAGCAGCTCGTCAGCGGCATCGGCTGCCAACCGGAAACAGCGTTCGACGAGTTCCTGAGTACGAAACTGCTGCACCACAAGGAGGGCGGCGTGATGTTCTACCACATGGTGCAAAGCTTTCCGAAGGGCGCAGACGTTGACCCGTACACAGCGCACGAAGCGGCACGCAGGCTCGCCGGATATTTCGAGGGCTGCGAGGTTCTGGTCTGCACCCACGTCGACCGGGAACACATTCATTCCCACTGTATCATCAACAGTGTGAATTTTGAAACCGGCAAAAAAGTACATATGGCGGACGAACAGATTCAGGCCCTGCGCGTTCGCAATGACCAGATTTGCGAGGAATTGGGACTTCCCAAATTTCAGAGGGATGAGCAAAAACGTTCCCGCGGAATGTCCAACGCGGAATACTACACGGCTGACAGAGGCGAGAGTTGGAAGTTTGAACTAATGCGCGTGATCGATGAGTGTATGCGCTATGCCGGAACGCGCGGGGAATTTCTGGCGCTGCTCCGTGCCGAGGGATACGGCGCGACGTGGACAGACAGCCGCAAAAATATCACCTACACCACGCCGGACGGTCGCAAGTGCCGCGACAGCAAGTTACACATGACGAAATATCGGAAAGAAAATATGGAGGCAGAATTTGGATACAGAACGGAGAATGACAACACAAGAAATGTTGACGCAGCACAAAAAGCTGATGGACGAGGCGCAACGGCTGGAACCCAGCGTGATGGTGACGGAGCGGAACTGGAGCGCGTTGCTCGAAATGCAGGACAGGCTGTTTCGGCAGCAGATGCAGCTGGACACGGACTTGAAAATGCTCCTGACCAAGCAGGAAGCGCAGACCGCATTGAACGAGATGCAGGAGAGTGCAGAGAAATTCGAGAAACAGGCTGGGAGCCTGAACGAGAAGTATTCTTCCGGCTGCAAGGCGCTGACCGAGACTACGAAGAACGCCCTGACCACAATCCTGAACGATACGAAGAAGCAGCTTTCGAATACGGTGCAGGAGACGCGGAAGAAAATCCGGACGTGCGCGTGGATCTCGATTACAGCGGTGATCTTGTGCGCGACGCTGTGCGCCTTGGCCGTGCTGTGGAGCAGATGACGGTCGATGCACCGACACGCGACGGAACGACTATGCCGCTGCATATTGACAGCAAGCGCCGGAAGAAGCTCCGGCAAAAGAAAACCGCCCTCGGTCACGCCGAGGACGATCACGAAGAAATGCGAATGGACACGATGTAGACGTTTGGGGGTGGCGAAGAAGAACTGCATGATTCCAATTTCTGCTGGGAATACTTACAACAAAAAAGGAGGTGGACAGCATCAGTACACAGAGGAAACCGTCGCCGGAGCAGGCAAAGAAAGAGCTTGCCGAACAGCTCTGGCTGAGCTACTACAATCAGGTTCTGTTTGAAGCCGGACTGATTACGGAGACGGAACGCAACCGCATGAAAAACAAAATCAGCGCATTGGTGCCGTCCGCCTCCAACGAGGTTGGCAGGAGCATCCAGGCGTGATGCTCCTGTCAGAAACTCACACTTGCTTGTTTCACACAGGTGTGATATGGTAGAAAAAACATGATAAAACGAAAAACGAAGGAGCGCACCAAATGGACATACATACGATCAGAATGGAGTTAAGAACAAAGTCCATTTACGATTTGCCGCTGCGCGTGACCTACTATGCGCGTGTGTCGTCTGAGAGTGACGAGCAGCTAAACTCACTGGGCAATCAGGTTTCCTACTATGAGGATCTGATCCGAAGGAATCTCCCGTGGACATTCGTGCCGGGGTACATTGACGAGGGCTTGTCCGGTATCTCTACGAAGAAGCGTGAGAACTTTAACCGCATGATCGAGGATGCCGCTGAAGGTCAATTCGATCTGATTATCACCAAAGAAATCTCCCGCTTCGCCCGAAACACGCTCGACTCTATCCAGTACACGCGCCAGCTTCTGAGCTACGGTGTCGGTGTATTCTTCCAGAACGACAACATCAACACGTTTGATGAGGATGCCGAACTGCGCCTGTCCATCATGTCGTCTATCGCGCAGGACGAGCTGCGCAAGCTGTCCTCACGTGTGAAATTCGGTCACCAGCAAGCCATCAAGTCGAGCGTCGTACTCGGCAACAGCCGCATTTTCGGCTACACAAAAGCGGACGGGAAACTGGTCATTGATGAAACGGAAGCGCCGATGGTGCGGGAACTGTTTGAACTCTACGCGACCGGCGAATACTCCATGAAGCAGCTGGAAACGCTGTTCTGGGAAAAAGGCTATCGCAATCACAACGGAAAGAAAATCGCGCATACCACCATGTCCAACATCATTTCCAATCCCAAATACAAGGGCTACTACGTTGGCAACAAGGTCAAGGTCGTGGACATGTTCACGAAGAAGCAGAAATTCCTCCCGCCGGAGGAATGGGTGATGTTCAAGGATGAGACGGGTGAAATTGTGCCGGCGATCGTGCCAGAGGGAATCTGGGATGCAGCAAACGCCGTCCTGAAAAAGCGCAGCGAGGATGTGAAGGCTCGGCAGGGCGTCTGCAACCACGCCAATCTCCTGACAGGAAAGCTATGGTGTACGGAGTGCGGGCAGCCCTACTACCGCCGCGAATCCGAGGACAAGCGCGGGAGAAAGAACAGCAAATGGCTCTGCTCCGGCAAGATCAAAAACGGCGCGGATTCCTGCAGATCCTTTGCCATCTACGAAAGCGAGATCAAGCCGCTGCTGTTCGAGGTGTTCCGTGACACGGCGGCAGACGCCGATGCGATGGTGGAAGAATATATCCGTATGTACAACGAGCTGACGCAGCACGGCTCGCTCCGGAAAAAGATCGAACAGCAGAATAACATCATCGATCAGGCAAACCGGAAGAAGAACAAGCTCCTGCAGCTTGCTGCAGACGACAGTATTACGAACGCGGATTTCAAGAAGATGACTGCTGACTGCAATCGTGAAATTGAAGAAGCCGAAAAGGAAATCGCAGAACTGGAGCAGACAGCCGCCGAGGGAGACGCCTTCAAGCAGAAGATCGACGAAATCCGCAGAGTCCTGACGAACGCCCAGCGCGACGCGGCGCAGGGGATCATCACAAAGGAGTTCATCGACAAGTATATCAGTAAGATCTTCGTGACACCGAAAGACGACACGACTATGCTGCTTCAGGTCAAGATCTTCACCGGGGAAACGACGGAAAAGTACCTCCGGAAACTCGAAAGCCGCACGGGTCACATCACCCGTGATTTGGCTGAACAAGCAGAAAAGCCAGACGCCGCAAGGGTTTTCGACTCTGACGATTCTATGGGTCACACGTCTAAGAAAATGATCGAGTCCTACGAGCGCAACATGAAGTAAGTCTTTTTCTCCAGAACACCGGAGGCGAAGACGGGGGCCGCTGCAAAAGCAGCGGCTCCTTTTCATAGAAAATGGTCTTGAATTGAATTTCTGCATATGATATGGTAAATATGGGAGAAAGTAGCCATTTTTGAAAAACGGGAGAAAAGAGGAACGATAATGAAGCGATGCTTTACCAGTCTGACCGCGCTGCTCTGCTCGGCGGCGATCCTGCTGTGCAGCCTGCCCATGCAGGCGCTGGCGGCGGAGTTCTGGATGCAGACAGCCTACGAAGACGTCTTGCCGGACGAACTGACCGCGCAGGAAGAAGCGCCCGAGGCCGAAAAACAGCTGGAAGCCCCTCCGGAGGGGCCGGCCGTCTCCGTCCTCTCCACGGATAACAGATCCGGCGATTTTACATACAGCGTCCTGCCCGACAATACCGCGCGCGAAGCAGCTTGCTTCCGGCGCGGCAGATAGCCGCTGCAAGCGCCGTCAACAGATATCCTGCGCAGAGAGTCGCCAGCGCGCCCACAAGACAGAAGACGCCAAGCTGCGTATCTGTCATGCGTTCGGCGCAGACGTCGATCTGCACGCCGAGTCCCATAAAGTTGATTTGCCGAAACACACCGGTGAGCAGGGCATACAGCAGATGTGCACCCTCATGCACGAGGTAGTAGGCGGCAAGTGCCGCCAGGATCCCGATGTATTGCCGCGTCCGTTTTGACATGATGGCTCCTCCTTCGCAGCCACTGCGTCAATCTGTGCCCGCTGTGCTCTGTTCGCCGGGCAGGATGGAGAATTCCTCGTTATACCTCCTTTGCCTGATATCCGCATGGTACTGGCAAAAGGTTCAGAAAGCGGTCAGGAAAATCGTCCAGAAATGGTCAAGATTCCGGCCTCAGCCGGAACCCGATGCCCCAGACCGCTTCAATATGGTCTTTGCCAGTCGCGTCCCGCAGCTTGCCGCGCAGATTGCTGATGTGGGTCTTGGGCGAGCCTTCCGTGCAGTCCGGCGTGTCCACGCCGATGCGGTCGAACAGGACGGATTTTGCCAGCAGCAGTCCGACCTTGTCCTGCACCGCCGTTTTGGCGCTGACTACAATGACGGAAATGCCCTGAAGCTGCGGCAGGACCTCCTCGCCGGACAGCCCCGGCAGTATGAGGTCGAGCAGAACGAGATCGGGGCGGCTGTCTTTCAGCAGAAGCAGCGCCTCCGTGCCGGAATAGGTGCGGAGCACCGCGTAGCCTGCCCGTTACAGAACCTCCTGCTCCAGACTCCCGATGGCTGCGTCGTCGTCAATAATCAAAATTGTCTGCATTGTTTTCAACTTTCCTGTTTTTATTTTCGAAGCTGTCCGTCGCCGCCCATCAAGGCAGTCATTTCCTCAATGCGCTCCAGCGGGAACGGCGGCTGGCACAGCGGCTTCATGGCGATGGACATGAGCTTCATGGGGTTGTCGTCCGCCGCCACGCGGTTGGAGCTGAGCGCGCCGCAGCGGCGGCAGCGGTGAATGATGGCCCATTCTCCGCCCCTGCGCACCCAGACGGCGATCGGCTCCATGATCCCGCCGCAGTCACTTTCCCGGTCGCCCGGCTCAATGTCCAAATGCAGGCTTGCAAGGCAGTTCGGGCAGTGGTTGCGGTGGCCGGAGCCTGCGTTTTCCGGGACGACAGTCCTTCCGCAGACCTTGCAGATGAAGGTGTCGCTGCAGGCGTGGGTCTTATAGTAGCCTTTTTCAAAGGCTTTGCGTTTGTTTTCGCGATTCATGTTGCTCCTCCTGAAGATGTCGGTTCCGGTTCTTCGGGAGGAATGGCGTGTGATGGAATTTGCCAGACCTCCCGGTCAGACTACACGCTCCAGTGATAAAGTGATTCGCTTCAAAAAGTTCTCCTTAAAATTGAAATTAAAAATTGCGTTTTCGTAATTGTACGGGATGCTTGTTCTTACGCCTGCATCTTCGATCTGTTCAAGAATCTATTGTCCTGATTTCAGATAAAAGGCTTCATACGCTGCGCTCCAATGCCGCAAGATCGCCTGCCTGAATGGCGGGGATGCTGCGCCGGATTTTCTCTTCGTCCCAGTCCCACCAGCGCAGTGCCTCCAGCCGTTCGATCACCGCATCGTCAAACCGCTTACGGATGGGTCTTGCCGGAACGCCGCCGACGATGGTATACGGCGGCACATCCTTTGTTACAACGGCCCGCGTGCCGATGATCGCACCGTCGCCGATCTTCACGCCGGACATGACGACTGCCTCATAGCCGATCCATACATCGTTCCCGATCACGATATCGCCCTTGTTGTCCCATGCGCTGCAGATGTCTTTTGCATCAAGGCCCCATTCATCAAAGAAGAGGGGAAACGTGTAGGTGGACAGCGGCCGCAGCGCATGGTTCCCGCTTGCAAACAAAAATTTAGCGCCGCAGGCAATGGAGCAGAATTTTCCGATTTTCAGCTTATCGCCGTTGATGGGGTAATGATAGAGTACGTTGTTCGTTTCAAACTCCCGCGGGTCATGGACGAAGTCGTTGTATATGGTGTAATCGCCAACCTCGATATTCGGGCCGGTCACGACCTTCTTCAGATAAACGATCTGCCTGTCATGCGGACGGGGATAGCGCTTATCCGTCATTTGAAAGCACCTCCATTTGATCAACTGCCTGTTCCGGCTTTGTACAATACAGATGAATGCCCAGCGCTGCGTTGAACCCCGTTGCGGCAAACACGCTGAACCGCTCGACGGCGCCGAAATACTGCGCCGGAACAAGCTTCGTGCCGACCGCGCCGACGAGCATCATGCCGAGGGTAGCAGCTGCGCATACGCCGTAGGAGCGGCACCGCCGGTCCTTCACACCGGCGGCAATGAGGATCGCCAGCGACACGATGGACAGCAGTACGACCGCAGCGGTGACGGCCATGTGCATAACGTCCTGAAATGCGCCGGCATAGCCGCTGCTTGACAGCGGGAACATCCGGTAGCCGATCGCAGAGATCCACTCCATGACGGCAAACAGATAGACGCCGGTGCGCAGCAGCTTTGGATTCCGGCCTTGTATGCCGATGCAGACGACCGTCGCGCAGACGACCTCACACGCGTTATAGCCCGCACTCAGCTGGTTCCACAGCGCAAGCGACGGCGCATCCGCCGCGCTCAGATCGCTGACGGCCTGCGCCATCCAGTCATATCCCGGGTAGGGTGTATCTGAAAACTCATGATGTGACCGGCAGCGAGGGATTTTTGCGTTG
>OMCS01001432.1_pt1 | contig 10679 bp, 10 predicted proteins | sample 1674241 | NCBI WGS metagenome assembly OMCS01 (sample SAMEA103958153, study PRJEB25191) | human gut metagenome
GTGCTGTAGCTCACATCACAAAATCCGCCTGTCCTACTGCCGCGAAAAAGCGTTTGTCGCCACACTCCGCCGCACCGCAGAGTATGCCGCCAACCCCTTTCCCGTGTCAGCCGGAAGCAAAGGTATAACATACTAGACTTTGCGAAGCAAAATCGTGTGCCAACAGGGCGGCTCGCGCCCCTATTGGAAAACCCGCGGCAAAGGGGCGCGGGTCTCCGGTGGAGACCTCAAAGCGTGAAACGCTTTGAAGCGCTGACCGAGCCGACAGGCGAGACCTCCCTTTGCAATCCCTCATTTTCCTCGCGGGTGCATATACAAACTGCAAAAATGCAGCTTGTCATCCCTGCTCCGAAAATGCAAAACCGCTGTAATCTCCATCCTGCGCGGGATGGGGATTACAGCGGTTTCTTTCTGACGCATAGAGCAGCTTTACTCCGTATAATACTGCGCCTGTGCGTTCCAGAGCGCGTAGTATTTGCCGCCCCGATCGGCGAGCAATTCGGCGTGACTACCCTGCTGGATGACCGCGCCCTCGTGGAACACGGCGATCTCGTCGCAGAATTTGCAGGAGGACAGGCGGTGGGAGATATAGATGGTAGTCTTATTGCCTGCGATCTCATCGAACTTGCTGTAGATCTCCGCCTCGGCGATGGGGTCCAGCGCCGCCGTTGGCTCGTCGAGGATGATGAAGGGCGCGTCCTTATAGAGCGCGCGGGCAATGGCGATCTTCTGCGCCTCGCCGCCGGAAACCTCAACACCGTCCTCGGAGAGATTTTTGTAAAGCATGGTGTCCAGACCCTTTTCCATCGCTGCAAGACGGTCTGCGAAGCCTGCATCGATCAGAGCTTTCCTTGCCCGGTCACGGTCATATTCCATGCTGCCCGCCACATTCGCGCCCAAAGGCTGGCAGATGAGCTGGAAATCCTGAAATACCACGGAAAATATTCCCATGTAATCATCATAGCGGTACTTGCGGATGTCGATGCCGTTGAGCAAAATCTGCCCCTCCTGCGGGTCGTACAGGCGACACAGGAGCTTGATGAAGGTGGTCTTGCCGCTGCCGTTTTCGCCCACGATGGCAAGCCTTTTTCCGACCTTGAACCTCATATTCACATGGCGCAGCGCCCAGATGTCCGAGCCGGGATAACGGAAGGATACATCCCGAAACTCCACGTCATACTGACGATCCGACCTCTTTTCGGTGGTGAGACTCCCCTGATACATGGAATTGGGAATGTCGAGAAACGTATAGATGGTCTTGAGGAACTCAGCATTGGCCCGCATATGACTGACGGTGCTCAGTAGCAGGGAGGCGTTGCCGGAAAATGTGGTCACGGCGCTGACATACTGGGTCACGCTGCCGATGCCGAAGGCACCGCCCAGCGCCTTCAAGCATACGAACACATACACAACGCCGGAGAGAACAGCGGATAGAGAGGCGGCCAGCGCCTTGCTCAGTCCCACAGTGGTCTGGGACGCCTTTGCCACGGGAGAGCCAACGCCGAAGATATTCACTGTGCGGACATAATGCTCCGCCAGTTCGCTCTGGCGGTACATTCTGCGATCCATGTCTTTTTCCTTGTCCCCCGGCTGCATGAAAACGAAGTGGCTGAACACGCGATTGCCGAAGCATACCTGCTCTGCCAGCGTGTTCCAGGCAGAATAGGCTCTGCCGACCAGCGCCGGACCAAGGCAGGTAACGGCGGCAATCAGCAGAAGGATGCCCACAAGGAAAAGCGGGTGATTGAGAGCGGTCAATTTTCCCGCCGAGGTCGGGACTTGCCGGGTGAACAGGCTCACCGTCAAGGCGGCAGCCCCTAAAATGCCAGTGATGCCTTGGACTGCCTGCGTATAGTACAGCTTGAGATGGGCAAAGCCCCAACCGGACCAGTCGGCATTCTGCCGGATCTGAGAGAACAGATCACGTGTTTCCTGCCTGTCACAGTCGGCATAATCCATCCGCAGAAATTTCTCGGTATACAAAACTTCTTTCTGTCTGTCAAGCAGTTCGCTCCGGACATTTTTCCACCTCTCCAGCACGGCCTTGAGCAGCTCTGCCGCAGCACTGACCGCTACGATCCAAAGGACCCATTTGGCCAGAATCTCCGGTCTGCGAAGGGTGGATAGTTCATCGACAAGCCGGGCGGAGAGCCAGATGACCGCATAGGGCGATGCTGCCTCCACAACAGCACAGAGGATAAACGGCATAAAGCAGCCCGGTGCGATCCGGCGCATATCTCGTGCCGCCCGGCGGTGGATGGCAAAGGTCTCCCGCAGGCTCATGCCCTCAGCTTTCTTCTTCATCCTGCACACCTCCTTCCTGATAATAGCGGCTCTGCACGGCAAATAGCTCCGCATAAGCACCGCCCTTTGCCAGTAACTCCTTGTGGGTACCCTCCTCGGCGATGCCGCCGTCTGCTATAAAGAGGATGCGGTCACAGAAGCGGGTAGACGCCAGCCGGTGGGAGATGAACACGGAGGTCTTACCCGCCGTCATATCGCTGTACTTTTGGTAAATATCGTTTTCCGCAATGGGATCCAGCGCCGCCGTAGGCTCGTCCAGAACGAGGATGGGCCCGTCCTTATAAAGCGCTCTCGCCAGCATCAGCCGCTGGGTCTGGCCGCCGGAGAGCTGTACGCCGTCCAGATACACCTCCCGGCCAAAGTGGGTATCCACCCCTTGGGGGAATTTGGCAATAGCCTCTGTCAAGCCGGCCTGTGCAAGGCAGTGATCGACTTTTACTCTGTCGATATGCTCGGTGGTCTGGGCAACACATTCCGCAATGGTGGTATCCAAAATGGAAAACCCCTGAAATACAGCGGAAAACAGGCGGTAATACGCGCTGCGGTCAAATTCACGAATATCCTGCCCGTTTAGCAGCACGCGCCCCTCGGTGGGGTCGTAGAAGCCGCAAAGCAGCATAACCATGGTGGTCTTGCCCGCACCGTTCAAGCCCACCACCGCCAGCTTTTCGCCGGGATGGATGGTCAGGTCTATGTGTCTGAGAATATCCCTCTCCGTGCCCGGATAGTGGAAGGACACGTTCTCCAGCCGCAGCTCATACCCGTCGGCTGCGGGCGGCTGCGCTCCGCCCTCAAACTGAAACGGCTCCGGAATGTTCAGATATTCCTGTATTTTGGACAGGTCGATGCTCTCCTTATGCAGTTGGCTGCACTGGGTCAGGATGCCGGTCACCCACGATGCAGCGCCGCTGACGGCGGTAAAGTAGAGCAAAAATGTCGATGCAGGCCAGCCATGTACCAGAGTTTGCCGAATCAGATACGCATACGCGATGCCGTTGCGAAGAAGCGTCAGCGCCATGTCAGCCACATTAGCCCAGAGATAAGTCCTTTCCCGGCGGGCGATGAAGGCGGAGAGTGCCTTCATGGATTTTTCCCGCAATTCCCGCAGCCAAGGGGCTAAACCAAAGACGCGGATGTCCTTGGCAAGCTGTATCTGCCGAGGCTGCGTCAGAAAATAGTGCAGTTCCTTGTCATACTGTTCCCGTTCATCCCGGTGGCGGTACTCCCACTCACTGATGTAGTGGGAAACGAAGAAGTCTGCTGCGGCGGTCAGCACCACCAGCAGAATCAAAAAGCGGCTCAAGCGGGAGAACAGCAGCAGATATACGGCAAAGCCGCCGAGATTTGCCAGCAGCTCCGTCAGCGTTCGCCAAATATGCTCCGCCGCATCGTCGTTGCCGCTGGTGGCCCGCTGCGCCTGCTCCTCCAGCTTCAGAATTTTGGAGTCGTGGACATTTGGGTAGGAGGTCTCGCCGCTTTTCCGGGAGATCATGCGGATGATGGCACAGCGAACATCGATCTCACCGGGCATCCGGATGGCATCGCAATACGCCGCAGCCCCCTGTAAGAGAAGAAGTGCCGCTGTGAAAAATCCGATAGTTGTCAGCAACTCCCCCACGGGAACGCCCTGCTCCACCCTCGTAAGAATTTCCGGTGTGACATAGAGCTGCGCCAAATCCAACGCCACTTTGATGGCCGCGACCACAACGCAAAGGAGCAGCACTCTCCTGCGCTTCTCCCAAGCGGTCCGCACCATAAAGCAGACATTTTGCCGGACGCTGTACTTCGGTTTTTCTCTGTGTTTCATGTCGTTTCACCTCACGCACATAGCATAGCAGAAAAAATCGCCCCCGGTTGATTCCGGGGACGAATCGCTTTTTCCGGGGGATGAATTGCAGCTCTCACTCCTGCGGAAGCAGTATTTCAGTGGTGAATGCACCGTCCTCGCTGTTGCGGCTGATGTATCCGTCCAGCCGCTCCACGATGGCGTCGATGCGAACAAGGCCAAAGCCATGCCCCTCGCCCTTGGTGCTGCGGAACAGCCCTCCCTCCTTCTGCATTTTCTTCCCGGCGGTAAAATTGGTGAAGGAGATGTAGAGCTGGGTGTTTTTCATATCCATATAGACCCGGATGAGGCGCTTATCCTCCGGCAGCTTCATGCTGGCCTCAATGGCGCTGTCGAAGAGATTGCCGAGGATGCAGCAGAGATCGATCTCCGAGGACTTCAGCTGGACGGGGATGTGGGCATCCGCCACTACCTCGATGCCCTTTGCCTTTGCAAGGGAGATTTTGGAGTTCAAGATGGCGTCGGTCATGGGATTGCCGGTCTTGATGACCGTGTCCACGGTTTGCAGATCGGTGTCCAGCAGGTCGAGGTAGTTTTGGATGGCGTCCCAATCTCCCGCGGCAGCGTAAGCCTTCATGGTCTGAATATGGTTGCGGTAGTCATGCCGCCAGCCGCGGATCTGGCGGTACATATTGTCTACCTCCCGGTAATGCGTTTCGATCAGCTCCTGCTGATAGGAGGCGAGCTGCTTTTCGATTTTCTTTGCAAACAATTCCATACGCCTTACCTCATGTTGATAATGGCACGGTTGACGCCCTCATACGCGCCCCGCGGCAGCGGGATGGCGGTTCCGTCGCTCAGCCGGATCTCCGTCTTGGTGACGCGGCTGATCTGCGTCAGATTCACGAGCGCAGAGCGCCCCACGCGGTAGAAGCACTCGTCGAGCTGCTTTTCAAGCTCGCCCAATGTCATTTTCACCGTCACATCCGTTCGCGCGTGAACGGTCACATAGTTGCCGAGCACATCTGCATATCGAATCTGATAAATCGGCACACGCACCATTTCTCCGCCGGCCTCGAAATGCAAGACCCGTTCGTTTTTTGTTAGCTTTTCCACGGCGCGGTCCAGCACCGACCGGAGCTTTTCTTCCTTCACGGGCTTCATCAGATAGTGGAGCGCCGCCACCTCGTAGCCCTCTGAAATGTAATCGGAGTAGCCGGTGATGAAAATGATCTGCACCGTGTCGTTGCTCTTGCGAAGCTCTTTTGCCATCGTGACGCCGTCCATCGCGCCCATTTCGATATCCAGCAGAAGAATGTCGTAGTCGCTTTCTGCTGCGTAGCGGAACAGGAAGCTCTCGGCGGAGGGAAAATCGTCGATATGCACCGTGTGACCGGCGGACGAAGCCCAGGCGCGCACCATATTCAAAACAAACTGTCTGTCCGCACCGGAGTCATCGCAAATCGCAATTTTGTACTTCATACCCTCACCAACCCCATCTAAGCGATAATCTGTAATAAGCATATTGTGACGCGGCACGGCATGGTGTCCGTCACCATCCCACCCACGTCCCATATCCGCTTGGCATCTGTCCTGTGATATTCTTATTCTATCAAAAAAGCCGGAATAATCAAGTGGCGCGTCAAAGCCTCGACTGTATTGATCTTAATCGATGCAGTCATTTCTTACCATTTTCAAGGATAGGCAGCAGTATCCGTAAATAACCCTACCTGTGTTCTGAAGCAAAGCATACGCAAAATAGCAGGGCTATGATCGCTGCGTATCATTTATAAAACGCGATCATCTCAGCAACACTCACTTCGAAATTTCCAATACAAAATACGCTGCCAGCCCCAAATGTGTTAGAGCATAAGAGATAAATACGATAGCTATAAGTAACATCACCGTTGCAATGGCTCTGCATATTCGCTACCATGTTACATGCGCAGGAAACCGTCAAGGACAACCTCCTGCACTTCGTCCAGCGCCGACAGAAGCGCGGCGAGGTCATTGAGCTCGTTGAGACTGATCTCTAACCCGTCCAAATGGGGAGCGAGATACTCAAAGGCATAGTAGTCTTCGATCTCCATGTACAGGATATCGTCTGTCTGAAGCCGCACCTTTTCCATGGCGTCCCACAGTTCCCACGGTGAGGCAGGCAAGTCCAGCTTTGCGTATGCATCGCTGTTAGGATTGCCCTCCTTTGCCAGATACATGGCAAACACTTTTTTAGCCAAACTTCATCCCTCCCATTTTCATCCCGTTCTGCTCATAGGTCTTCGGGTCCGCGCCGGGGACATCCCAGCCGTGCATGCTGCCGCACTCCATTGCCAGCCGCTGCTCCCGCGTCACCCCAAGCCGCTCGTTGTTATAGTCCGCTATCTCACGGTTATGCGCGGGATCGTCCGTGGACCAGTTGCTGGGGTAGTAACCGCTTTCACCGCGCTTGATGCAGATAAGTTCCCCGGTGCCGGGGAGGGTGGAGAAGCACAGCTCCGGCAACCCCTCTGCGAGCTTGGGGGAGAAAAGCTCCTGCTCCGTCTGGATGCTCCACTCGTCCGAATTCCAAAAGTGGACATACAATTCACCGCCGTCATCCACGGAGATCTCCCGCTGCTCGAAACCCTCGCACCAGCCGTCCGAAGCCTGTCCGGTGATAAACTCTTTCAAAGTATCCATTTCGGTGTCCGACAATTCCCCGGCAACACGGCACTCCGCAACGCCCCAAAGCTCTCCGCCTCGGCTGTCTACCGTGAACACAGCGGAGTGGACCTTTGTGTTGATGCTGTCAGGCTTATGATACCAGTGCATGATGCCGCGCTCGGTTTCCTCTGGCATCCGGTTTTTCACCAGTGCCGCCGTGATCTGATCCTGGTAGCCGCGCAGCTCACGGCCCTCAAGCAATGTACTGCTGTCGTCGAAATCACCGTACTCGTTTCGCTCGTAGAGGTCGGCGGTCAGGGGCATATACAGCTTGAGGGTGGTCAGCTTGGGCGGCAGCACCGTGAAGCTGTCCTCGCCGGGGGCGAGCGGCAGCGTGCGGCCATTGTCCCACTTCATAAAAATTTGCCCCTCATCGTCCACGAAGTCCACCTCGCCCTCCATTCCAGCGGGAATGGGATGCCAGGGGTCATCCATAGAATTGAGCCGGATGCGGGTGCCGGGGGGATACTGTTGCCTGATAAAATTCACCATTTTTCTGTCCATACTCACATTCCTCCCATTGTCATGCCCTGTTTGGGCAGTTTTTGATATTCCTCCAACTGACGGGGATTTTCCTCGCCATAGAAGTCAAAGACGATATCATCCACAGCTTTGCGGACGGCAGAATCATCGGTCAGCACCTCATACCGAAAGCCAGTGGTCGGGCGATACGGAAGTTCTTCCCTCACACACTTGAGAAAGGCTTCGGCATCGGTAAACTCCTGTGCATCGCCATTGGCATAGGACACGCGGCCCACCAGGGGCTTGTCCCGCGCCATGTTCTGCCGCTGGACATCCAGATCATAGGCCGTACAGTAGCAGTTATAATCTCCAGGGGACGGATTGCAGCGCAGGCAGTAGCGGTAATGCTCCGTTTCCACAATGTAACCGTAGTTCTGTGTCCAGCCGCCGCTGATTTTCCCGCCGTGTTCATAGCAGAAACGCTCCATAGCGAAGCGGCTTTTCAGCATACTCTTCCGCAGCGTGTCCACGACCTCCTGCAGCTCCGCTTTGAACGCGGGGCTGTTCAGCTCCTCCGGGCCACGGGGCCACCATGTATGCCAGAACTCGTTGCCGCTGCGCCCGAAGTCCATCCGGACATGGCCAACGGTACCCAGCCGCTTATCTTCTTCGGGGTGCGGGGTATAAAATAAGCCCGCCTCCTCCGGGCGGGCAGGTCGGATATGAAATTGTGTTGCATCTTTCAAGGTTAAGATCTCCTTTCGGTGTAGAATTTGGCTTTACACATTTTTTGGGGTGTGCTATGATGTGGCAAACAAATCGGAAGTTGGAGGGATAGATTTCTATGATTATCAGATATGCAGAAGAGAAAAATTTTATAGAATTGCGACAGTTTTATGACGGTATGTGTAAAGTTTTGAGCGAAAAAGATTTTCTGCCGGAGGGAGATAAAGGTGGTTTCCCTCCAGATGAAATGATCAAAGATGCAATCAAAGAGAGAAATCAGTTTATCGGTATTGAAGATGGTCGAATTGTTGCGGCGTATATTATGAATCATGATCGTGATGAGGCGTATCACGCAGTTAAATGGCTTATTGATGCAAATGATAACGAGACAGTAGTTCTTCATGCCTTGCGTGTCCTTCCGGAATATGGAGGTCGTGGATACTCGAAGCAGTTAGTTCAACACGCAATAGACACAGCAAGGGAAAGAAACCTTAAATCAATTCGTCTTGATTGCATAGAGGGAAATGATATTCCACAGAAAATGTATATGTCGTTTGGATTTAAGTATGTGGATAAGGTTGAAATCACATATGTTGATATTGGAGTACCGAGGAAGTTCCTCTTATATGAGTTTGTACTCTAATCAAGACATAATAACAGTTATATCTTGAACATTGTACAAACAAATTCCAGTTTGTCTGCCTATCAAGCGGCTTGATCCAAATGGATCGAGCCGCTTTTGCCTATAGGCAGAATGAATCCACCTCGCTCTTACCATCCGAATCTGTCCGAAGTATGCACAGCGTGAATCCTCCCAAATTGGGTTCAGTTTCTTTGGCGAGGGCAAGTATTTCCTCCGATATCTCTTTGGATTTGTGGTACTTATTCACAATTCTTTCGGAGTATATTTTGTATCTCTCCGAAAGGTCGATGAGGCTCTCCAACCGCCACCGCTTCGCCCAAATCGAAGTATGAGTAGTTTTCAGCTTTTCCGCCATGCACTTTTTTCGCATTCGCCCTAATATCCGCCGCAGTGCGTCCTTTCCCAAAGTTTTCTTTTGAGGTTCTCCGCATGACAGACTCGCTTTCGGTTGTCAGTCGTGTAACTTCAATGCCAATTTTACCGGAATCCCCAAGCACAAAATCCGGCCGCTCAATCTTGACCGTTTCCCGTGCTGCGTCAAAAGTGTCGTATTCAAATGATTGGAGTGATGCAACGGTTTTTGCCAGTTGTTTGAGCGTAGCATCTCTATGAGTTTGCATTTCGTTCATAACGTTCTCCCTCCCACAACACGGATGCGAACCGATTGGGGTCAATACTCCCTAAAATCTCCAAAATCCGCCGGAAACGCTCGGTTCGCATCCATATAAACCTCTCCAAATAGTTGCAAAAAAGCTGTGAAATATGAAATTTCACAGCTTTTCTTGGTGGACCTGAAGGGATTCGAACCCTCGACCTCTCGGATGCGAACGAATTAAAAGCTCTGATTTGTGTTGGTTTTCAAACATTTCCAGCGCTTTCGGCTGGAATGTAAATGGTCTTGTGGCCTCTTTTTCCCGTTGTAACCATGTGTCCCGGAAGCGTCTGTGGTACGTGTTGTGGTCATAGAAAGACAGGCGGAAAGGCGTCCATCCTCGGTGCGCCTATTATAGCCAGAAATAGAAAAAGCGTCAACGATTTTCTTAACCCTTGGCGGCGCAAACCGTGGGATGCTATAATCAAAGAATAAGGGCAGCTGCTTTGTACGCTCTCCGAAGGCAGAGGAAAAGATGAGAGATGGTTAGTTGACACTAACCATCGGCGGTGCTATACTTCGGAGCAGAAATGGGGAGTAATGATTTTCTAAGAAAATCATCCGAAAACGCTAAATTAAGCAAGAATAGCTTTGGGAGGGGTGCCGCAGCAATGCGGCTTTTCCAAGACACGATAGTTAGTTGCATCTAACTGAAAGATGTGTGCGTATAGGTTAGATACATCTAACGACCGGGGAGTGATAGCGATGCAGGAACACAAGGACTTTTGGGACAAAAATGCCGGTCGGTACGACCGCTTTATGCGAAAGGATGGGGCGGCGTATGACGAGATGTATGAGCTGATCCGGCCAGTCGTGCGGCACAAGACGGTGCTGGAGCTTGCTACCGGCACGGGATTGATCGCAAAACACATCGTAAACGCGGCGGCACACATCGAGGCGACGGATGCCTCCCCGGAGATGATCGCCGAGGCGAAGCGGGATAATCAATCTGCGAAGCTGCACTTTTCCGTGCAGGATATGTTCCGCCTGCCCTACGCGGATAAGTCCTTTGATGCGGTGATCGTGTCCAACGCACTGCATATCGTGCCGCAGCCGGAGAAAGCCCTGCAAGAAATCAAGCGGGTACTGAAGGACGACGGCGTGCTCATTGCGCCCACCTTTACCCATGCAGGAAACTCATTTTCCGGCAGGGTCAGGGCATTTTTCATGAAGCTGGCGGGCTTCCCTCTCCACAGCAGGTGGACGAGTGAGGAATACCTGCGCTTCCTGCGGCAGAACGGCTGGACGGTGCGGAAAAGCGCTGTTTTGAAGGCCTCCTTTCCGCTGAACTATGCGGAATGTGTGAAATCGGAGGTGTGATAAGATGTCATTTTTTGAGAACACCAGAAAGCCTGTGGGGCTTGGCGGGAAAATCATGGTCGCCATGATGAACCTGGGGCACA
>OMCS01001438.1_pt1 | contig 10638 bp, 19 predicted proteins | sample 1674241 | NCBI WGS metagenome assembly OMCS01 (sample SAMEA103958153, study PRJEB25191) | human gut metagenome
TGTTTCTCGGAAATCTTCCCGGAAACGATTTAATTCCTTTCCGTGGCCATGATTATTGGCTGAATTATATCCCTGTTGGGTGGGAAACAAGCAAATACAACGAAAAATTTGAGCATTACGTGATTGATATGTATCTTGCTTGTTGTAACAACAAATAGCGAAGTTTTTAGCACAGTCAAACGGAACAAAGAGGTATTGGGCAGTATATAATGCTGAAACAATCAAGCAGAAAAACATAAAATGACAGTTTCGGTATAGTGTCCTGCGATTTTTGTTACGTGTCTGGACATTTTAGATATATATTAACTATATTTGTGCTGATACGTAACAATGCTTTAACGGACAGGCTGTAACCTATGACGAAATTGGCAATCCCATCACTTTCGGCGGCAAGTCGTTTGTGCGATTGGAATTGTTGTTGTAGCTACATATGATGTTACAGGAATCGGTGTTATTGACAATTTCTTGTTTGGACCGTTAGGTGCCGGTGTTGGAGCGGGCTTGATTCTGATATTTGGTTAGTATGAGAAAGGAAACATTTATGTGGGAGACAATTCACACCAACGACGAAATATTGAAGTTTATGGAGAGTGTATGCCATTTTCACGATAGTTGTATAAAAGAGATAAGTTATATAAGTGGAGCATATGTTAGTGAAAACCATTCAATGCATCCATTGAATGTTCGTAGGGTTTTGCGAGTTGTAATTCAACGACAATACGAAAAGGACTCTATGATAGAGATGGAATTTCAAGGATTAAAACACTTGAAACTTTTTCCGGTTGATGAAAGTTATACCTGCGAAATATTAGATTCTACAATGATTATGAAAGATGGAAACTTTTACTGGTGTGACTGTGGTAATGTGTCAGAATCTGATTTAGATGATTATGCGGGTACTTTGATTTGTGCTTCAGGGTTTAGATGGCGTTCTATCGAGAATCATATGGGGGATAAGGCGTTCTATCATTCTGACGTGTAATGGCGAATGAGCATACACAATGCCCGCAAGCAACGCCTTTTGGGGATATTGTTGCTGCCGCGGGCGTTGCACTGTTAACTGTAGGTGCAACAATGGAAGATTGGATAAATGCAGGTTCCGGTTCGATTTGGACACAAGCGGTTAAATCGGTTGTCGTTAAATGGGATGGAGGCTATTAAAATGGTAGATATTACAGAAATTATGGATATGCTCGATTGGCATATGCCCTCTGAAATTCAATCCAAAGGAATATCCTTAGCAAGAAACACGGAAACAATTATTCCATTTATACAACCGTTAACACCAAAACATAATAAAAATGTATGGGGAAATTGTGCTGTTATCATTTCGGAAAGAAGCGACGAAGAAATCAAGCCTCACTTACCTGAAATGTTAGAATGGTTGCAAGACATGAATTGGCCGGGGGCTTTTTGCATCTTAAATAGGCTGCAAAGATACGCGGATAACAATTCTCTCCGTGATGCGATAAATATTTGCATTGAAAACGCAAAGAAGTGTGGGGATGAGGTTTGGGAAAGCAACTTGTGTTTGCTTTTGCATAAACGATAAAGTCAATTCCGGAGAGTAAAAAGAACATATCGAAGTTCTATAGACGGATTTAATGCTCGGATTGATGGGCTGTGACAGCAACCGCTTAACAATTATACTGCAAAATAGAAAATCGACGGCGTTTTCAAATGAGATAGGAGAAGATTTTGAAACGATATTTTTATATTACAATTCACTTTTCCCCTGACTATGAAGGAAAAATATTTTTAAAACAACAGGATGGTCTCTATATAAATGCTGAAACAGGAGAATTATATCGCAAAAGACTGCTATATGATTTTGGCTGGGGACAGGAAAATGGATTTGAATTAATGCCGCAGTTGTCGTTTGATGAATTGATTCAATTAGTTGAGAAACCAATGGTGCTGCCACAAAAGAAGTTTTGGCAAAAATACACCAAAGAAGAAATGCGGCAGGCGGATATTTGGCGTAGCAACCTATACGGCGCAGTTGCAGTGATAATGCAAGATTACACAGACGAACTTGTTGGATTTCTATCGGACAAGGTTGATACGGATTATTTTTCAAATCCAAGTATACGAGATAATTTCAAATGCTTTTCTTTCAGCTCAAAAAAAGCAAGAGAAGAAGGCGAAATTCCCGGGGGCGTTCTGACACGGTCATATGAAGATATTCTTAGGGGTTATCCTCAATGGGAACAGATTTCTTCAAAGATTATTAATCAAGTGTATGGATAGTTTTTACTATACCAGAAGGTGTCGCCTTTTGGTGACAAAAGGCGACACCACTGGAATGACCCCAAGCTAAAATACGACAGAGCTGTGGTTCTTCTATGATGCCGACGGCAACCCCTCCGGTGTTCGCTACAAGAACGGCAGCACTACAACCGACTACTACTTTGTCTGCAACTGGCGCGGAGATGTAATCCGCATTTACGACGGTACGGGTGCGTTTGTTGCCAATTACAACTATGATGCTTGGGGAAATGTAATTTCTGTTACCGATGCCAATGGTACAGCGATTACAGATTCGACTCACATTGCCAACGTCAATCCTCTTCGCTATCGTGGGTATTATTACGACTCTGAGACGGGGTTCTATTATGTATCCAGTCGTTATTACGATCCTGAGGTTGGTCGGTGGATTAATGCAGACAACGTTATAGCTGGTGTTGGTGGAGATTTAAAAGGATACAATCTTTTTGCATACTGCTTTAACAATCCAGTTAATATGGATGATCAAGCTGGAAACTGGCCTAAGTGGATAAAGAATACTGTTAAATGGGTAGCAAAGAATATTGTTAAGCCAGTCGTAAAAACTGTTCAAAAGACTCTTTCAAAGGTTGACTTAACATATTCTACTGGTGTCAATGTGAGTGGAACACCCAGTGCATGGATTTTCAATGGTCAAATTGGCGTATCTATGGATACTAAGGGAAATGTTGCGATCCAAGTTTCTGGCGGAGGGGGTATTACCGGAGGCGATCCTGGTATATCTATAACGCGCTATCAAAGTGTAACAAATGCTCCCAACATTGACAAATTGAATGATGCCTATTATCAAGTAGGTGGCTCAATAGCTGTGCCTATTGAGGGTGTTCCTGTCGCGGCTGGTGGAGACGTAATGTTTATGCCAGACCCAGCATTAAACACCAGATACTTCGGATTAACTGGAAATGTTGGATTTGGTACACCTGGAAAGGAGTTTCATGTTGAATGGGGAACAACGGTTACGCTACCGTACACCCAATTTAATGTTTATGAGGTTGCGAGATCTGTGTACATTAAAATTATGGAGTGGTAGATATGAAATTAAAACGAATTTATCTGCTTCTATCATTTGTATTATTGATTGTTATTTCTACAAATTCAATAAAGGTAAATGCAATGAATACAGGATTTTTTACAGAAGATCTTTCTGATGAGACAAAAACTACATTTGTGGCAAGTATCAATGTATCACCATTAAGTGCCGAACCTGAAAAAAGAGGAGTCCTATGCTTCGATGTAAATGAACAGGGATTGATTGCGATTGGACAAACGGGTTCCCAAGACAAAGAGATTTGCGTATATACGTCTCAAGGAGAGTTCTTGTATGGATATACGTTCAATTGTACTCAAAGTTTTTGTGTTGAATGGGATGAGCAACACGTTAATATTTATTTCATTCGTAGCGATGTGATAATATCGCTTGATTCAGACGGCAATATATTAGATATTAAGGCAGTACAAGATACGATTGATAACAACTCATACAGAAATTCGCTACTGTATTCAACAACTCGGACAGTTGGTAATACTACATATCTAATTAGAAATGATATGGGAATATTTAACTGGATTGCTACGTCTTATTCTCAAATTGTCACCATTGATGCTACAGGTTCGGAATCTATTATATATGATGTGAATTCAATGCAACTTACGAAAACAATAGTAACCATCAGCCTTATTTGTGTATTTGTTTTTGTTGCTGTCGCAGTTGTCATTTGGCAATTCATTAAGTTGAGGCGCGGTAATTAATCATACCAGCAAGCATCGCGTTTGGTCACCCAAACACAGACTTGTCAGGAATATTCCTGAAACCTTTAAGGGCTTGGGATTATCCCAACAACCTGCCTTTTGTCCCCAAAAGGCGATGCTTGCTGGTACATAGCGGATAGCCCGTGATATGTAAACATTTTGTGAACATTCAAAATTGAGACTTGCATTTTTGCCTTTATGTGTCTAATTCATGGAACTCTATTCCTGATTTTTATGGCACTATTTCCTGATATTTAATAAATCCGGTATTGAAAGTTACCCAATCTTATTTATAATTATCTATAGCACATATGAACAATTGCTGAGACTGCTTGTTTCCTTATAAACGATAAATAGGAGTTGAAAATATGAAGAAAATGGATGATTATACAAAAATAAGTTTAAAAGCTTTGGGCGTTGATTTGATAGCATGGCCGGTAGCATTCATCTTAACGTTTTTGATCGTAACATATGCGAATGATCTGGCACAGTATATTAGTGGATATTTTTTGTGAGTGCATGTCTTCTGGCAGACGGTATTTCGGTATATAAGTTTAAGGGCGATTTTTTAAACGAAAAAAATGTTGGAGAAGAGGGTTACTATCTTCTGAAGGTTAGGATGTATGTGGGACTTGGCTTGGGAGTGATAGCTTTTTGTGGCATGATAGTTAGTCTTATCAGGTATTTGATTCATTTGTTGTGATGTAAGATACTTCTTTATATATTGAGTATCTTTATGGCAACAAAGTTGCTAGCATCATTGGATACATCCTCATATTGACAAAATAGTCATAAATATGAGGTGATATGCATAAAGATTGCAACATATTCCTATGACGCTATAGCAAAATTAAAAGTGGCTACAGCGCGACAAAGGCTATAAGTGATGGGGTGATTTAATGAAAAAGGTATATAAATTGGTTCACAAAAGATTTATTGAATTTTCCGCAGATACAAATGAAAAAGTATACTGCACAAAATTGCTGGGATTTTTTTCCTCTAAACAAAAGTGCAGGGATATAATCAATTGTTACTTGCAAAAACCGGGCTTTAAGGATTTCCCGAACGATTTTCAAGAAGAGATAGTGCATGCCGACACGGACGACTTTAACGGTTCAATAGGCGAATTTAGGGGGTCTGTGTTTTATTTGGCGCATGAATATTTTGACGGCGAGTATGACAATGTATCGGATCTCGGGTATTATTCAACCTATGAAAATGCAGAAAAAAGTCTGTCGGAGTATCGTGAGAATCCGGAATTTATTAACTACCCTGATGGGTTCTCCATTGACGAATATGAAATAGATAAGCCGGAATGGACTGAGGGATTCTTTACTTTTTAGTACGACTAAAACAAAAGGCGCTTAAAATGCATGATTGAATTTAGGAAACTTGTATTCCCATGAAGACCTTGTAAACAATCAGCGTTTCCTGTATACTTATGATTTAACAGGCAGACTTGTTCGACAGAGCATTAACAAAGCTTTTAAAAATCGAAGAAGACAATCGTTTAAAGGCGAGGCCGCGAAGGCGATAAAGTATTACTCCAAGAGCACCACGGCGTATAGAAAGGCAGTAAAAAATTATATTCATGATGAATTGAACTTTAAAGAGATTGCTAAAAGAGCTGGAAATCGATTTTTTAAATGGTTAGGATGGTGATAGTAGGTGGCTATTCTCATTGACAGAATAGAGACACTCCCTATAGAGGCTATAATACTTGCGATTATCGTAAATGAACTTTGTTGTCATTCTATATATAAATTTGCTGTAATGTTTCTGTTTGAAAAAGGTATGACTAACCGCCAGAGGCGGGAGTGGCGAAAGGAACGATTCTTTAAAAGAAGAACCATGCGCTACATAAGAACGACGATAAAGAGTTTTCCCGAGCAGGATTTTAGCCCCAATATTGAGAAGTACCATCTGTTGGATGTGATATTTCTTGCTATTTCTATAATAGTTTTAGCGGTTGTAAGTATAACTTATTATTTTATCAGAGAAATCAATTGGGTTATTGTAGTGACATATCAAATCTTTGAAGCACTTACGGTGGCAACGGGCATTTTTTATTGTTCACATAGAACAGCGCGCGATAAAAAAGGACGATTTGTTGGTCTTTTTTGCGGCGAATGTACCTTAAAGTAGGGCTAAAACAATTGATCATATCTTAACCGTTGAATGTCGATCCTTAGACAGTTTTTTTGTAAGGAAATAACTGGGAGACTCCAACCACTTCCAGTTGTCCTTATCAAATACATTTGGAAATGCAGACTTGTTCGGCAGAGCGTACTCAACGGCAGCAAAAAGCGCATCTATGACGCCGAGTACGGATATGACATGAACAAAAACGTGTGTTATAACAGTGGCCGTGACCACATCTATATTTTTTATACTTGCAGACGATATCACTGGGATAGGGGTAGTTGATGACATTGCAATTATTCCGTTGATCTACATTTTTGAAGTTTTAGAGGAAATAAGTTGATAAATGATATTTTGGAGGCAATTATGATAGAAATATTAAAATTAGCTATGACATTGAAAAAGAATGTATGTGTCTATACTTGCGGTTCGGAAATTTCAAAGTTCTTATACGGACGTATAATTTTTATTGACAATGAGTTTTTCGCTCTGTATATGCTCACTCCAAATGGAGAAAATGACGGTATTTTGGTAAAAAAGATTAGCTGTATTACTTATGTTGAGATGGACGGACAGTATGATGAAAAAATGAAAAAACTATGTCCGAATTTCGACGATTTGATTTCAAAGACTCCGATAGATTTTGAAAATGGAAATGCGCTGTTTTCAATAATGCTGGAAGCGTTAAGAACGGAAAAGCCGATTTCTGTTGAGCTGTTGGACAGTGGTGTTGATTCGGTGATTGGTCAAGTTACAGCGGTTAATGAGAAAATATGTACTGTAAGGCAGATAGATGAATACGGATGCGATGATGGTGTCGCGTATGTCAATGTCCCGGATATAACTCAAGTATCCTACGCATCTGCCGATAATAGCATTTTGTTGTTGCTTATGACCAAGTGAAAAAATCACAGCTGCACATATATAAGCTAATGTGAGTGCATCATATGTTACATATTGTAACGGTGTAGGAACATATATACCAACAAAATCAATTTCTTACTCGCAAGCGATATCGTATGTTCGCGGAGTAGGTAGCGTATTTGCTGATTCAAGAAACAACGCATACAAATTAGCCAAGGCTGTTGGAGGAGGGGCTTCTCCTGTACACGATATGCCACATGGAGGAGTAGGCTACTGGAAACATTACCATGCAACTCGAAGAGGCAAAAGAACAGGAGGACATGTGTTTTATGTCTGATAGAATATATTTGAATTATGATGATATTGTTAAAGAAGAATCGGTAGTTGTAGACTATTTAGCAAAAAATTCAGACCGATTTTCCGTTACTGCTGTTATAAAAAGACCTTATTCACAATTGCCTCCCGATTTTAATTATGGTGTACAATTACAACCGTTTGTAGAAAACTATATTTTTGAAAGAAAAGATTGGCTTGTCAATTTTTTAGGTTATATGAGGCATCAAATTATGGTGGTTTGCCGTTGTTGCAAGGAAAGCCGTAAACAACTTTTGCTAATGCCCAATGTTTTTTTGCCTATAGATAACGATATTCCCGAAGATATTTGCTTCTATCGAAATGGCAAATTGTGGTTTGCAACAATTTCACATGAAAAGATTGCGTTTGCGGTAGATGTTACAAAAGCGGATTTGACATTCTTCAAGGAGAATGGGATAAAATCTTATATTTGACCTGCATTGTAATTAATATGATACCAGAGTAATAAAAAACATTATGAAAGCGGGAAAACCAATGGCGGATTCCAGCTTGAAGAATGGTCTGAAATGGGTTGTTAATGGAACATATAATGGCTCATCCGGTGTCTGGGAACTGGTTGTTGATACTACAACAAATACTATTGTCCATTTTCTATTTAGGAGTAAACAATGATACGATTTATTGTCGATTATAAAAATATTGTCTTTAATGGGGAAGCACAATATTTAAAAGACGAGTATTCGTTTTTCTATAATCCGTGGAATGATGTAAACTTTTCGGTTTTAATTGAAAACGGGTACAATAGCTTAGATGTAAAATTGGAAAATGGACGTGTATTTCAAATGACAGGGTTAAATCCAGACTATAACTGGATTGAGAAAGAGTTAGTTATCCCTGTATCCCAACCAGGAATCTTAATGGTATCGTTTGATAGAAAATACCAAGAGGGTACTGGCATACAGTATGCAAGCGATTGGCAAACATATTTTAATGGCAAAACAGGATGGGTTTGCATTGGTAATCCAGACTGTAATAGCAAAAGTAAAGGTGTAGAGTTTGCGAAGAATACCGTCGCAGTTATTGACAACGAACAACTGTCTTCAATATGGATAAAGCCACAATTCATTTAAGAATAATCTATTACCGCAAGCATCGCATTTTGTGAACTTTCAAAAATAAGGCTTACCTTTTGTCTTTAAATGAAAAAACAGATTGAGAGGATTTTCTCTCCCTCCATCTGTTACTCTCACGGTAAAGGAGGCAATTATGGTAAAGATCAAATCGATTGTTCAATCAGGAGATGCACTTACGGCAGCAAGAAGAACATCTATGCCGCCGAGTACGGATATGACATGAACAACAACGTGTCAAAGTTTACTTCATCGGCGGGTGGAGTGAGCATGACCGAAAGGTTTGATTACACGATAAGCTTATCGAAGCCTGCGCGCAGAAGAAAATATAAAGTACAAAACGCCGTCCTTTGTGGCGGCGTTTTCTGCGCTTGAAACGGAGGGAAAAATATATTATAATCTAATTGAATCTATAACCGGGAGGTCTTTGATGAACATACTTGTAACGCTTGACGCCAATTATATCCGGCCGCTGTCCGTGATGCTCCATTCACTCGTTCGCGCGGACGACTGTCCGAAGTTCGATTTATACATAGCCCACTCGTCGCTGACCGACGAGAATATCGAAAGCATATTCCGCGGCATCGACCGCAGCCGCTTCAATGTCCATTCCATCCGCCTTTCCCACGAGCTCAACGCCGACGCTCCGACGGAGGACAGGATAACCAAAGAGACATATTATCGGCTCACCGCGCACGAGTTTCTGCCCGCAGAGCTCGACAGAATACTTTATATCGACCCGGACACGCTGATTCTCAACTCTATATCCGATCTCTATAACATGGATCTCGACTGCTTCTGCTTCGCCGGGGCGAGCCACACTTTTGGCGTGGTCGAGGATATCAATCATATCCGCCTGGGTATGCCTGAGGGCTCACGATATATCAATGCGGGCATACTTATGATGAACCTCGATGAGCTCAGGCGCAGCTACACATCAAAGGAGCTCTTCGACTATATCGACAAGAACGCCGATAACCTGCCTCTCGGCGACCAGGATGTTATAAACGCGCTCTACTGCACCAAAACGCGCTATGTCTCGCCGGAGATATATAACCTCGACGAAAAGACCGCGCTCCACAGTCTCAGGACCCACGAGTGGATTGAGAAGAACTGCTCGATAGTCCACTACAACGGCAAATACAAGCCGTGGAAAGAGGGCTACATCGGCACGCTCGCATATCTCTGGCACAGGGAGGAAGAGAGCCTGCTCGACGATGCACAGAGAGAGCTTTGAGAGCGAGTGCCGCTTTGCACTTGTAAACTTTGCGGAATGTTGGTATAATTAGAATACTTTAAGGAATCAGGGAGGATACACAATAATGGCATTTTGCACCAACTGCGGCTCAAAGATAGATGACGAGGCACGCTTCTGCCCCGACTGCGGCGCACCCGTTGTGCCCGAAGCGCCTAAGGCAGAGCCGTGGGAAGAGGAAAAGAAGGATTTCGGAACAAAAATCAATGAGCTCAATAACACGCCCGACACAACGTCCGAGTTCGACCAAAACGACATTCAGTCGAACAAGGTTATGGCGGTACTCGCTTATTTGGGAATACTCGTGCTTGTTCCGCTCTTTGCCGCAAGGGAATCGAGATATGCGCGCTTCCACACGAATCAGGGACTTGTCCTCGCGATAGCCCAGTTCGCATGGACGTTCGTTAGCAGAATAATAGTCAGCGCTGTCGGAGCCGTCAACGAAACTGTTTCTCTTATTATCGGCGGTGTGTGCAGCTTGGTTAACATCGCGTTTGCGGTGCTTACGGTAATCGGAATCATCAATGCCGCCAAGGGCACTGCAAAGGAGCTTCCCGTTATCGGAAAGATCACTATTCTCAAATAAGGGAGATATTTTTATGCAGACAATAGTTGCGGTTGTTTCAATCGTAGTGGAAAAAGAGGAGTCCGTCGAGCAGCTCAACGCTCTCTTGCATGAGTTCGGCGAGCATATAATCGGCAGGATGGGAATACCTTACCGCGCAAAGGGCGTGAATCTCGTCTCCGTCGCCCTCGATGCGCCGCTTGAGACTATCTCTTCGCTTGCCGAAAAGCTCGGAACCGTTCCGGGGCTCAGCGTGACTACCGCATATTCAAACGTAGTCGGCGAGGAATAAACGAGAGCTACGCACGGCATAGAAAGCAAAAAGGTCATGG
>OMCS01001441.1_pt1 | contig 10631 bp, 10 predicted proteins | sample 1674241 | NCBI WGS metagenome assembly OMCS01 (sample SAMEA103958153, study PRJEB25191) | human gut metagenome
TTCCCTTGTTGAGTGCGGGGTGCGTCTTTTTTTGCCGCAGGCTCCTCCTGCTCCTCTGTCGGGGCGGGATAACCCCGGCGCTGCATGAACAGGTTGACCTGCGGCACGAAGTCCGTATTGGTGACAAGCGCCACCAGCCCGTCATTCGCCTTGGTGTCCTGGACGGCCGCAAAGAGGACATTAGGCCGGGCATACTTGCGGAACTCCGCAAAATCTTCTTCCTTGATGCAAAAACTTTTCAGTTCCTTGCCCTCTCGCAGCAGACGGTTCATGCTGGTTTTGCCGACCAGCTTTTTATTATCTTTGGCAAGGGCATATAAAAAGGCGGCAAGATTTTTACTCCCTGCCGCCAGCAGCTTGATACTGGCCTCGGTCAGTTGGATGCTCTCCTTGACCACCAGATCAGCCGCTTCTCCGCTTGTGTCCATTTAATCGCACCTCCCGGTTTTCAGATAAGTTATCAGTTCCATCATGGTACACTGCGACGCATAGCGCACACAGCGGCGTACCATTTCGCGGATATGTGCTTCACGCTGGGCATCGGGAAGCGCCGCGGCAAAGGCCACATCCCGAACTAAATCGGAGTGATCCGCCAGAATCACACTGCCGCGGTGAACGCCGTGTTCTACGCACTCCACATGGAGCAGATTTTAATTGTCGAGGACGACAGTTTTTTGAATAAGATGTTAGACTATAACCTGACCGCAGACGGCTACGGCGTGACTTCTGCCCTAAATGCCAGAACCGCAGCCGAAGCCATCCGCCAGCGGGAATTTGATTTAGTGCTGCTGGACATCAACCTGCCGGACGGGAACGGTTTTGAACTGTGCAAGCTGATAAAGCCCCAGCACCCGGACACCATCGTAATATTCCTGACCGCCAACGATCAGGAGAGCGACCAGATACGGGGCTATGAGGTGGGCGCGGTGGACTACATCACAAAGCCCTTTGTGATCGGGGCCTTGCAGCGAAAAATCAAAGCCATGTTCGCCATGCTGGAACACCACAAACCGGCCAAGGACATTTACGACGACGGGCGGTTGTTTCTGGACTTCTCGGAGCAGACGGCTTCCTTAAACGGCAAGCCCCTGACTCTATCCCCGATGGAGTACAAAATGCTGAACCTGTTTCGTAAAAATCCCCGGCAAGTGCTGACCCGTGGGCAGCTTTTGGAAAAGCTGTGGGATATAGACGAGCGGTTTGTGGACGAACACACCCTGACAACCTCCATCAGCCGTATTCGCAGCAAGATTGAAGCCGACGGCGGCGCACCCTACATCAAGACCGTTTACGGCATGGGGTATCAATGGACGGGAGGCGAGGTAAAATGAAGTTTCAAAACCTCTCGGTAAAGCGGCTGTTTGGCCGGGTGGCAATGGAGCTTGTCCTCTCCATGTCCGGGATCACCATAGCCCTGTTTCTTGTGACAAAACAGATTGCGGTGCTGCTGACAGGCGGGACGCTGCTGCTGTGCGCCCTTGTGGGGATTTTTGTACTGACGCAGGCGTTTGGAAAGCGGCTGTCGCAGTTTACCGCTGACCTGTGCCAGACCTTAGACCACATGATCGCCGGGAATGAAGCGCCCCAGCGGCCAGAGGACAGCGAAACCCAGCTTGCCAGAATCGGACACCGGCTGGCAAGGCTTTACCAGATCATGCAGGAGAACCGCCGCCGGGTGGACGAGGAACGGCAGGAGTTACAGACCCTTGTATCGGATATTTCCCATCAGGTGAAAACGCCGGTAAGCAATCTGAAAATGGCGACGGACACCCTGCTGGAAAAGCCCATGACCGAGGCGGAGCGCACCGACTTTATCCGGGGAATCCGCAGCCAGACGGATAAGCTGGACTTTCTCTTTCAGGCCCTTGTGAAAACCTCCCGGCTGGAAACGGGCGTGATCCAGTTGGATAAGAAACCGGGCCGCCTCTTTGATACCGTGGCGCAGGCCATGAGTGGGATCGTGTATGCAGCGGAGAAAAAGGAAATCGCCGTGTCCGTGGACTGCCCGGAGGATTTGACCGTTTCCCATGACAGCAAGTGGACATCCGAAGCCCTCTTTAACCTGCTGGACAATGCGGTGAAGTACACCCCGGCAGGCGGGAAAATCGCTGTGTCTGTGGTGCTGTGGGAAATGTATGTGGAAATCAAAGTGACCGACACTGGCAAGGGCATTTCCGAAAGCAATCAGGCCGCTATCTTCCAGCGCTTCTATCGTGAGGAAGAAGTACACGAACAGCAGGGTGTGGGCATTGGCCTGTATCTGGCCCGCGAGATCGTAACGCGGCAGGGCGGCTATATCAAAGTGGTTTCGGAGCCGGGCAAGGGTTCGGAATTTTCCATTATGCTTCCCTTGCGTTGAGAGAAACTTTCTGCTTCGGGTCAAGTTGGCCCGAGGTGCAGAGATAAAATGAAATGTCCGAGCGTTGTAACATTTCACCTCAATTTTCAATGAATTTTTTTAGCCGCTGTAATATTTCGCGGACATTTGGGTTTTACAATACACTTATCAACAGGTAGGAAGCCTTGAAAGGAGTTTTGAATATGAGCGTTTTACAGACGATTGACCTGAAAAAGTATTACGGTACAGAACCGAACATTACCCGCGCCCTTGACGGCGTAAATTTCTCCGTGGAGGACGGCGAGTTTGTGGCTGTTGTGGGAACCTCTGGTAGCGGCAAGTCCACCCTGCTTCACATGATGGGCGGGCTGGACACTCCCACCAGCGGAACCGTGATCGTCCGGGGCGAAGAACTGGCAAAGAAGAACGATGAACAGCTTACCATCTTTCGCCGCCGCAACATCGGCTTTATCTTCCAGAACTATAACCTTGTTCCGATCCTGAATGTGTATGAGAACATCGTCCTGCCGGTGGAGCTGGACGGGGACACGGTGGATCAGAAGTTTTTGGACGAGATCGTTCACCTGCTGGGGCTGGAAGATAAACTGAAAAATATGCCGAACAATCTTTCCGGCGGACAGCAGCAGCGTGTGGCTATCGCACGCGCCCTGATTACCAAACCGGCTATTGTGCTGGCCGACGAGCCGACCGGCAACCTTGACAGCAAGACCAGCGCCGAGGTGCTGGGGCTTATCAAGCGCACCAGTGCGGAGTTCCGGCAAACCGTTGTGATGATTACCCACAACAACGATATTGCCCGTCTTGCAGATCGGATTGTCCGCATTGAGGACGGCAAAATTGTGGAATAAGTAGGGGGTGGCAGACTATGACATGGCCTTTTGAAAATGATACCAGTAACATTGAAAAGAAACTGGCAAAGCGCAGTTTGCACCATGAACGGCAGCGTAATTTATTTGCAATCATTGCTCTGGCGCTAACTGCATTTATGATAACTGCGACATTTAGTATTGGCTTTAGTTACTTTGAAACCTACCAAATGCAACAAATCCGCTTAATGGGAACTACCGCAGATGCCGGAATCACAAATGTAACGGAAGAACAGTTGGTTGAGATTTCAAAATCAAGTCTTGTACTTGACGTAGGCATACAGCAGCGTTTAGGCAGTGTTGATACAGAACAACTGAGAAACGCAAGATTAGGTGTAGTATGGATAAATGATACAGAGTGGGAACACCACCGTCTTCCTACTATATCAGGTGTTGTAGGAAATTATCCGTTAAGTAAAAGCGAAATCATGTTGCCTACATGGGTGCTTGAACAGATGGGTATTTCTGATCCACAAATAGGGATGGAAATTGTGTTGTCATACCAAATTGGCGATAGCTATGATTATGTCACGGACACCTTTTTGCTGTCGGGCTACTATACGGACTACATTCCAATGCGCACAAATAATCGTGGTTATGTTTATGTTTCATCCGCTTTTAAGGATAGCTTAAATGTATCACTGGATAATAGTGTTACGGCAATGATCCGTTTTCAAGGCAATGATAATGCTGACAAAAACTGTGAAAGATTGCGGCGTGAGATTGACTTTACAGAAGGGCAAACATTTGAAATTGTACCATTAGAACAGGCAAATGGTGGAACTATTATTTTAGCTGTAATAATTTTAGCAGTTTTTATATCCTTTAGCGGCTATCTGCTGATTTATAATATTCTTTATGTCTCTGTCGTAAAAGATGTGCAATTCTATGGCCGTCTTAAAACGATTGGAACGACCCAAAGGCAGATAAAGAGAATTATCTATAAGCAGGCAATCAGAATCTCTTGTATTGGTATTCCGATTGGTCTGTTACTTGGTGCGGTTGTTTCCTTTGGCATTGTTCCTTACTTCCTGAATATGATGTATTCAACAAATTCTGATGTGGGAACAAAAGTATCTTTTTCGCCGTTTATTTTCATAGGAGCGGCCATATTTACGTTCATTACCGTTATGATTGCAAGCATGAAGCCCGCCAAAATTGCCGGAAGTGTTTCACCAATAGCAGCACTCCAATATACAGCAGCCAGCACAAAGAGCAGCGCCAGAAATTGTAGCAAAATGAAGTTGTCCAGAATGGCATGGAACAATGTCTTTCGTAATGCTAAGAGTACAACCCTTGTTTTTGCATCGCTTTTTTTCGGCCTTACCTTGTTCCTTGTCGTCACAGGGCTATTACATGGTTTAAGCCCGGAGAATTATGTGAGCCAATGGGGAGTAAGCGATTTTGCACTCACATATAGTATCCACGAAAGAGAAGATTTAATTTCCAGCGAAATGGTTTCAGAGATTGGTCAGCTTGACGGCATTGAGAATTTGAGGTTGACCTATGCACCTTATCCTCAAGTAGCAGCAGATGTTGTATATGACGATGCTGTATTTCACGAGTTTCTTGCGTCATTAGACGGAGTAAACGGCATTGATTTTTCTGATCCGGCAAAATTAGAAAATTATCAGCAAAACTTTTTTAGCGGGGTTTTTGGAATTGACAGTGCATATTTGGAAGAAATCAATAAAACCTTAAACTTGCCTATTGACACGTCTGCCTTTGAACAAGGAAAGGTTGTGCTGCTGTCCAAAACAGTAGAAGGCCTTATTCAGCCAGGGCAGGAAATAACAATCCAGACGCAGAACGGACAGCATTCCTTTATTGTAGCGAACGGTTATTTGAATGAAGGGTTTCAAGCAGGAGGAGGCAATGAGAGAGGGACGGCTCCTGATTTGTATATTAGTCAAACAGCTTTGAAAGAACTCTTTCCGCAATATAGAGTGTTCCGCGTGGCCTTTGATACGGATGGTCAACATGACGAAAGTATACTGCAAGAATTAAAGCAAATCACCGCATCACAAGCTAACATTGATATTATATCCCGATATGAACGGCGAGAAGAAATGCAGGAATATCTCATTACAGCAAAGGTTTTAGGAACAGGGTTGTCCGTGATCCTGCTGCTTGTTGGTGTCATGAACTTTGTCAATACAATGGTTGTCAATGTAAATACTCGGCGCTATGAATTAGCTGTTCTTGAAAGCATTGGAATGACAAAGCGACAAATCAAACGAATGCTATTTATGGAAGGTTTCTATTATTGGGGTGTTTCCCTTTCCCTTGCAGTCACCATTGGAACAGCAATCTTCATCTTGCTATATATGATTTTTAGTAAAGTGGCCTATTATGCTGTTTTCTCCTATCCATTTATCCCACTGGTGCTGGTGTCTGGACTGGTGTTGCTAATCTGCCTTATTGTGCCTATATGGGTCTACAAAACTGACGTTAACCTTCCAGTTGTGGAGCGATTGCGGTTGACAGAGTGAGTTTAATCAAATAGCAAAACATCCTTAGATCAATCATATCGAAGCGGAGCAGATTTTAGCTGCTCCGCTTCTTTAGTATTTTTCAAAAAATTCTTTTGAAATGTCCGAGCTTTGTAACAATTCAGCCTGTTTTTCTGTCGAAATCAAAGACGCCTCGGACATTTGTGTAACATTTGTAGTTTATGCTTGTGGTAAATCAATTAAGAAACATCTGCCCCCACAGCGGGGAAAAGAAAAAAACCGCTGACGGGCAGAGGATTTCGTGTGCTTTCCTATATCACTGACGATACGGCGGTTTTGAGAAATCAGAGCCGCCGTTTCTTTTCGCTCCCCTAAACCAACGACGACCTAACACCGTGTAAATCCACGGCGGCATATAGGAGGATTGCCGCCGTGTCTATTTTTGCCTTTTTTCACAGTGCCCATGACCTACATCAGTTAAAAAAAGCATAGCCCCGCCTCCGGGTTATTCCGGCTATGTATGCGAAATTTGTTGGAACCTTAACTATTATGTCATTTCATGCGTCCGTGTGGCTTCATGCCGCCCGGGCGCTTTTGCGTTCTTATGGGGCTGCTTCGGGTCATGTTGGCCCGAAGTCATTCCCCGGTGCCGCTCCCCGCCGCCTTCGTTTCGGTCACTCGTCAACCAACAACCGAAACGGAGGTCAATATGGCTATTATCAATTTGCGGGACTATTACCCATTCTATACATCGGATTGCTTCATGGAAGTATCGGAAGAAGTTGCAGAAATGTTCAAAGAGTTTGATCGTAAAGAGGCTGCCTACCGGCTGCGTACATACCGCCACAAAGCCTACTATTCCCTTGATCGGGATGACGGGCTGGAGCATGAAGCTGTCTTTGTTGCCTTATCTCCCCATGAACTGTATGAGCGGAAAGTGACCATGCAGGAGCTTCACGCAGCGATTTCCAGTCTGCCGGACAAACAGGCAAAACGGATTTATGCTCATTTCATTCTCGGCATGACCAAACAGGACATTGCCCGGGCAGAGGGCGTCCATGAAAAAGTGGTTCGTGTCGCAATCGAGCGAGGTCTGCGGCGCTTAGAAAAAATTTTGAAAAATTCTTTGTAAGGCGTACCGATTTAGGCCGGAAAATGAAATGGCTTATGAGAGGCAAAACACTTCGGGTCACAATGGCCCGAGGTTCAGACAAGCCTCATGCAGATTGAAAATTGAATAAAAAGACACCCGGATACGAAGGGGAACGCGCTGTGTGACAGACCCGCCATGACCTCGGATTTCAGAGAATACAGTCTTTGTAAAACTGAGCGAGCGAACAGGTCCATGCCATAGGTGGGGCAAGGCTGGCTCCACCGGAACAGGCGCAGAACCCGGATACTTGCGTTTAGTCACAGTCCGAGCGTTGAAGCGGCCTTGCAAGCCGTGAGCCGTCGCAGGCAATGAGAACGCCTTGCCATCAGAATGGGGAGAGTTGAAATACTATGGGGCATGAAGCCTATGTCCGTCCGGTGTGTCTGAAATGAAGTGAAAACCTATGGGGAGCCCCCGGCAATGCTGTCTGATGATAGGCCAACCGATCCGGCGCGGCTCCCCATCTTTTCAAAAAAGGAGCACTTTATGGGAAATGCGTTTGGAATGATCCCCGGCTTGGAACCGGACGAATGGAGCAATGACGCCTGCCGTGGTTATGTCATTATGGCAATGGAGGACTGCGGATTTTCAAAGAAGGATATACGGCGTGTTGTGGGGCAGCTTTATGAAGTATTTGACCTCAACAGCGTGGAGGACGCCAAAGAAAAGTACCTTTCCAGTCCTTACTGACCTCGGGCCACATTGACCCGAAGTGGAGAAAGCTCAAAGGGCGGCACCTGCTGGGTGCCGTCTTTTGACATTTCCCCACGGGACAAGTGGGAAAGGCTGGCATATACACGCACTTTCGCAAAGGAGGTTTTCAATGACGCAAGCTGTCACTTATGAACGAGAAACAAAGTCTGTCGCATTTCAAGGGAAGATCATTGTGCTGGAAAGCCTCACGCCGGTACTTCCCCCGAAGGAGAAAGCACAGCGCAAAAAAGAAATTGAGCGTTGTCTTTATGAGGTGTTCAGAAAATATGGGGACAGATTTCCCTAATCATTCGCAACATTGTTGTCCGGGGCTGCTGATGGTATAATATAGTTGTAAGGTTGGTAGCTCCATTCCAACAAGGAAAGGAGCCCAATATGGAATTTATCAGAGAAGATTGTATTTACGCAAGACAGTCAGTAGACCGCAAGGACAGTATCAGCATTGAAAGTCAGATTGACTTTTGCAAGTATGAATTGAAAGGTGGGAGCTGCCGGGTATTCAAGGACAAAGGCTATTCCGGTAAAAATACGGATAGGCCGGAGTTTCAAAAGCTGTTGGGCGAGATCCGCAAGGGAAAGGTCAGGCGGGTCATCGTGTATAAACTGGACCGTATAAGCCGCTCTATTCTGGACTTTGCAACGATGATGGAGCTGTTTCAAGAGTATGATGTGGAGTTTGTATCATCCACAGAAAAGTTTGATACTTCGACCCCGATGGGCCGGGCCATGCTGAATATCTGCATTGTATTCGCCCAGCTTGAACGTGAGACAATTCAGAAGCGTGTCACAGACGCCTACTATTCCCGGTGTCTGAAAGGTTTCCACATGAGCGGACAGGCACCATACGGTTATCAGTTAGAGCCTACTGTGGTAGAGGGTATCCGTACAAAGAAAATGGTTGCCGACCCCATAGCCGCCGACCATGTACGGCTGATGTTTGAAATGTACGCTGAACCGGAAACCTCCTTCGGAGATATTACCCGATACTTCGAGGAACATGACATAAAAATTTATGGCAAATCCATGTTCCGTACATTTCTTTCCCAGCTTTTAAGAAACCCCGTTTACGCACAGGCCGATTTGGAGCTGTACGAATTTTTCAAGAGTCAGGGTGCAGCGATTGTCAATGACGCTTCTGACTTTGCCGGAACAAACGGCTGCTATCTCTATCAGGGGCGGGATGTGAAGGAGGACAAGGACAGGTGCTTAAAAGACCAGATACTTGTTATCGCTCCCCATGAAGCACTCATTTCCTCTGACACATGGCTGAAATGCCGGAAAAAACTTATGGCAAATACCACCTTCCAGCAGGGACGGAAACCGAAGAACACTTGGCTGGCCGGAAAAATCAAATGCGGTCATTGTGGGTATGCGCTGAAAGCCACCCATGTGCCAAACAGCACCGGGTATTTCCGCTGTACCAAACGGACGGAAAACAAAGGCTGTCCGGGCTGCGGGAAAATCCGCAAAGAAGAATTTGAGCAATTCATTTTCTCGGCCATGCAGGAGAAGTTCAAAGACTTTCAGATACTCCACGGCAGGGAGGAAAAAGTCAATCCGAAACTGACAGCCTATCAAGTGGAACTGGCACAGGTGGAGGCAGAAATTGAAAAGCTGCTGGACACGCTGACCGGAGCCAATGCGACCTTGCTTGCCTACGCTAACAAAAAAATTGAAGAACTGGACACCCGACGCCAGACCATTTCAAAGGCAATCGCCGAATTGAGTGTTGAAACCATATCTCCCCAGCAGATAAAGAAGTTATCCTATTATCTCGACAACTGGGACAGCATAGATTTTGACGACAAAAGAAAAGCCGCCGATGGTTTGATCTCTACGATCAAGGCCACCAGCGACCGTGTTCAGATAGAGTGGAAAATCTGACATTTCCGCTCTATCGCCCCTCATTTCTATTTTATCTTGTTTGTACCCCTTGTACACCGATGTTTGTGTATCCTCAGAAATTGCAGCAATATAACTACCAGAAGTATCAAAACGGTCACTCTGAATTCGTTGAATCTCTTCTTGCTGTGCTGCAGTGAGTCCTTCAGAGCGTGAAACAACCGTTTTCTCTCCATTGGTACCCTGAAGAACCACTCTACTTCTAGCAACTTGGTTGATACAACGCTCAATGGCCGTTTTGGGCGGTTTTACTTGTGTAAGGGGAACGCCAATTTTTCTTACAATGTATTCAATAACACATCCCGTCATTTTATCGTGTTTACTAATGCATGCTAAATATGCTGTTCCAACACCAATCCAAAGGCACCCTCGATGCTGTTCCCAGACGCTATCACTCTTTCCAGCCTCATTTATAAACTGATACTCTTTGCTGTAAACATAGAGCACTTCAATACGATCAGTGCAATTTTTTGCAGACAAAATAGTTAACCCGCGAAAACTGTTTGCCTGTAAGTAAGGTTCTGTTTCACCTTCAAGCTGATAAACCTTCTCATACTGCTCTGGAGTTAACTTGTTCTCAAAGTTCCAAAGAGTAAATGCCACACGATCTCCATAAATATAATCGTTAACAAGGTTGTCAATTTCAGAATCCGAAATCAAAGCTTCGTGAATAATCTTGAAAATAATAGTGCTCTTTTCTTTTCCCTTGATATCATTTTCATCTATTTCTTTGGAAATTGCAAGATCAAACAATGCCTGCCATGGCAACATTTCGAGCTTTTTTGTCTTTTCTTGTTCGTTCATTGTATTCCTCCATTGTGCAGATGAGATGGTAATAAATGAGCGCAATGCTCATCATTATCCCACTACCAACTTATTCGTCTTCTTCAAAAACTTCGCCGGGATTGGGCGGTCCAGCTGCCAGGTGATATTCATCGGCCTGCTGCCCGTGTGCTTCATGTAGTTCGCCGTACCCAGATAGGTGTACGCCTCCGCACCGCCGGTCATACGGTCCGACTTAAACTCGCGGACAAACAGCAGCACCTTGCTGCCGCGTTCCTTATGGTGGATATAGCGTTGACCGGTGGGCGAATTCTCCGCCGTGGTGCTCTGGCTCTGCCAATGAAATAAGCTCTCATTGATGGAATAATCGTTGTACATGGTGGTTGGCGAATAGTCCTTGT
>OMCS01001449.1_pt1 | contig 10595 bp, 9 predicted proteins | sample 1674241 | NCBI WGS metagenome assembly OMCS01 (sample SAMEA103958153, study PRJEB25191) | human gut metagenome
CCTCAGCAATTCAAGCAAGCTTGATTGCATTCGGTTTGCACGATAATTCAGCCCGCCCCCGCCTAAATCAGAAACGCCAATTAGTTATACTTGTACAAAATAGTTTATGCACGAATTTGAAGCAAAATTAAGAATTTGATTCCACACCTAACGCAGAATTTTGAAAAATATTGCCTCAAACGTTTGGTTATTTTACACTATTACGCTACATTTGCATTTACAACAGCGAATGCACACTGCATTAAATTACAAGTTGCACCACATTCGTATGCTCATTTATTCATTATTAAAACGTAAAAAGCCTATCGATTATACATTACTTTGAAACAATAAAACATACAAGTAATGGTAAATTACACTGCATTTGCCGACGATGAATTGGCAAAACTTTTTTACATGGGGCAGAACGAAGCTTTCGATGAGCTTTTGTTGCGCCATAAAGATAGGCTATATTCCTACATTTCGCATATTGTTAAGAACGATGACATGGCAGACGACTTGTTTCAAGAGACGTTTGTCAAGGCTATTATGACTCTTCGCCAAGGACGTTATCAGGCAAATGGTCGTTTTTATAATTGGTTGACCCGTATAGCCCATAACTTGCTTATGGACCAATTTAGGACGGAACGCAACGAGCCTATTGTTTATAACGAGGAAAAAGAGGACTTGCGCAACGACTATTGCGACATTGTGGTGCAAAATCGCGAAAACGAAATAAATAACGAACAAGTGCTAAATGATGTACGTAAACTCATGGACAATCTGCCCGAAAACCAACGCGAGGTGGTGTTTATGCGTTTTTATCAGAACATGAGTTTTAAAGAAATTACAGACTATACGGGTATGCCCCTTAACACGGCACTTGGACGTATGCGCTATGCCATAATTAATATGCGCAAAATGGCTAACAAAAACAATATTAGCTTGAATATTGGCTGATTAGGGTGATGAAGTCGTCTAAACCTTTCTGACCAAGATTAAAAGTTTAGACGACTTCAGCTGAAAAAAAGGCAAATAGCGACAAATGCCTTTAAAATGATGGTAAAAAAAACGATTATTATCATCAAGAAAGGCATTTGTCGCTATTTTCATACTTTTTTTGCACATGAGTATTGTGTGTGTGGTAAAATAATTTCGTACATTTGCACCACTTAGCGAAGGTTTATGGGCTAAAACTGCTATAAAACGACTCAACCAAATGTATGCAGCCCTACCCTATTCCTGATAAAAAAGGATAGACCTACCGCCACAAACAACTTAAAAAAAGACTTACCAACGCACATTTCACACACCGTGAGCAACTCTAAAATCTTTAAAATAGACATAGACAAGGTTATTGCAGACAAGGCGGGTAGCAAAGCACGCTTTGTGCCAGGCTTTGTGCGCTCTTGGCTTAAACGCATTGCACATCAAGACGAGATTAATGCCTTTATGGAACAAGTGGGCGATACGCAAGGCGTGCCTTGGCTCGATGCGGTAATGGACTTCCTTGACATTAGACTTGAGGTTGTGGGTATGGAAAATCTACCCGATGATGCAGACGGCAAGCACTTTACCTTTGTGAGTAATCACCCACTGGGTGGTCCTGATGGCATTGCCATTGGACAAATTTTAGGACACCGCTACGAGGGACACATTCGCTACTTAGTTAACGATTTGCTAATGAACCTTCATGGTTTAGCACCCTTGTGTGTACCCGTAAACATTACGGGCAAACAAAGCCGAGATTTACCACGACTTATTGATGCTACCTTCGCTAGCGACAATCACGTAATTATGTTTCCTGCACGATTGTGCTCACGCCGTGAAAAAGGCGTAGTTCACGATTTGCCATGGAACAAGGCTTTTATTAGTAAAAGCATTGAAACCCAACGTGATGTGGTGCCCATACACTTTGAAGGTCAAAACTCAGACCGCTTTTATAGACTGGCTTCATTAGGCAAGCGGCTTGGGCTGAAGTTTAACATTGCCATGCTATATTTGGCAGACGAGACCTTCTTACACCGACACAAAACATTTAAAGTAACCATTGGCAAACCCATTCCTTGGCAAACTTTTGATCGCACAAAACGACCCGCCGAATGGGCTAAATGGGTGGAAGACAAGGTGTATTCTTTGTAAAAGGATATTTCACCAAAAACATCCCCCCGAGAAAATGGTTCCCCAATAGCAAACGATTATCAATTTCTATATATTATGCAAGCCATAATTCCCCCTGTAGACAAGAAACTACTGAAGCAAGAACTTACGTCGGAAAGACTATTGCGCTCAACAAATAAGGCTGGAAATGAAATTTACATCGTGACCTACCAGCAAGCACCCAATGTGATGCGAGAAATTGGCAGACTGCGCGAAATAGCATTCCGTGCAGCAGGTGGTGGTACAGGTATGGAACTTGATTGGGACGAATTTGACACCTGCGAACACCCCTACTACCAACTTATTGTGTGGGATCCTGAAGCAGAACAGATTCTTGGTGGATATCGTTTCTTGCCAGGAAGCGAAATAGAATATGCAGCAGACGGACAACCTAAGTTGGCCACAAGCCACATGTTTCATTTCTCAGACGAGTTTCTACATACTTACATGGCAGATACGGTAGAGTTAGGTCGTTCTTTCGTCACACTTGAATATCAAAGCACACGTGCCATGAGCAAGGGTATTTTTGCCCTTGACAATCTTTGGGACGGACTGGGCGCTCTCACTGTGGTTATGCCCAACTTGAAATACTTTTTCGGCAAAATGACTATGTACCCCTCGTTTAACCGCGAGGCTCGTGACATGATTCTTTTCTTTTTGAACAAGCATTTTGGCGATAAAGATAAATTGGTTACCCCCATTACTCCACTTCAAATAGATACGCCCATAGAAAAGTTGCAACAACTCTTTGTGTGCGATGATTTTAAAAGCGACTACCGCATTCTTAACACCGAAGTGCGTAAATTGGGTTTCAACATTCCGCCTCTTGTCAATGCTTACATGGGCTTAAGCCCCACAATGCGTATGTTTGGCACTGCCATAAACCATGAATTTGGCGAGGTTGAAGAAACAGGCATTTTAATTGCCGTAGACGAAATTCTTGAACAAAAACGCATGCGCCACATTGACACCTTTGTAAAGGAACATCCTGACAGTCTTTGCGTGTTTGAACAAATTTTCAACCCCGAAAAATAAAGTTTTTACCCTTATACGTTTTCTTTATTCTTAATAAATCTTAAAAAGATGGCAACACATTGCCTTTCTTCGTAACTTTGCACCGAAATTTACGAAGATTCTGAATAAATGAACGTTTATGGGATAACAAAAGCTTGAAGATAAGCCTGCATGGCACAGTCCTTGCAGGCATTTGTTATGCTGTGACACAAAAAGTTGTGCCACCCCATCAGCGTCTACTTGAAGAACTATGCGACAACTAAAAATTAATAAAAGTATCACCAACCGCCAAAGTGCAGCGTTGGACAAGTATTTGGTAGAAATTGGACGTGAAGAACTCATCTCTACAGATGAAGAGGTAGAACTCGCCCAGCGTATCCACCGCGGTGGACCGGATGGACAAGCAGCCCTCGATCGTTTGACACGTGCAAATCTGCGTTTTGTTGTCAGTGTGGCTAAACAATACCAAAATCAAGGACTCGCGCTCAATGACTTGATTGACGAAGGTAACTTAGGACTTATCAAGGCAGCACAGAAATTTGACGAAACCCGTGGTTTTAAGTTCATTTCGTATGCTGTATGGTGGATTCGCCAAAGCATCCTACAAGCTATCTCAGAACAAAGTCGTATTGTGCGCATGCCGCTCAACCAAGTTGGTTTTCAAAGCAAGCTCAGTAAAGCTATTGTAAACTTCGAGCAACAATTTGAACGTCGCCCTTCTGTTGGCGAATTGGCAGAATTGCTCGACACAGATGTGAGCAAAGTACAAGAAGCACTTGGCACAAACGGCAAGAAAGTGAGCGTTGACGCACCTTTTGCTGAAGACGACTCAAACAGCCTTATCGACGTAATGACTGACGATTCTGCTCCTGGCACTGACAACCAAATGGAGAAGGAATCTCTTTCATCGGACTTGGATGCCGCCCTCAAAACACTGACAGATCGTGAACGTCAAGTATTGAAAATGCTTTTTGGTATTGGACGTAACGAAATGACTGCCGAAGAAGTTGCCAACACACTTAACCTTACACGCGAACGTGTTCGCCAAATTAAGGAACGTGCACTGCGTCGTTTGCGTGAAGCTGACAACATCAACATTTTGACTAAGTATTTGGGATAATTTCATCCTTCCTAAAATACAACTTCCTAACTGCGAGAAGCCTCAGCATGAGGTTTCTCGCTTTATTTTTATGAGTTGTTATGAGGATTTAGCCCGTTAAAGATAACCCATTTAAATACGCCATCAATTGACGTAAATAATCCAATAAAACCATGCAGAATTTATGGATTTTGAAATCCCCACCTAACGGGGTAATCCACTTAATATTCACTCTGTCTACGACAAAATATTAAGAAAAACACAACAAAATATTACTTTTTGAAATATTTACACCTATATTTACTCACATTTTGCTATATTTGCATTTAAAATAAAAACAAAGAATCAACCAAGAATGGATTTATTTATCAAAAAGAGTGCAGACGAACTATTGCTTGAAGCCGAAAATGAAGGCGGCAAAGGTTTAAGACGTGTGTTAGGCACATGGGGACTCATTGCTTTGGGCGTGGGAGTGATTATTGGCGCAGGCTTGTTTTCGGTGACAGGCATTGTGGCAGGCGAACATACAGGACCAGCCATTATTTTGAGTTTTGCTGTAGCTGCCATTTGCTGTGCTTTAGCAGGTCTATGCTATGCCGAATTTGCTTCGATGATTCCCGTAGCAGGCTCAGCCTACACCTATTCTTACTTTACCATGGGCGAACTTGTGGCATGGATTATAGGTTGGGACCTCGTGTTAGAATATGCCTTGGCAGCCATGACTGTGAGTATATCGTGGAGCCGATATTTCTGCATTATTATGCGTGACATTGGCATTCATCTACCCGTAGAATGGACAGCTTGTCCTGCCGATGGGGGTATATTTAATCTTCCTGCCACCTTACTCATTGTTTTACTCTCGCTCATTTTGATGCGTGGCACAAAAGGTAGCTCTAAGTTCAACGACTTTTTGGTAATACTCAAAGTTTCGGTGGTATTGCTCTTTATCATCATTGGCTTTAAATACATTCGTACCGATAACCTTACCCCATTTATCCCCGAAAACACAGGTACATTCGGTGAATATGGTTGGTCGGGCATACTGCGCGGTGCAGCGATTGTATTTTTTGCCTTCTTAGGTTTCGATGCTATTAGTACCGCAGCACAAGAGACTAAGAATCCTCGAAAAAATATGCCTATTGGCATACTCGGTTCATTGCTTATTTGCACCATACTCTACATGATTTTTGCCTTAGTCATGACGGGGGTAGTAGACTATCATGCTTATAAAGGTGCCGACAGCATAGCCCCTGCAGCTACAGCCATCGCACACATGGGCGAGGTTGGTAAAAATGGGGTTGTAATACCTGCCTATCCTTGGTTGAATCGTGGCATTATTTTAGCCATTTTGTTAGGATACACCAGTGTGGTGCTTGTAACCCTAATGGGGCAGAGCCGTGTGTTTTACAGTATGAGTAAAGATGGTTTGCTTCCTCCCATATTCTCGCACTTACACAAGCGTTTTCACACCCCCGCACGCAGCAATGCACTGTTTATGACAGTCATTGGTTTATTGGCAGGTGTGGTTCCTGCAAGTGTGGCAGGCGAAATGACTAGCATAGGCACCTTGTTTGCCTTCGCCTTGGTTTGCTTAGGAGTAATCGTTGTACGTCGCACACAACCCCATGCACCGCGTAGTTTTAAGACACCCTTCGTGCCTTGGATTCCAGCAGCAGGAGTTGTTTGTTGCGTAAGCATGATGTTGTTTTTGCCTGCCGACACATGGATACGTTTGGTAATGTGGATGCTTATAGGACTCGATATTTACGCTGCCTACGGTGTGACACACAGTGTGGTAGGTGGAGGCACCAAACAACGACATGGACAAACAATGCTCAATATTATTGGTGGCTTTATTGGCGTGCTTTGCGTCATCACGGGCTTTTGGCATCAACAGACCTTAGGATGGGATGCCGACACCACGCTATTTTGGATTGCCACAATCTTTGGTCTTGCCCACATATTCTTCTTTATTGTAAGAGGTTTTGTGGCGCATAAGCACGAATAAGGAATGCTTCGCTAAAAAGGAATATTTTCCAAGACACACACAAACTAAAACATAGACTATGAATTTATTTGTAAAGAAAACCGCAGAAGAGTTACTGCAAGAAGCAGAGAACGATGGTGGACGCGGACTTAAGCGCGTATTGGGTCCCTTTGGACTCATAGCACTGGGTGTTGGCGTAATTATTGGTGCTGGATTATTTTCGGTAACAGGCATTGTGGCAGGCGCCCACACAGGTCCTGCCATAGTCATTAGTTTTGCTTTGGCTGCCATTGCTTGTGCTTTAGCAGGTTTGTGTTATGCAGAATTTGCCTCAATGATTCCTGTTGCTGGTTCTGCCTACACCTATTCATATTTTACCATGGGCGAATTAGTGGCCTGGATTATTGGTTGGGATTTGGTGTTGGAATATGCAGTAGCAGCAGTAGCCATCTCTATTTCGTGGAGCAAATATTTCTGCATTATGATGAGCGACATAGGGTATGCTTTGCCCACAGAACTCACAGCTTGTCCCGCCGAAGGAGGTGCATTTAATTTGCCTGCAGCCATATTAGTTATTATTCTTTCGCTCATTTTAATGCGTGGCACGTCGGGCAGTTCTAAGTTTAACGACTTGATGGTTACGCTTAAAATTGCCGTGGTTTTAGCCTTTATAGGCATTGGCTTTAAATACATCAACACCGACAATCTTACGCCCTTTATTCCTACCAATACGGGTGTATTTGGCGAATATGGTTGGTCGGGCATACTGCGTGGTGCCGCCATTGTATTCTTTGCTTACATTGGTTTTGATGCTGTGAGCACTGCTGCACAAGAAACGAAGAATCCACGTCGCAACATGCCAATTGGCATTATGGGTTCGCTCATTGTATGCAGCGTTCTCTACATGGTATTCTCATTGGTTATGACAGGTGTAGTGAATTATAAAGAATATATTGGTGCCGATAGCATAGCCCCTGCTGCCACAGCTGTTGCCCACATGGGAGAAATGGGGGCAAATGGCACTATTGTTCCCGCATTTCCATGGTTGAATCGAGGTATTATTGTAGCTATTCTTTTGGGTTATGCCAGTGTAGTATTGGTAATGATGATGGGACAAAGTCGCGTGTTTTATAGCATGAGTAAAGATGGTTTGCTCCCTCCCCTCTTCTCGCACTTGCACAAGCGCTATCACACCCCTGCTCGTAGCAACCTTTTGTTCATGGTTCTAATCAGTATTTTAGCAGGTATTATTCCTCCAAGCGTAGCAGGCGAAATGACCAGTATCGGCACATTGTTTGCCTTTTCATTGGTATGTTTAGGTGTTATTGTGGTGCGTCGCACACAGCCTAATGCCCCACGTAGCTTTAAAACACCTTTTGTGCCTTGGGTGCCTGCTGCAGGATTGGTATGCTGCATTGGCATGATGCTATTTTTACCTGCCGAAACATGGATTCGCTTGGTAATGTGGATGCTTATAGGCATTGATATCTACTCATTTTATGGCATAAAACATAGTGTTATTGGAGGTGGTTCGGTGCGCCGTCATGGACAAACCATTTTGAGTTGCATAGGTGTGTTTGTAGCATTTCTTTGCATCGTCACAGGCTTTTGGCACCAACAAACTGTGGGTTGGCACGAAAGTCATCTCATGTTATGGATTGCAAGTGTCTTTGGCGTAGCACATATATTTTTCTTCTTAGTACGTGGCTTTTATAATTTAAGCTATAAAGAAAAGTAGACAAGTTATAAGTTCTGCTCAAAACAAAAGAGTTTAGGAGTTAAGAGAGGTGTATTGGTATTGCAACAAATCATCCTTCTTAACTCCTAAACTCTTTTATGTATAATCTTCTTTTATTAAGTAGGTGTTCAAAATTATTTTATACTATCAGCAGATGCTATTTTCACATTGAAAGCACGTTCTCGGGCGCATCTGTTTCCTTCGTTCTCAGTCACATAGCCCGCTATGCTCCTTCGCCCACAGCTACATCCCGATAACGCACTTTCAATGTAAAAATAATTTCGAACACCTACTTATGCAAATCATGCAATATATTACATAGAAAATGCTTAAGCTTGTTTTCCTTCCCATCGTGGAGCTACAATTCTATAATATCTCCATCTTCGGGAATATGTATGCGGTTTGCCTTGCCACACTTCAATACTTCTTTTCTCATGGCAGCACGGGTGACACAAGTGGCCGTGCTGACTTTTTGTCTTTGTCAGGCGGATGTCGCCGAAACGAAAGTCTTCACCAATGATTTCTACATGGGTAAAACCATGATTCATGACAGAATTCCTGTCTTGCTCGTCTTGCACAAAGATGTGAACTTTCTTGTTCAGCAGCTTGTAGGCGGTATTGTCTATATGGTCAAGGTGCAGATGGGTAAGTAATACGCAGTCTATGTCGCTGACAATATGTCGTACTTAGTAGTAGGTATTTTTAGGGTAATACCTATTTTTGAGGATGCTTTGAATTTGGTGGTTTCTCTTTTGATTACTATTTTTGCATCCGAAAAAAGAATCGTATTTATGCAACCTTTGTTGTGTTGATGCGGTTTAGATATAAGTTTTATAAAAGTTAATTATATTATTGTATTATGATTATTGAAAATGTTCATGCAAGAGAAATTTTGGATTCTCGCGGCAATCCTACAGTAGAGGTTGAGGTCTCATTAAAGTCTGGAGTTGTTGGTCGTGCATCAGTTCCATCTGGCGCATCAACAGGTGAGAATGAGGCTTTGGAACTTCGTGATGGCGACAAGAGTCGTTATTGTGGCAAGGGGGTATTAAAGGCTGTAGAGAATGTGAATAACGTGATTGCACCAGCTTTGGTTGGATTCTCAGCCTTGGAGCAGCGCGCCATCGACTATAAGATGTTGGAACTGGATGGCACTAAGACTAAGTCGAACTTGGGTGCCAATGCTATTCTTGGCGTATCGCTTGCTGTGGCTCATGCTGCTGCCGAGTATCTCCACATCCCATTGTATCGCTACATCGGTGGTTGCAACACTTACACTCTTCCTGTTCCTATGATGAATATCATCAATGGTGGTGCTCACTCTGATGCTCCAATTGCTTTCCAGGAGTTTATGATTCGTCCTGTGGGTGCTCCTAATGAGAAAGAGGCTATCCGTATGGGTGCAGAGGTGTTCCATGCCTTGGCTAAGCTCTTGAAGAGCCGCGGACTTTCTACTGCCGTTGGCGACGAGGGTGGTTTTGCTCCTGCACTTAATGGTATAGAGGATGCGCTTGATAGCATCTGTCAGGCAATCAAGGATGCTGGATATGAGCCAGGTAAGGACGTTAAGATTGCCATGGACTGCGCTGCCAGCGAGTTTGCTGTTCAGGAGAATGGTGAGTGGTATTACGATTATCGACAGTTGAAGGATGGTAAGAAGAAAGATCCTAACGGCAAGAAACTAACAGCTGCTGAGCAAATAAAATTCTTGGAAGAACTGATTACCAAATATCCTATCGATTCTATCGAGGATGGTCTTGACGAGAACGATTGGGACAACTGGGTGAAGCTTACAGCTGCCATTGGCGATCGTTGCCAGTTGGTTGGTGACGACCTCTTTGTTACTAATGTGAAGTTCTTGGAGAAGGGTATCAAGATGGGCGCTGCTAACTCTATCCTTATTAAGGTGAACCAGATTGGTTCGCTTACTGAAACTTTGGATGCTATAGAGATGGCTCATCGTCATGGCTACACCACTGTTACATCACACCGTTCAGGTGAAACAGAGGATACAACAATCGCCGACATCGCTGTGGCAACCAACTCTGGTCAGATCAAGACAGGTTCTATGAGCCGTACCGACCGTATGGCAAAGTACAATCAGCTTATCCGCATCGAAGAGCAGTTGGGCGATAATGCATCCTACGGCTATCAGAAACTGAGATAAGAAACGAGGAAACAGTCTTTTTTTTGAATAAATCACAATCGGATCAGATGGGCATTGACAGCTCGTGACGGCTTGTCAATGCCTTTGTTTTTTTATTTGCTCTTCGCTTAAGTCATTATTTATCTTAACCGTTTGTATAACGGCAAGGTCAGCATGACGCAGACGACGGCTCCGGCAAACGCCAGCTGCATACCCCTATACATCAGGGAAGACTGTATCAAAGAGCGGATGCTCAACACCATTGTAGACTGCATGAAGGAATTTATGCCATCACAGATGATGAATGAAGGCATCCAAAAGTTATCCAATGATATTTTAGAGGGGTATGGTTGAAACGACTTCCCTTAAAGGATGTGATTGCCAATCATCCCCTTTCTTCTATAAGAATCAATAGAAATGTAGCCTATCATACTGTTTTATCACATTTTTACACTTCTTAAACGCAGTTTTT
>OMCS01001454.1_pt1 | contig 10566 bp, 10 predicted proteins | sample 1674241 | NCBI WGS metagenome assembly OMCS01 (sample SAMEA103958153, study PRJEB25191) | human gut metagenome
AATCCTAGAAATTTGAAAGAAGAAAATTAGAGATATAAAGGATTATCCCCCTAAAATAATCTGTCATAAAAAAGCAGAAGACCATACAAGGTAAAAAAACGCTACTATATAACAGTCGGGAAAGCTCCCAGGCATCCTGAATACAATCTAAAAAACTATCTTATTATGCACAGGAGCAGGATCATAACCTGCCCCTCCACTAATTAATCAGACTTTCAGAACATACAAAAATATATCCTATTTCATCTTATAGCGTTCACCGGTGGCCTTTACCAGTTCTTCCAAAAATTCTTTGGGATACCCCGGACGTACCAAAGGAGCGCAATGACCGGTTTCAGGACGAAGTATGGTTCCATCTTTTGCCATCTTTTTCACAACACCGTCATTATACTTCACAATCAAAAATTCGCCCAATTTCTTCCAGCTGTCTATTGCCGATTCGGCTGTCATGCAACTATAGTTAGTCAAGAACTCTTTTGCCTTTACAGGATCTTTCTCATATAAGCTCATGGCAGAAGATTCAATGCCAGCCTGTGCATTCGCATAAGTATCTTCCAAATTATTTTGAACGGCACGCATATCATCAATCATCAGGCTATAACGTGGACGAATCATATCGGCCACCCAATTATAAATCCAAAATGCAGAGTCCCATGAAAAAGTTACACAGTCGGCTTCTTTACCGCTATAACAGTCAGGAATACGATCCGAACAACAATATACAGGAGCAAACACTGTCATATTAGCATCATCTGTTCCAAACCATAATACTCCCCCTATTGCATCGGGCAGGTTAGCACGCATCTGTGCCACAAAAGTGAAAGCCGTTTGCTGAGTCGAAATGGGACGTTCATTGAAATATTCCTGATCTCCTACTTTAAAACTCAAGGGAGACAGACGATAAGGAGTTTTAAACGGACCGGCACCGGGATCATTAGTTATATCCAGTGGAGTACCCTCATAGTGATCGCGCATAGCCGCTTGTACATCACGTACTGAAAGTTTACGGGAAGGCTTGATATAAAGAGGCATCGGTTCTTTGCTGTCCCCCTGAATATAAGGAAGATAGGTATCTCCCACCGACTTGTTGAACATATTATAGAAACTCCATACACGCGCTTCACAGAACCGTACACCACCAAAATCTAAAGGATTATATGCCGCCGAGAAACTGAAATCTTTATTCATACCGTCAAAATAACCTTTTTCACGAGCGAAAGAAATCACATCCGGAGAGTAAAGGCAATTATCCTTGTCATTCATATTGAACTGATGAATCCGGCTCTGATTAGCATGTGCGGCAATACAATCATCCGGTATACGGACTGCTACCCATACAGCACCTTTCACACCGGGACCCTTACCGATCATCTCCAAAATCCAGACTTCATTGGGATCAGCGATACTGAATGATTCGCCACTGCTATAATAACCATATTCTTTTACTAAATCCGTCATTACCTGTATGGCTTCTTTAGCTGTACGAGAACGCTGGAGAGCTACATAAATCAAACTTCCATAATCCATAATACCGGTAGAATCAACCAATTCCTCCCGTCCACCAAAAGTAGTTTCACCTATGGTTACCTGAAATTCATTCATATTACCTATCACATTATAGGTTTGACGCGCTTCTTTTATTTGCCCTAAATATTTGCCCGAATCCCAATCATAGATATCACGCATGGTTCCTTTTTCATGCATACCGGCAGGATAGTGATACAACTCGCCAAACATTCCGTATGAATCAGCGGAATAAGAAACGATAACAGAACCATCAACCGAGGCTCCCTTACCTACAATCAAGTTAGTGCATGCCAAACTCTCTGTTATTGCCGCCAATAGAAAGGCAGCACCTAAAATCAGTTTATTCTTCATTAATATATAACTTTTTAATTGTGTATAATACTTATTTTACCATCAAAATTCATATTCCTCTTTTGTTTCGTTTCCACAATAATCTGTCACCACCAATTCCAATTTATGGGCGACTCCTTTTTTTAACCGTTCAGGATGCTTCATCCACAATTTCGCATTTTTGGAACTGAAACCAAATAAGGCAAATTCGCCGTCTATCTTCACCTTATAATCCTTAATACCCGTTTCCGCATCTCCTATTTTGAACTGAACCTTACCTGTCTTCCATTGTGCCTTATTTAATGGGGTCACTCGTGGAGACAAAGTATCTATAGCTACGGTATAGGTTCCCAGTTCACGGATGGAAGTCTTCATCCAACCATTTTCATAAATTCCTCCTGCTGAACCTTTCCTTTTTCCCCACTTACGGGCCACATAATATTTCGACGTATCCTCTACAGGAAGATGGCGTACCCCGATCATCAGCGTGCACCCAGCCTGCAAAGCTACTGGCTCATCGTGCAACTGGTACTCGTAAGATATTGCGGCTGTATCTTTAACCACATGACAGTTCAGTGCCACATCCTCATACAACATTCCTCGGGGGATAACCAGTTCCATACCCGGTTCCTGAACCACATTACCTTTATTCCATGCCAAATAATGTTTTACCTGCGGATGATATTCCTCTATCGGCTGCCTACGGCCACGCACAATGAAACGATAAGTCGACTTATTCCCGTATAAATCAGCTAATTCATAACGAAAATGATAATCACGTTCTTCATCAATCGTAACCACCCCTCCTTCATCATTGGCTTGTAACATGCGCAAACTATTTCCGGGAAGAATCTGTGAGCGCATCACCCAATTATGCCTCTTTACATTCTCCTCATAGTCTGTCCAGGCATTAATCATCCGGTTCTCTTCGGGCAAAACGCCATCCACCGTACTGCGAAAAACTTCTGTCGTATCCACATAGAGTACCACGGAACGCACACCATAATTATTATGTGTGCCATCCATATAGTCGTATGCCTTAATGCCAGCGGCTATTTTCCCCCAAGCAGAAACCGGTTGTCCCAAAGAAGCAACAGATATGGATTTTTTTCTTTGTGAGCCTTCCACAACTCCAGCGCCCCGCTGCGGATAAAGCATAATCATTGACGCACGTGGCGGAGTAGTGTCTTTAATTTTATCGGTATAGAACTGTAAGGGATCTATCAATTCACCAGTATCCGTACGGCGTATCTCCATATGCAGATGCGGTCCGAAAGAATACCCTTCATTACCGCTTAAAGCAATGATTTCTCCAGCTTTGAAACTGACCTGATGAGGCTCGAATTTCAAATCCACAGCAAAAGTTTCATGCCGATATTGATATTCCTCCACCACTTTTGCCACTGCAGAAGCAAATTTCAACACATGTCCATATACTGAAGTATATCCATTGGGATGCGTAATAAAAATAGCCTGCCCATATCCTCCGGGAGTAACCAGTACACGGCTCACATATCCGTCGGCAATGCAATGAATAGGTTTTCCCACCTCTCCCTGGGTTTTAAAATCCACTCCTCCATGAAAGTGGTTAGAACGCAGTTCACCGAAATTACCGCTCAGAATAAGCGGAAAATCAAAAGGAGGACGGAATACAGGAGCAGCCGGTTCTTCCTGTGCCCGTACAGCAAGAACACTGCCCAAAGCTGCTATGATTATATAATTTCGTAAAGTCATTTTCTTTATTTTATGGAGAACTCATCACAAAAATTTTGAATCTCTCCGCAAACTTACAAATAAAAAACAGAATATCCCTTAAAACAATGTTGCTAAACATACATTTATTACGAAAAAAACATATCCAGACAAAACCTACTTTTCTGACATTTTGTTATCTTTGAGGCAGTCAAACCCCTTAAATGTGACAATTATGATAGTAGGAATTCCTAAAGAAATCAAAAACAACGAGAATCGTGTATCATTAACCCCTGCAGGAGCACACGAGTTGGTACAGAGAGGTCACACGGTGTATATACAACACACCGCAGGTATAAACAGCGGATTTTCCGATGAAGAGTATGAGAAAGTCGGAGCACGTATCCTTCCTACTATAGAAGATGTGTACGCCATTGCCGAGATGATTATAAAAGTCAAGGAACCCATCGAATGTGAATATAACCTGGTACGTAAGGGCCAACTGGTATTTACATACTTCCATTTTGCCTGTGACAAAGAATTAACGGAAGCAATGATGCGTAGTGGTTCAGTATGCCTAGCTTATGAAACTGTAACAGACAAACAAGGAGGACTGCCTCTGCTGATTCCCATGAGTGAAGTGGCGGGACGAATGTCCACTCAGGAAGGAGCACGTTTTTTGGAGAAGCCTCAAGGAGGACGTGGCATCTTGCTAGGTGGAGTTCCCGGTGTCAAGCCAGCCAAAGTGCTGGTATTAGGCGGCGGCATTGTAGGAACCAATGCAGCTTTAATGGCTGCAGGATTAGGGGCTGATGTCACAATCTGTGATATTTCATTACCCCGCCTGCGTCAGTTGAGTGAGTTCATGCCTAAAAATATAAAAACATTATTCTCGTCCAGCCACAATATAGAAAAAGAACTGCCAACAACTGATTTGATAATCGGTGCAGTTCTTATCCCCGGTGCAAAGGCTCCCCACCTCATAACACGCCCTATGCTGAAACTGATGAAAAAGGGTACTGTACTGGTAGATGTGGCCATTGACCAAGGAGGATGTTTTGAAACCTCCCATCCCACAACTCATGCCGAACCTATTTACGAAGTAGACGGTATCATCCATTACTGTGTGGCAAATATTCCGGGAGCCGTGCCGTGTACTTCAACCTTGGCATTAACCAATGCTACACTGCCATACGCTATCAGATTGGCAGATCTTGGTTGGGAAAAAGCTTGCGAAAACGATCCGGGACTAAAAAACGGCTTGAATATTGTAAACGGAAAGATTGTGTTTCCGGCCGTAGCAGAAGCCTTTGGCTGGAAAATTTAATAAAGTATGGATCCTAATGGAAAAAGGAAGGCCTATCATGAAAGGTCTTCCTTTTTTACGGAATAACATTTATAAGGATTATCATCTCATGATTTTTCAAGCACTTCCTCTACGGATTCTTCCCGCTGTTTCTTCCCAATCCGACTTACAATCCAAATGCTGACTTCGTAAAGCAAATACATAGGCACAGACACCATCATCAATGTAAAGACATCTGACGTAGGAGTGATAACAGCTCCAACTATCAGAATAATAACAATAGCATGACGACGATACCGCTTCATAAAATCAGCCGTAAGAAATCCCAGTTTGGCAAAAAGCCAACAAAGGACAGGAATCTCGAAAACAATCCCCATCATCAGGCTCATCATCATCAATGTATCCATATACGAAGACAAAGTAATCGTGTTCTCCACTTCCATACTGACCTGATAGGTAGCAAGAAAACGGAAAGTAAGAGGGAAAATCAAAAAATAATTCAAAAGAACTCCCATCATAAAAAGAAAATAGCCCCACCCTACAATCCGGGTAGAATATTTCTTTTCATTCTCGTATAAAGCCGGCGAAACAAAACGGAACAACTGATAAATAACATAAGGAGATGCCAGCAAAAAACCCGTATAAAAAGACACGCTCATATGAGTAATGAATTGAGCCGCCAATTGGGTATTGATCATTTTCACATAAAACACTTCCGGACATAATGAAGGCATAGCCATGAAATCAGCTATCCGGCAAAAAAAACGATAAATAATGAAATCAGCATTCTTAGGCGCTAGAACAATAGCAAAAAGCTCATCCTTAAACAAGAATGCTACCAACATTAGAAATACCACAGCCACTGCAATACGGAACAAGACATGGCGCAGTTCTTCCAGATGATCCCAAAAAGTCAGTATCTTCTGCTGTTGTTCCATCATTTGTCACTCTTTCGTTTCCCCTTTCTTATCTTTTCCATCTATATCATCCTCCACCCCGTTCATCCCTTCCTTAAAACTCTTAACCCCTTTGCCCAACCCCTTCATCAGTTCGGGTATCTTCTTCCCACCAAAGAATAAAAGAACAATCAATGCAATGAATAATATTTCCTGCATTCCTAATCCTAAAAATAATAATGTGCCTGTCATTTTATCTATTAACTATTAAATGATTTATCAAAAACCAAAGTCATCCATTTACCGGGATCTCCATCCATGACAGCTACCAGAACATAGCCAGCGCCACCATTTTCAGGCTGTTTCACAATTTGCAGCATAACATCAAATGTTTACAACTTATCTTTTTGCAATAGCTTTCAACAAAGCATAGCCACCAAAAATCTGGAGCAACATGCCCGGAATTCCAATCCGGAAATCCTGTGCCGCCAAATAGAAATCACCGACAAGAGCCCATTCTATCAAGGTACCCACCACCTGATATGCCATAACAGTCCCCAGCAATGCAGGAATCGTAATCTTACGGAAACGATCTGCCATATATCCCGCCACCAACGCCAACAATACCGACTTTACCAATATAGCCGGAAGTATGGTCACAGAAGGCATTCCAAACAAGAAACTATTGACAAGCGGAGAAAGAACAGCCGTCAACATCCCCACTTTGAATCCATATTTATAAGCACCTATTAATGTGAAGAAATAAATGGGTAACATAGCAGGTCCACCCAAATGCACCAAATGACAAAGTTGCGGCAATACCACATTACCTACAATAAACACGAATGCAAATAAATAAGTATTTGCGTTTGTGTAATTTAACGAATAGAGTTTTGTTGTTGATTCCATGAATACTAACCTTTCATTTAATTTCTGCAAATATAATCATTTCATAAAGCAAGCTCAATCTTTTTTTTCCCTTTTCTTGTTTATATTATCAAATATTCTTCTATCTTCGCAATAGATTGATAAAATTACAACTATGAAATATTATAAATTCATCTATTTTTTAGCCTTCGTCCTTGGAATGTCAACATGGGCACAGGCACAAAGCACTCCTTGTACCGGAAATGCATATAGCACAAACGCAGACTTCTTCCGTGCCTCAGCATCAGCTCAGAGCGGTGATGCCACTGCCTCCAAAAAGAAGGCGGTCATTGCAGCCCGTACCGCAATAACCAGCCAGATCAAAGCAAAGGCGGAAATGGCTGCCAAGTCTCAAAAAAAATTCGGTAATGCAGAGTGGGAACAGTTCTCAGATCTGATCCATATGGCTACCCAGCAAGAGGCTGCTAACTTAAAAGTAATCTGTGAAAACAGCCGGCAGAGCGGTGGTAAATATAAAACAGACGTTGTGGTAGAATTGCCTAAAGCAGGAGTTCTGTCCACAATCATCAACCAAATAAAAAGTGATGATAAATTAAAAGGACTTTTTGAAGAAAGCCAGTTTAAGCAAGCGTTTTAAAGCCACTTGAATCCATCAGAGGAGTCAATGCAGTTTAAAAGGAAAACCTATTACATCAACCTAATCTTGACAGATTTATGGAAAAGTTGTACGATTACCTTCCCCAGCAATTGGTTACTTTCATTCTGGTGACCTTGTTCTCTTTACTCATCGGTTTATCCCAACGGAGAATCAGCCTGAAACGAGAGGGGGAAACTACGCTTTTCGGCACAGACCGGACTTTTACTTTTATCGGCATTTTGGGATATCTCCTCTATATACTTGATCCTAAGGAAATGCATTTATTTATGGGAGGCGGAATAATTTTAGGTATGTTACTGGGCATCAATTATTATGTCAAGCAATCCCAGTTCCACGTGTTTGGAGTGACAACAATCATCATCGCCCTTATCACCTATTGTATGGCTCCTATCATAAGTACACAACCTTCCTGGTTTTACGTGATGATGGTAGTCACCGTGCTTCTTTTCACAGAAATGAAACACACCTTCACAGAACTTGTACAACGGATGCAGAATGATGAAATGATCACACTGGCAAAATTTCTGGCTATCAGCGGTATCATTTTGCCCATGCTACCCAAGGAACCTCTCATACCGGGTATCAATCTCACTCCATACACCATTTGGCTGGCTACTGTAGTCGTATCGGGTATCTCCTATTTGTCCTACCTGCTGAAGCAATATGTTTTCCGCGAATCAGGCACTTTGGTTTCGGGCATTATCGGTGGTCTGTATAGCAGCACCGCTACCATTTCCATCCTTGCCCGCAAATGCAAACGGATACAAGCGCATGAAATACCGGAATATGTATCTGCCATGATGCTTGCTGTCAGCATGATGTTCTTACGTTTCATGATTTTGATCCTTATATTCAGCACTTCCATCTTTCTGAATATTTACCCCTATCTGCTCATCATGTCTGCAACCGCCGCCGGCATCGGCATATTCATCCATAAAAAGCATACTATAAAAGGCGAGCGCGAAGTTATTGAAGAAACGGAAACGGAAAGTAATCCACTGGAATTCAAAGTCGCTCTGATCTTTGCTTTATTATTTGTAGTATTTACATTTCTGACTCACTATACATTGGTTTATGCAGGAACAGGAGGTTTGAGTATTCTCTCCATTGCAACAGGATTAAGTGATATCACTCCTTTCATACTAAACCTGTTACAAGGCGGAAACATTCCGGCAACCATTGTAGGGGCCTGTATCATGCAAGCTATCATCAGCAACATCGTAGTGAATATGTTCTATGCCATATTTTTTTCCTCCCGCAGAAAAGAAATGCTGCCTTATGTATGGAAAGGATTCCTCACTGTCATTGGAGTAAACGCTGTACTATTACTCATCTATTACTTCTAAATTATATTCTCATAAAAAAACATGCGGATAACAGGATTTTTCAGACAATCCATATCATCCGCATACTTTTTAATATTCTAATAAATCCCTATCAGAAAAGTAGAATATAAGCCAATGAACTAAGACTGATCACCGCCCAAAGAGCAACACCTTGAATCAGAGGTTTCATACCTACTTGCTTCAATACATCCATAGACAAGGAAGCTCCAATAAAGAACATGGTAATAATCAATCCTTTACGTGCCAGTCCGGAAACAGCCTGCCCGAATTGAGGCACACCATCCAGCACATAAGTATTCAGAATGATAGCCACAACAAAATAAAGGATAAACCAAGGAATGCTTACTTTCTTACCGCTTCCCTTGAAAATAAAAGAAGTAGCGAATGCCAAAGGAATAATCCAAAGTGCACGGGTCAGTTTGATTGTTGTCGCCACTTTCAACGCCTCTTCACCGTATGCCGCACCTGCTCCCACCACAGAACTCGTATCATGAATAGCAATAGCTGCCCAAGTACCAAACTGTTGTTGATCTAACCCAAACATATGGCCTAACACCGGAAAAATAAACAAAGCGATGGCATTCAATACAAAGATAGTAGCCAAAGCCACAGACATCTCACTATCTTTAGCTTTCAATACAGGACCCACAGCAGCAATAGCGCTTCCCCCACAAATTGCAGTACCCGAACTGATAAGATAAGCCGTATCACGATCTACCTTCAAAAGTTTATGCCCTATAAACATACCTATAATCATTGTACCGATTACAGAAATGATCGTGAATTCCATTCCTTCCTTACCGGAAGCCAGAGAAGCCTGAAGATTCATACCGAACCCCAATCCCACTACAGAATATTGCAACAAATATTTAGAAACCTTTTTATTGAACTTAGGATAGGCCTGTCCGCAAACTAATGCAAATATCAACCCCAGAAATAAAGATACGGGGGGAGTGACCCACTGGGAAAATGAAGCCAATACCGGAATATAGTCCATCAACAAAAAGACCGTTAACGTGGAAAGCAAACCTACATAAATAGTTTTGCTGTTTTGCTGTAAAGCTGTTACTGAAATCATATATTTTACTTTTTAACATTATTTCTCCATTTCGGGATGCAAAGGTAATATATGTTTCAAAAACAATCTAATCGTTTTTAATTATAAGTTATAACTTTTCCTTATAATGATTGGCAAATTGCATGAACAGAGCCGGGAGCCCTGTATCCTGCCCTTGCAATTGGACAAAATCAAATTCACGAAACATCACCAGGTCTTTTATATCCAATACTTTAAACTTCCCTGAATACAGTTCTTTATTAATAGACCGGATAGACAAAATCCCCATGCACTCACTATTTTCCAAAAATAATTTAATGCTCTCTGTACTTCCCAGGTGCATACGGATAGTAAGGTCCGATAACTTTATGTTGTGTTTATGCAAAGCGGTAATCAATACATCCAATGTTCCCGAACCTCTTTCACGAAGTACAAGAGGAACTTCTTTCAATTCATCCAAAGTGAATTTTCCGGTCAATGCCAATGTGGAATAAAGCATCGGAGACATATGTCCCGGGTCCAAAAAGAAACGGTCACGTCCTTCCCATCTTGGATTCTGCGGATCATATACTAAAAATTCAGAGAACAATACGTTGACAAAGTCTGCGCCGCCCATTGCACCGCCCGGGTGTCCTGATTTAGCCTTTTCAACCATGGATGCAGCCAAAATACGTATATTATCAGCTGCTCTATTCATTAATTTAATGTCGTTCATATCGCTATTCGTTAATTTGTTTGCAAATTTAAACATAATTCATCAGCAAAACAATCGCTTTGACACGAATGAGCTACTTTTTATGAAAATAAAATTGACATTTGTACTAATTACAAAGAAAAACAAACACCTTTATGCTGCAAATCATCAT
>OMCS01001458.1_pt1 | contig 10544 bp, 8 predicted proteins | sample 1674241 | NCBI WGS metagenome assembly OMCS01 (sample SAMEA103958153, study PRJEB25191) | human gut metagenome
GAGATGGTGGGATTCGAACCCACGTGCCCGATTAAGGACAAAACGATTTCGAGTCGTTCTCGTTACGACCGCTTCGATACATCTCCAAGTATATTTTCATGGCAAATTTACGATTTGTATATCGCAAATCGGCCTTGAAACTTGGAACAGTTGCTGTTAGAATATTGTTAGAAAACGCATCGTTCAGACAGGCTTTGAAGCCTGTCAGGACATCAAAATTGACGTTTCCTCGTGTGATATGGAGACATCCGGCGAAGCATCCACTTGGATTTCGAGTCGTTCTCGTTACGACCACTTCGATACATCTCCATATTCAAATCATGCTGTGGAGCGCAGTGCAAACATTCACACCGATAATCCTACAGCTTTGTCATTATACCAAAAATCCCGCCTTCCGTCAACTGGTTTTCATTGCAGAAGAGGGGGCGCACGCAGCACCAACACGCCCGCATTATAGGAATTGGTCAACCGGTTGCGGCAGATCTCCCACACAAATTTCCGCCGGTCGTTGAAATTTTCGCAAAATATTACTATTTTAAAGTGATTTTGTACAAACGTCTGCCGGGTTCGCTGTGATATACTAGTTTTACAACGAGGTCTGCGCTGCGGACCCACACACTGAAAATCTGAGAAGGAGTCGTATCAATGAGAGAGATCATTTCTTTGAACGAAAACTGGACCCTGTCCTTCCCCAAGGGCGACCACGCCACCGAGCAGGTCAACCTGCCCCACACTTGGAACGCTGTGGATGGCAACGACGGCAATGGCAGCTACCTGCGCACCACCGGCGTTTACACCCGCACCTTCACCGCACCCAAGCAGCCCCGCGAGGGCGGCCGCACCTACGTGGAAGTTCTGGCTGCTGCCCTGAACTCCACCGTGAAGGTCAACGGTCAGGTCGCTACCACCCACGAGGGCGGCTTTTCCATCTTCCGTGCGGACGTCACCGACCTGTGCCACGAGGGTGAGAACGAGCTGACCATCGAGGTCTCCAACGAGGACACCCCGTCCATGTACCCCTCTTCCGCCGACTTTACCTTCTACGGTGGCCTGTACCGCGGTGTCAACCTGATCAGCGTGCCCGACGCACACTTTGATCTGGACTACTACGGCGGCCCCGGCATGATGGTCACCCCTGTTCCCACCGAGGACGGCGGCGCAAACTTCACCATCAAGAGCTTCGTCACCAACCCCGCTGACGACCTGACCGTTATGTACAGCATCGAGGACTGCTTCGGCCGCGAGGTCGCTTCTGCTGTCCGCGGTTCTGCTGACACTGAGGTCACCATCTACGTTCCCGATGCCCAGCTGTGGAGCATGGACGAGCCCAACCTGTACACCGTTGTCGCCACCCTGCAGCGCAACAACGAGGAAGTGGACGAGATCGCCGCCAACGTCGGCGTCCGTTCCTTCAAGGTCACCCCTGACGAGGGCTTCTCCATCAACGGCGTACCCACCCCGCTGCGCGGTGTTTCCCGCCATCAGGACCGCGTGTTCGAGGGCAACGCTCTGACCGCCGAGGAGCACTATGATGACGCCATGCTCATCAAGGAGCTGGGTGCCAACACCATCCGTCTGGCACACTACCAGCACAGTCAGGACTTTTACGACGCTTGCGATGAGATCGGTTTCGCCGTTTGGGCTGAGATCCCCTTCATCAGCGTCTTCAAGAAGGGCGAGGGCGCTCACAAGCATGTCATGGAGGAGATGAAGGAGCTCATCATCCAGAACTACAACCACCCCTCCATCATGTTCTGGGGCATCTCCAACGAGATCCTCATCGGCGGCATCTCTCAGGAGCTGGTGGACACCCATCACGATCTGGAGAAGCTCTGCAAGGAGCTCGACCCGACCCGCCTGACCACCATCGCTCACGTTTCCACCACCCCCGTCAACGGCCCCATGCACCACATCACCGATCTGGAGAGCTACAACCACTACTTCGGCTGGTACGGCGGCAAGATGGAGCAGAACGGCCCGTGGCTGGATCAGTTCCACGCAGAGCACCCCGACATCTGCATCGGCATCTCCGAGTATGGCTGCGAGGGCATCATCAACTGGCACAGCAACACCCCCCAGTGCAAGGACTACACCGAGGAGTATCAGGCTCTGTACCACGAGCACATGGCACAGGTCTTCGAGGATCGTCCTTGGGTCTGGGCTTCCCACGTCTGGAACATGTTCGACTTCGGCTGCGCTGCCCGTAACGAGGGCGGCGTGAGCGGCCGCAACAACAAAGGCCTCATCACCATGGACCGCAAGACCAAGAAGGACAGCTATTTTGTCTATCAGGCTTACTGGACCCAGACCCCGATGGTTCACATCGCTGGCCGCCGCCACGCTCAGCGCGCAGGCGAGACCACCGAGATCAAGGTCTACTCCAATCAGGACACCGTCGTTCTGTACGTCAACGGCAAGGAAGTCGGCCAGCAGACCGCACACCGCGTCTTCAAGTTCAACGCTGCTCTGAACGAAGGTTTCAACACCATCGTGGCCGTTGCCGGCGATGTGAAGGATTCCATCACGCTGGAGAAGGTTGCAGAGGAGCCCGGCTACTACACCCTGCCGGAGTTCAACGAGCGTCAGGAAGGCGTCGCCAACTGGTTCAAGCAGGTCGGCAGCATGGATCTGACCGCGCCCATGGAGTTCCCGGAAGGCTATTACAGCGTGAAGGACACCATGGAAGACCTTGCCAAGAACGAAGAGGCTCTGGCTCTGGCCGCAAAGGCCGTCAAGCTGGCCACCAACTTCGACATCAAGCCCGGCGTCGGCATGTGGGACATGATGAAGAAGATGACCCCCGAAGCCATGAGCAACATGATCTCCGGTATGCCGGAGGGCTTCATCGAGAGCCTGAACGCACAGCTCATCAAGGTTAAGAAGTAATTCCCCCTCAAAAGCAGAACAATGCCCCGGCGGATGCTGCAAATGCAGTGCCCGCCGGGGCATTTTGCGGTTTCATTTTCATTCTCAGGCCGCTGTAACACTCAGCTTCAGACCGAGCTGCTGGAAGATCTTCAGCAGCGTATCGAGGTTTGGCACGGTCTTGAACGACTCGATTCGCGCCACCGACGACTGTGGAATGCCGCACAGCGCAGCCAGTTCCCGCTGGCTCAGGCCCAACGCATTGCGCTGTTCCACCATTGCTTTCACGATCTGCGAAAGTGCCTCCACTTCTTCCATGTCCTTGGAGATTTCTGGGTCCACCGTCCGCACATGCTCTTTGTAGTCGTTCCATGTCCTCATCGTCTATCACTCCTTATTTCTTGTAAGCCAATCATCCCGTTCCGCTTTCGCGCGCTCGATCTCTCTTCGAGGTGTCTTCTGCGATTTCTTTCGGAACTGATGCAGCAATACAAATTTATTCTTCCTCCAACAGAAGTAAAACACCCGGTTATTGCCCGGTCGCAGTTCCCAGATATCTTCTACCAGATGCTTCGTAATATTTTCCGGCAGCCGCGTCCCGCTGTCTTGCAGCAGCTGGATATAAAGTGCGATTTGCTTATGCTGTATCCGGGCATCTTTATTCGTTGCACTTTTTACGCGCAATTCTTCCAGAAAGTCCCACAATTCCGAGACGCCGTTTGCGTCTTCATAAAATTCAACTTCATACATTTCACATTTTCCTCAACCAAGCTGCTTTCCTCAGGTTTATGATAGCACATATGCTATCATGTGTCAATCTTCTTTTGTAACTCCCCCAGTCACCTTCGGTGACAGCTCCCTCGGAGAGGGGGGCTAGCTCCCCCCTTGAGGGAGTAACAGCAAGAGCCCCACGGCGGATGTCGTGGGGCTCTTGTGCATACTTAAACCAGATTCTCAGCGCTTTTTCTTCTTTTTCTTTTTCGGGCCGGAGAAAGCCGCACTGCTGGTCGTATGGGGCGCATTGCGGGCCCGGCGGGACTCATACAGATACTTTGAGAGATTGGGCACCACGATGGCGATGAACGCCAGAACGACGAAGACCAGAAAGCTGGGCTGGTCGTGGTTCGTATTGAACAGCGTTTGCAGGAAGTTGCTCATAACATGTACCTTTCCGGTTTTGCGAAACCGCTCAATAGGGGATGGCTCACAGCAGGATGAGGCCGTTCTCATCCGGCTTCATGGGGACGGCGATGATCGCATCCACGAGGGTCATTGCGATGGAAAAACCGCTCCAGCAGGTCGCCAGATAGAGCACCCCCAGAATGGGCCGCTTCGCGTAGAACTGGTGTGCGCCAAAAATTCCCAGAATGCAGAGGCGGAGGTAGGTCTTGCGGTTGACGGCGTGCTTTTCGCGGCCATCACACCATGTAGCCAGATGATCGATGCAGTTCCAGATGAAGCCGTGGTTGGGGTCTTTCTGCCATTGGGTCTTTGCCATTGTTTTGTACCTCTGTCTCTTGTTTCATAAAATCAGGAAAGCCGCCCACCGCGCAGTCAGCCCGGTGAGCGGTCCTCCTTATTGGTTTCTGATGAGAATGTTTTCCGCAGTGTTAAGCGTTAGAATGCAGCTTGGGATCAGGCGTTCTGCGCAGCAGCCATCTTGATCTTCACGACCTCGTCCTGAATCTCGGCCATCTTTTCCTTGGTCAGGGGGTAGAAGTGCATTGCGATCAGGTTGCAGACCAGACCGATCATGATGACGCCGTAAGCGCACAGTGCAGTGCCGATGCGGAGCTTCATGGTGACGGGGTCGCCCATGACGGGGTTGTGGTCAACGAAGCCGCAAGCGGTGAACATGGCGCCAGCGATCATGGGAGCGAAGGAAGAGACCAGCTTGTCCACGAAGCTGAACAGGGTGCCCATCAGGCCGGGGACGTACTTGCCGGAACGATAAACTTCGTAGTCAGCGCAGTCAGCGGTCATGGGGATAACGATGTTGCCGGCGAGGTTCTGGAAGCCGCCGGTGAGAACGGTCAGGACAATGTAGAGGATCAGGAAGTAGCCCCAGTTCAGAGCACCGGTCTCCGGGTTGGAGGTCATGGTGGTGGGGTCACCCAGCAGCCACAGAGCGATCAGAGCGCCATTGCCGATCAGAGCGCCGACAGAGCCGATGATCATGCCCTTGCGCTGGCCAAACTTGGTAGCCAGAGTGGAGATGCACAGGAAGGTCAGGACGCAGACGGGGACGGTGGTCAGAGCGGTGACGTTGCCCTGCAGCAGGGTAGAACCGGCGATGCAGGCGAACAGAGCGACCTGAACGGCGCTGGTTTTTGCGGTATTGCCCAGCTTATCAGTAGAGGCAGACAGGACCAGCATCTGAATGGCGCGGTTGTTCTTCAGGGTATCCCAGTAATCCTTCAGGCCGACCTTGACGGGCTTGCCGGTGCCGAAGAACTCAGGACGATCCTTCGGGGCGATGGCGATGACAGCCAGCAGGGTGAAGATGCCGGAAACGATGGCAGTGAGCAGCCAGAAGGTGTGGAAGAACTGAGTGGAAGCATAGCCGCCAACGTCCTTGTAGCTGTTTGCGATGTTGGCGGTGATAACAGCCAGACCGGCAAACAGGACGGTGTTATACACACCGTCGAAGGATGCGAACAGGGGGCGCTGCTTGGGGTCGTTGGTCAGGCAGGACTGAGCCGACTTGGTAACGACACACTGGCAGGTGTAGCCGAGGTAGTAAACCATCAACACGACCACATAGAAGGGGAAGCGGGCAGCCTGCGGCAGGTTGTGGGTGACATGGAAGGCGACGAAGCTGGTCACGGCCAGAAGGATGTTGCCAATGACCATGAACGGGCGGTTCTTGCCGAACTTGCCGTTGGTCTTATCGACCATGAAGCCCACGAACGGGTCGGTGACGCCATCCCAGATACGCATGGCCATGGTCAGGGAAGAAGCGACCATCATGCCAACGCCGACCCAGCCCATCAGGTAGTAGGTGGCGTAGTTCATCAGGAACATGTACAGGTTGGTGGCCGTGTTGTTCAGCGCAAAGCAGCCGATGCGCCACAGCGGAACACGGTGGATGCCGTTGGTCTCATAGTTCTTGTCATAGAACTTGTCCGGCAGAGTTCTCGTTTTTGCCATTTCGTTTTCTCTCCTTAATTCGTGAATAGGCGTTCTCCGTTTTGCCCCGTTTCGAAAACCGCACCTGCCACTGTGCGGGCTGCGGGACTTTATGTCATTATTATGAACACATTTCGAAAATTCTGTTAGTAAAATTTTGAGGTGAATCAGGACGATTTTACTATTTTGAGAAGATTTTCACAACTTTCAAAAAAGCTATTGGGTAGGTTGCACAATCAAGTGATATACTAGTATTGCACATTGTCCATCTGCGCGAAACGTCCTGAAAAGAATGTGGGGAAATTGCGGATTTATCCAAAAATATTTCTACTCCGTTTGGAGCCGCGTCATTATAATATAGGTATCATAAAAACGCATCTCTGCATCCCCGTAAAAAATGAAAAAGGAGAAACACAAATGGCAGTAAAAGCTTCCGAGCGCGTTCAGCGCTATGTCAATGCAAACGGCCCCACCATCGGCACAGTGGAGCGCAAGGTCCTTTCGCAGGACGGCCTGTACTTCAAGGATATCGATGGCACCGGCACCGTCAGCGCCATCAACGACTGGCGCCTTTCCCCCGAAGAGCGCGCACAGGCTTACGTCAAGACCCTGACCACCAGCGAGAAGATCGGCCAGCTCTTCACCTCCGACTGGCGGATGGGCCCCAAGTATCCCTCCCCTCGTCTCGCCGCCAACGGCCACAAGCCCGTGGGCGACGAGACCGGCTTGCTGGATGAGGCCCCGGTGGATGTCTCTGACAGCATCTTCGGCCATCAGGCTCTGCCCAGCACCACCGACATGGTCAAGAAGTGCTTCAACCGCCACGTCATTCTCCGCGAGAGCCCCTCGCCCGAAGATCTGGCCGATTACCTCAACCAGCTGCAGTACCTGACCGAGACCTGTGAGCACTTCGTGCCCATGCAGGTCATGTCCAACAGCCGCAACGAGAACGGCGAGGTGGTCTTCGGCATGAACGACGCCACCGGCGTGTTCGCCACCTATCCCGGCACTCTGGGCATCGCAGCCGCCGTCAAGGGTACCGCCCGCATCGACATCATCGACAAGTTCGCCGACACCATCCGCCGCGAGTGGAACGCATGCGGCCTGAAGAAGGGCTATATGTACATGGCCGACTGCGTCACCGACCCCCGTTGGCAGCGCACCTTCGGCACTTTCGGCGAAGACCCGGAGCTGATCGAGGAGATCTTCGACCACCTGATCCCCGGCATTCAGGGCGGCAGCAACGGTGTCACCCCGGAGGGCGTATCCGTCACCGTGAAGCACTTCCCCGGCGGCGGTGCCCGTGAGAACGGCTTTGATCCCCACTATGCCGCTGGTCAGTGGAACATCTACGCCACCCCCGGCTCCCTGCAGAAGTATCACATCCCGGCTTTCCGTGCGGCCATCCGCCACAACGCCGAGTCCATCATGCCCTACTACTCCAAGCCCTGCGCCGAGAAGAGCGCCCCGCAGGAGGACTTCAACGGCAACCCCATTGCGCTGAACCCCTACGGCTTTGCTTATAATAAGGTGTTCATCGACGGGATGCTCCGCAGCCAGATGGGCTTCAAGGGCTACATCAACTCCGACACCGGCATCGTCCACAATATGTGCTGGGGCGTCGATATGCTGGATGAGCCGGAGCGCATCGGCTACGCCGTCACCCAGAGCGGCGTGGACCTGATCTCCGGTCTGCTGGACAACGAGCTGGGCGAGGAGAGCTACGCCCGCGCCACCAATGGCTACTACGACACCCACGAGGTGCCCGCCGGCTTCAAGAGGGAGGACCTCGTCCTGACCGACGAGAGCCTGAACCGCGCCGTCAGCCGCACCCTGACCGAGTTGTTCCGTCAGGGCATGTTCGAGGACCCCTACGCCGACCCCAAGAAGGCCGCCGAGGTCGTAGCCACCAAGGCCGACTGGGAAGAGGCTGCCCGCGTCCACCGCGAGAGCGTCGTCCTGCTGAAGAATGACGGCACCCTGCCCCTAAAGAAGGGCTGCAAGGTCTACGCCGAGGCCTTCGGCAAGAGCGCCGAAGCCAGCGGGGCTGCCACCAAGGCCCTGCGGGAGATGCTGGGCGATGTGGTTCTGGTGGATGACCCCGCCGCAGCCGAGATTGCCCTGCTGATGGTCAGCCCCCAGTCCGGTGCGTACTTCAACGCTACCCCCGGCTATCTGGAGCTGGACATCTGCGAGGACAAGACCGTCTGCAACGTGGACGAGAGCGGCAAGCCCACCGCCGAGACCCACAAGGAGACCACGCTGGTGGGTGCCAACCGCATCCCCGGCATCGCCGAGGCGGTCCACGCGCACGGCGGCAAGGTCGTCTCCAACATCAACTGCCCGCTGGCTTGGGAAGTCGGCAGCATCGAGAAGGTCTCCGACGCGCTGACCGTCGGCTTCGACACCTATCCTTCCGCTACGCTGGACGTCATGTTTGGCCGCTTTGCCCCGGTCGGCAAGCTGCCGCTGACCCTGCCCAAGGGCGATGAGGTTCTGGCTGTCAACGCGGACGGCGTCTGCGTCAGCCCCAACGACGTGCCCGGCTACGCCAAGGATGCCTACATGCCCGACAGTATGAAGGACGAGAACGGCAAGGCTTACGCCTACCGCGACGCCGCCGGCAACTACTATGAGATGAACTTCGGTTTGAATTACTAAGCTTTTATCGATAATCAACACCCCCTTCCGGGGTGTTGATTATCGATTTTCACAAGGAGAATCAAATGCCTCAGACACAGAAAAAACAAGATATGGGCACCGGCGACGTCAAGAAGCTGCTGCTCCAGCTGATGATCCCGGCGGTCGTGGCGCAGGTGGTCAATCTGCTGTACAACATCGTGGACCGCATCTACATCGGCCACATCTCCGGCATCGGTGCGGCGGCGCTGACGGGCGTGGGCCTGTTCACCCCCATCCTGATGCTGCTGAACGCCTTTGCCATGCTCATCGGTGCGGGCGGTGCCCCCCGCACCGCCATTGCCATGGGCCAAGGCGATAAGGAGCAGGCGGAAAAGATCATCAGCAACAGCTTCACCATGCTGATGATCTTCGCGGTGCTCCTGACGGGCGTGTTCTACGCCAGCGCACCCACCCTGCTGCGCCTGTTCGGTGCCAGCGATACCACCCTGCCTTACGCGCTGGCCTACAGCCGCATCTACATCCTCGGCTCGGTCTGCGTCCTCATGGTGATGGGCATGAACCCCTTCATCACAACGCAGGGCTTCGCCAAGATCAGTATGCTCACCACCGTCATCGGTGCGGTCATCAACATCATTCTGGACCCCATCCTGATCTTCGCGTTCGGTCTGGGCGTGCAGGGTGCGGCCATCGCCACCGTGCTCAGTCAGGCCGTGGGTGCCGTCTGGATCCTGCGCTTCCTCACCGGCCCCAAGACCACTCTCAAACTGAAAAAGGAGTACCTGAAGCCGGAAAAGAAGACCATCCTGCCCGTCGTAGCGCTGGGCATATCCTCTTTCGTCATGCTCTCCACCGAGAGTCTGCTCTCCATCAGCTTCAGCTCCAGCCTCGCCCGGTACGGCGGCGACGTGGCCGTGGGCGCTATGACGGTCATCACCAGCGCTTCCCAGCTGGCGACCCTGCCCCTTCAGGGCATCTGCCAAGGCGGCCAGCCGGTGATGAGCTTCAACTTCGGCGCGGGCAAAAAGAGCCGCGTCAAGGAGGCCTTCCGCTTCCAGCTGACCCTCTGCTTCGGCTACACGACCCTGTTCTGGCTGCTGATGATGCTGGTTCCCGGCGCGGTGGCGGGCATCTTCACTTCGGACGCCGCCCTCATCCAGTACACCACGTGGGCCATGCGCATCTATATGGCTGGCATCTTCGCCATGGGTGTTCAGATCGCGTGCCAGCAGAGCTTCATGGCGCTGGGGCAGGCCAAAGTCAGCTTGCTGCTGGCCTGTCTGCGCAAGATCATCCTGCTGATCCCCCTCATCTTCATTTTGCCGCATCTGGTTTCTGAACCCGTTTTCGGCGTCTTCCTCGCCGAGCCGGTCAGCGACATCCTTGCTGCAGCCGTTACCGCCTTCACCTTCTTCACACGGTTCAATAGAATCTTGGACAAGGGTGCGGGCAAAGTCTGATTGAACGGAGGTACACCATGGAAAAGAACGTTCTGAACACCGACCTCTCCGGCAAAGTCGCCGTTGTCACCGGTGCCAGCGGCACCCTCTGCTCCATCTTCGCCAAGGCCTTGGCCCGCGCGGGGGCGAAAGTTGCCCTGTTGGGCCGCAATATGGACAAGCTCAAGGCGCTGGCCGATGAGATCGAAGCCGAGGGCGGCGTGGCCAAGGGCTACACCTGCAACGTCATGAACAAGGCCAACTGCTTACAGGTGGCCGAGGACGTGCTGGCCGACCTCGGCCCCTGCGACATCCTCGTGAACGGTGCGGGCGGCAACAATTCCCGCGCCAATACCGACAAGGAATATTTCGAGATGGGCGACCTCGACACCGACACCGTAACCTTCTTCGACCTCGACGAGAGCGGCGTGGAGATGGTGTTCAACCTGAACTTCATCGGCACCCTGCTGC
>OMCS01001459.1_pt1 | contig 10534 bp, 10 predicted proteins | sample 1674241 | NCBI WGS metagenome assembly OMCS01 (sample SAMEA103958153, study PRJEB25191) | human gut metagenome
GAGAATATCGGCTATCTCGTTTAGCAATTCCAATGATGGCTGCTTGCGGTTACTGCAATAGGCATTTATGGTGCTAAAACTTTTTCCGAGTTTCTTTGCCAATTCGGTTTGGGAGACTTCTTTCTCAACCAGAACCAGTTTTATTCTGTTCAGCTTCATTTTTCAAACCTTTATTTCCTATAATAACGCAAATGTAGTACTTTTATTTCATTAAACCGCTCGTTTTATGCTACATTTAGTGATTATGCGAGTGTTTTTGTAGTAAAATCAGAACGAAATAAGGGAATAAAGAGATTTTCCTCCTTACTCCCTTTCTTTTCTTCCCTAATTTCCAAATACTTTTTCCACTCGCTTAACGGCATCCGTTCTCATCTGCATGGCTACGGAAGCATATATCTGTGTTGTCTTAACACTTTTATGACCCAATAGTTTGCTCACTGTCAAGATGTCACATCCTGCGAGGATAGCCAATGTTCCAAAAGTGTGCCGACTTGTGTGAAATCCGAGAACCTTTGTAATGCCAGCTCGTTTTGCCATGTGTTTCAAGGCTCTGTCACAGTTGCAGATTTGCGGTGTGTTAAACACAAGGCTATCTTCACTTTTATCTTCCTTGTCGGGCAACCATTCCAATGCCTTTTTGCCTAATGGTATCAGAATGGGGTGCTTGGTTTTCTGCATACGAGGCAGATAGATAGCCAATCCCGCATCAGTTTGGCGAATATCCTTCCATCTTAAGTTGGATATGTCACTATGTCTTAAACCTGTAAAGCAACAGAACATATAACATTGTTTGGTTGCAGGACTGCCTGTTTCTACGGAAGCCAATGACATGACCTCTTCTTTTGTCAATGCAACGATATTACTCTCTGCCTTGCTGACCCTTTCCCTTATATCCAATGAAGCAAAAGGATTTGCACTTATCAGACCGTTTCTGACCGCCTTGTTCAATATGGTGTTGAGTGTGGTCTGCATTTGGTGCATGGTGGACTGTGCCAACTTCTGAGGGTTGCTTGGAGACTTTGGCGAAACATAGATGTCCCTCATATAGCTCAAGAAGCCCACATATACGTTTTTATTGAAGTCTATCAATCGTATGCCACTTTTATGGCTGTATTTCATATATTGGTGCATGATGGCTATCAGCTTCCATACATTTTTGATGTAGTTCTGAGAATACGCTTGGCTGTTAATCAATCCCTTGTGATAATCAAGCAGCCATTCATAGAAAACAGGCGATGCCTTTCTTAATGCCGTTTCATCTGGAGACTTTGCCTCCTTACGAATACCAAGGAGTCTTTCTGCTTTTATAGCGACCGCCTTTTTCATGGCGTTCTTGTTCTCTCGCTTTGCGTCTTCGTTCACCTCTGGAATAAGGTACAAATGCAATGCCTCATATTCCCTTTTACCATTCTCATAGCAGTCAAGGTATAGCGACTGACTACCATTTTTTAACACTCTTATTCTTATCTCTATACTCATTTTCAGTTACCTTTTTTATTAGTGCTAATCAAATAGATTATCAACCTTGTTGACCGCCTCCACTTTTTTCTCATCCACTATCTTGCTGTATATCTGTGTTGTAGAGACATTGCTATGCCCCAACAATTTGCTTGTTGTATAGATGTCAACTCCAAGTGTCAGCATCATCGTTGCGAAGGTGTGCCGTGAGCAGTGAAACGAGATGTGCTTTTTAATATCAGCATTTTGCATCCATTTACGGATGTCGTGACATACCGTTGGAGTGCCTGGCAAAGTGAATATCGGCTCGTTCGGGTCTTCCTTTTCATTAAGGCAGTTCAGAGCCTCTTTTGATAGTGGAACATTGACGAGCTTGTTTGTCTTCTCCATGATCGTGCGGACAAATTTTGTCTTTCCGTCAGATGCGAGAAACACCTTGTTCCATGTGAGCGCACGTACATCTCCCAAGCGCAATCCTGCAAAGCAAGAGAAGATAAATGCCTTTTTTACTTCCGTGTTGGCGCAGTCCGCTTTCATAATGGCTTTCAACTCGTCAATGGTCAGATATTCTCTTACGCTTTCGGCTGGCTGATGCTTCTCCTTAGCATCCAACAGTTTCATTGGATTGCTTGCTATGATACCCTCACGCACCGCCTTGTTCAACGCTCCATTGAATACCGCCTGATGATGATGGGCGCAACCTTGACTGATTACAGCTGTAGCGTCTTTCTTCACTCCATGATGTGCGGTTTTCAAAAACTTCACGAAGCCACGGCAGAAATCAACATCTATTTCTGACAAACAGATATTGATGTCGCCAGTCGTGGCAAGGTACTGTTCTATCTTGTGGCGCATCTCCTTTCTGCCTTTCAATGTGGATTTGGCAAAGTTGCCGTCCGACTGCTCATATTTGCAGAGCCAAGTCAGCAGTGGCATATTCTCCTGCTTGATTTTCTCCCATTGTTTGATGCCACGGTTCTGCAGCCCCAATATTCTTTCTGACTTCACCTTGTTTGCCACCTGCATAGCGTGTCTGTTCTGGTCTTTTGAAATCGGGTCTTTCTCAGGAACGAGGTAGAGCGACAGCGACTCGTATTTTCTGACACCATCTGAATAAATGTCGAGATAGAGGCTGATATTTCCATTCTTCAACTTGCGCTGACGAATGCGAACAGGCTCTTTTGGTTTTGATACTTTCTTTTGTCTTCCCATGCTGTTATATGCTTTTATTTGTTTCTATTTTATGCCCCCATTCGGGTTTCTCAGAGGTCAAAGTTATAAAGATTATTTTGTTTCGCGTAACAAACGTGCAACAAAAATGCACCAAAAATAGATTTTTAACAGTCAAGGAAATAAAAGAAATCAAATCAAAGAAGTATCTGTGTATCAATGGGATAACGTGTATTTTCTTTGATTTATTACGACTTTGTTTTACGCCATAATATCCTCTACTTCGTAGGGTTCTACGTTCTATTGCTCTTCGACATTGTGCTTTGTATACAGGTTGAGAACCTGACGGCAATCACCGCCAGTGAACAGACGATGGCAGCATATCTGCAGAACTCGTTCTTCTCGGCAGGGTATCTGATGGCAGCAAGTATCGTGGCATTGAAGTGTCTGAACTTGGTTCCAGACCTTGCGGCATGGATGATACCAGAGGGCGATACCGCATTCTCTACCAGAAACTTCGGTGAGGGTGTGGCACAGCAAGCCAAAATGTCGGCACAGGGGACACTTGCCCATGTGATGCACTGATAAAGGTAAAAAAGTAAAAGAGTGAAAAAGGTAAAAAATATTATAGCAATGGTAATCAAGAATTTAGAGAATAAGGTGAAGTTGGTGACTATCATCTGTAGCCTGTTTCTGGTTGGATGCGTGCTGATAAGTATCAGTAGCATCTGGACGGCGAAAAATATGGTGGTGGATGCACAGAACAAAATCTATGTGTTGGACGGCAATGTACCAATTTTGGTGCAGCGTACGACGATGGATGAGACATTGGATGTGGAAGCAAAAAGCCATATCGAGATGTTCCATCATTATTTCTTCACATTGGCACCAGATGACAAGTACATCAAATACACGATGGAGAAAGCCATGTATCTGGTGGATGAGACAGGATTGGCGCAGTACAATACGCTGAAAGAAAAGGGGTTCTACTCCAACATCATGGGAACGAGTGCCGTGTTCAGCATCTTCTGTGACAGTATCAAGTTCAACAAGGAGAAGATGGAGTTTACCTACTACGGCAGACAGCGCATCGAGCGCAGAACCAATGTGCTGACCCGTGAACTGGTGACGGCAGGACAGTTGAAACGAGTTCCGAGGACTGACAACAACCCACATGGATTGCTGATAGTGAACTGGAGAACCTTGCTCAACAAGGATATTGACCAGAAGACAAAGTCGAACTATTAAAGGTAAAAGGATAAAGAAGTAAAAAGGTAAAAAAAATAACGATGAACACAAAAGGATTTAAGCAGATGCTCATTGGGGAGAAGATGCCTGACAAGGACGATCCCAAATACAAGGAACGCTATGAGCGAGACGTGAGAGCTGGAAGAAAGTTTGCCAGGATGTGCAGAATCGACAAGGCCGCAGCTAAGGTACAGAGGTTTGCCGACCTGCATAAGACACTGTTCCTGGTCATCGTGTTCGGTTTTGTAGGTGTGAGTTTCAGTTTCAACATCTATCGCATGGCAAGAGCTTATCACTATCAAGGAGAGCGACGCACCGCCACGGAGAGACAGGACTCGCTGATAAAGGCTCGCCATCAGAATATGGGGAATGCAAAGAACATAGTAAGGACCAATGAGGATGCACGCCATCCTCATAAAGACAAATAACGATGAAGCTGACAGAAAGAATCAATTTCAGACAACCCAAGTACATGCTACCTGCGATTGTCTATCTTCCACTGCTCGGTGCATCCTACTTTATCTTCGACCTCTTTGATACCAAGGTGGCGGAGAAGAAGGATGCCAATATGCAGACCACGGAATATCTGAATCCGAACCTGCCACAAGCCCATATCAAGGGCGGTGACGGTATTGGAGGCAAGTATGAGAACATGTTGAACGCCTACGGCAAGATAGAAGACCATAGTGCCGTGGAGAATATAGACCGAGACAATGAGCAAGAAAAAGAAGAATACCAAAGCAAGTATTCGGATGCAGAACTGCAACAGTTGGATACTGAAGCCAAGAGGCAAGCTGAACTGGAGAAAACGAGAGAAGCGCAAGAAGCCCATGAGCGACAAAGAGAGAATGAGGCGTTGTCAGAGCTGAACAAGGCACTTGCCGAAGCAAGGCTGAAGGGACAGCAAGTCACACAAGCGAACAGTTCGACTTCTTCTGCAGCTACCTCTCCTACCGACTCGCAAGGCTCAGCCAAGGGCGGTATCAACATTGAAGGCAAAATCAAGGTGAATGAGAATGCCCGAAAGGAAGCAGACGAGAATGACAAGCCAAGTGAGGTGGTGAAAAAGGTGAAGACATCATCAGACTATTTCAACACCTTGGCTGTGAATGAGAAAGAGCCGACACTGATAAAGGCTATCATTGACGAGAATGTGAAAGCCGTGGATGGAAGTCGTGTACGTTTGAGACTGTTAGATGATGTGGAAATCGGTGAGATGATAGTGAAGAAAGGCGCATACCTGTATGCCACCATGAGCGGTTTCAGTTCACAACGAGTGAAAGGAACGGTAAAAAGTGTGCTGGTGGATGATGAGATAGTGAAAATCAACCTATCACTCTATGACACAGACGGCATGGAAGGTTTGTATGTGCCAAGCAGCCAGTTTAGAGAGACCAGCAAGGATGTGGCAAGCGGAGCCGTGACCGGGAATGTGGATATGAATACCACCAATACTGGCAGCAGTTTTTCACAATGGGGCATGCAGACCATGCAGAATGCCTATCAGAAAACAAGCAATGCCATAGGCAAGGCTATCAAGAAGAACAAGGTAAAGTTGAAATACGGAACCTTTGTGTACTTGATAAACAGCAAAGGTACCAAGAGCAAGTAAACGTTAAACACTACAAAGTAAACATTACCCCCATATGAATATCAAGAAGACCATTGGCGCACTGATAATGTGTGCAATAAATGCCATTCCAATGATGGCACAACAGACCAGTGCGGAGAGCTATCAGCCCTGCACCTACCAGGAGATGGAGCAGCTGACTGTGAACGAGCAAGTGACAACAGTCATTACGGCAAGCGAACCCATCCGCTTTGTGGACATATCCACTGACAAGATAGCAGGAGACCAACCCATCAACAATACCGTGCGTCTGAAACCCAAGGAAGGACTGCATGAAGATGGCGAAGTGCTTGCCATCGTGACCATTGTGACAGAACGCTACCGTACCCAGTATGCGCTGCTCTATACAACAAGATTGCAAGAGGCAGTGACGGATAAGGAGATACAACAGATAGAAAAGAATGCCTATAACAATCCTGCGGTCACATTGTCCTCTACGGATATGGCTCGATATGCTCGTCAGATTTGGAGTTCGGGAGCCCATGTGAACAATGTGAAGACCAAAGCCCATAAAATGGTGATGCGACTGAACAACATCTATTCGTCGGGCGACTATTTCTTCCTGGATTTCTCCGTGGAGAACAAGACTGACATTCCATTTGATATAGACCAAATACGATTGAAGTTGACGGATAAGAAAACCGCCAAGGCTACCAACTCGCAGATGGTAGAGTTACATCCAGTCTTCACGTTGGAGCAGACCAAGCGTTTCCGCTATGGCTACCGCAATGTGATAGTCATTCGGAAAATGACATTCCCGAATGACAAGCAATTAACCATTGAAATGACGGAGAACCAAATCAGCGGTCGCACCATCTCATTGAAAGTGAACTATAGCGATGTGCTGTCGGCAGACTCATTCAATCCGATTTTTCTAAAATAGCAATCATATCCAATGGAAGAAAGCAAGGAGCTACAAGGATTTTACAAGATATTCAGGGCAGTCATCTACATATCCGTGTTGATGGAGTTCTTTGAGTATGCCATAGACCCAAGGGCTATAGACGGCTTTGGTGGTGTGGTGTGTGACCTGCACGACCGCATCAAGCAGTGGTTTATCTACCATGACGGGAACCTGGTGTATAGCAAGGTGGTGACATTTCTGTTGGTGTGCATCACCTGTGTAGGAACGAGAAACAAGAAACATCTGGAGTTTGATGCCCGAAGACAGGTGCTGTACCCACTGGTGAGTGGCGTGGAACTGCTGACACTGTCCGTGTGGCTCTTCGGCTATGCAATGGACACTCGTCTCTATACCCTAAGATTGAACACCATTCTCTATATGGTGACAACCATCATCGGAACGGTGCTGGTGCATGTTGCCTTGGATAACATCTCGAAGTTCCTGAAGGAAGGACTGATGAAAGACCGTTTTAACTTTGAAAACGAGAGTTTTGAGCAGTGCCAAAAGGAGGAATACAACAAATACAGCGTGAATATACCCATGCGCTACTACTATAAGGGCAAGTTCCGCAAGGGATGGGTGAACATCGTGAACCCATTCCGTGGCACCTGGGTAGTGGGCACACCGGGTAGCGGTAAGACATTCTCCATCATCGAGCCGTTCATTCGACAGCATAGTGCAAAAGGCTTTGCCATGGTCGTTTACGATTACAAGTTTCCGACATTGGCAACCAAATTGTACTACCAATACAAGAAGAACCAACAGTTGGGGAAACTGCCAGAAGGCTGCAAGTTCAACATCATCAACTTCGTGGATGTGGAATACTCCAAGCGAGTGAACCCGATACAGCAGAAGTACATCAATAACTTGGCTGCAGCAAGTGAGACCGCAGAGACCCTGCTAGAATCACTGCAAAAAGGAAAGAAGGAAGGCGGTGGCAGCAGCGACCAGTTCTTCCAGACATCAGCCGTCAACTTCCTCGCCGCCTGTATCTACTTCTTCATCAACTATGGCAAAGAGCCATACGACAAGGATGGTAAGATACTGATAGCAGAAAAAGTACTTGATCCGAAGACCATGCAGATGAAGCCGACCGGTAAGGTGTTTAACCATGCAGGAGAAGAAGTGGAGCCAGCCTATTGGTTGGGCAAGTATAGCGATATGCCTCATATTCTTAGTTTTTTGAACGAAAGTTACCAGACAATCTTCAATGTGCTGGAGACCGACAATGAGGTAGCACCCTTATTGGGACCGTTCCAGACCGCCTTGAAGAACAAGGCAATGGAGCAGTTGGAGGGTATGATAGGTACACTGCGTGTCTATACCTCACGTCTTGCCACCAAGGAAAGCTATTGGATATTCCACAAGGACGGCGATGACTTCGACCTGAAGGTCAGTGACCCGAAGAATCCAAGTTATCTGCTCATTGCCAACGACCCCGAGATGGAGAGCATCATCGGTGCACTGAATGCCTTGATTCTCAACCGCCTTGTAACGAGGGTGAATACAGGACAGGGCAAGAACGTTCCTGTCAGCATCATCGTCGATGAGTTGCCGACCTTGTATTTCCACAAGATAGACCGACTGATAGGCACAGCCCGAAGCAACAAGGTGAGCGTGGCACTTGGCTTTCAGGAACTTCCGCAGTTGGAAGCCGATTATGGCAAGGTGGGTATGCAGAAAATCATCACCACCGTGGGCAATGTGGTGAGCGGTTCGGCAAGAGCCAAGGAAACCCTCGAATGGCTGTCGAGTGACATCTTCGGTAAAGTAGTGCAACTCAAAAAGGGCGTGACCATCGACCGTGACAAGACCTCCATCAACCTCAATGAGAATATGGACAGCCTGGTGCCTGCAAGCAAAATCTCCGATATGCCCACAGGTTGGATATGTGGACAGACCGCCCGTGACTTCGTAGTCACCAAGACCGGGATGAACGGAAGCATGAACATCCAGGAGAGCGAGGAGTTCAAGACATCCAAGTTCTACTGCAAGACCGACTTCGATATGACGGAAATAAAGAAGGAGGAATCGGAGTATGTCCCTCTCCCTAAGTTCTATAAGTTCAAGTCGAAAGAAGAGCGAGAGCGCATCCTCTACAAGAACTTCGTTCAGGTTGGGGAGGACGTGAAAGCCATGATTAAAGAGATTCAGCAGTTCCGCACTATGATGTAGTGATATTGATTAGAGTGCGGTGAGACATCGCACCTCCTATATAAAATAATGTAATGAGAAGATACATCATCGTACTATTGAGCATGTTGGCCATCTGTAGCGTGCCCTGTCAAAGCCAAACCATTGACAGGGCACTGTTTGAACGGATGGTAGCCATTACCAAACACTTCGAGGGTTGGCACGACCCAAAGACCACACCGGGCTATGTGGGCTATGGTCACCAGCTACAGAAGGGAGAGCGTTTCCCGAAAACACTGACACGTCAGCGTGCAGATTTGCTGTTACGGACAGACCTCCTCCGGCACCTGCGCCTATATGCCCGTTATGGCAGGGATGCTTATCTGCTTGCCACCCTCTCGTACCAGATTGGACCAGCCAAGTTGTTAGGCAATGGACGATACCCGAAAGCGTCCCTGCTCACCCGATTGGAACGTGGCGACAGGGACATCCTGCCACTCTATCTGAGCTATTGCAAATGGAGGGGAAAAGCAGTGGCATCCATTAGGAAACGGAGGTGGGTGGAATATCAGCTGTTGTATGCCGAGCGGTGAGGCACCATCCCTCCTATACCTGTTTGTCTGTCACTTATATTATATATAAAGGTAATAATTGCAATTTCAATGTTAAAGTCAGAGCATTATGGCATCCATCAAATTAAAGTTCAGAACATCATCTGTTCAAGAGAAAGAGGGTCGCCTGTATTATCAGGTGATACACAATCGTGTGGCACGTCAGATCCATACAGAGTACAGAATCTATTCCTCAGAGTGGGATGCGGACCATTCAAACATCATTTTGCCAACTTCCGTCACTCCACAACGTCAAGCCTATCTTCTTTCCTTGAAAGATACATTGGATGCTGACAGGAAGAAACTGCTGTTGGTCATTGCACGGTTGGACAAGGAAGGGCAGTCATATACAGCAGACACCGTCGTTGACAACTTCCATGAGGGAAAAGAATTACATGGCATTATCGGCTATACGCTGGAGTTGAACGAAAAACTGAGACGCATCGGCAAGAAGCGGATGGTAGCAAGGTACAAAACCACCCTCAACAGCCTCCAGCGTTACCTGAAAGGAGGCGATGTGCCATTGGAGGAAGTCGATGGGACAACGATACAAGGCTATGAACAGTGGCTGAAAGACAGCGGACTGTGCCGCAACACCACCTCTTTCTACATCCGCAACCTGCGCACCATCTACAATCATGCCGTAGATGACGGACTGGTCATCTCTTCCTCACCGTTCAAGCATGTATATACCGGCATCGACAAGACCGTCAAGCGGGCACTCCCCTTGGAAATCATCAAGCAACTGAAAGAGCTGGACTTGAGTCTGAACCCCCGTTTGGAGCTTGCAAGGGATATGTTCCTGTTCAGTTTCTATACCCGTGGGATGTCGTTCATCGATATGGCACAACTTACACCAAGCAATCTGCATGGCAGTACGCTCATTTACCGCCGTCAGAAGACCTCACAACAGTTGCACATCAAATGGGAACCTGCCATGCAGGAGATAGTGGCGAAGTACAAAACAGATGATTCTCCCTACCTGCTCCCTATAGCAAAAGGAGAGGGAGCCATATTCTGGAGACAGTACAAGAATGCCTATAGCCGTATCACCAAGCAGTTGAAGAAAATCGGAGAAATGATAGGCCTGTCCGTACCCCTGACCACCTACGTAGCCCGCCACTCCTGGGCAAGCATAGCCAAGAGCAAGAACGTGCCCGTATCTACTATCAGCGAGGCATTGGGGCATGACTCCGAGAAAACCACACAGATATACCTCTCCTCATTGGACACCTCTGTCGTTGACAACGCCAACAATCTCATCATCAATTCTCTTTAGGAGGTGCAGCGTCTCACTGCACCTTTATTTCAATATTTATAACTATTGTATTGCGGTGTGTAACTATTCAGCGAAAGGGCATGGCGGGGTATCAAGCCTCA
>OMCS01001463.1_pt1 | contig 10521 bp, 9 predicted proteins | sample 1674241 | NCBI WGS metagenome assembly OMCS01 (sample SAMEA103958153, study PRJEB25191) | human gut metagenome
CGGGCAACAAAAGATCGGCGCACGTGGTCGTAAAATGTGGCAGCGGGAAACGGTACCGGCTAATGACTGGAATGACCACAGTAAAGCTGAAAAATGGCGTGCAGCATGGGCAGCAGAGTGTAACCGGCGTTTAGATCGGCAGCATCAGATCGACCATAGGAGTTATGCCCGGCAGGCGATAGAGCAGGAACCAACCATACACGAGGGCTATGCAGCACGCAAAATGGAACGCGAAGGACGGGTATCAGATCGCTGCGAGATCAACCGGGAAACCAAGGCGCTCAACGAGCAGAATTCAAGAAGTTTGGAGATAGCTAACGGTGAGCTGTATAATGCCACCAGTGAGCGTTTACGCCTGTATAGAGATGTTATTCGGGATCTTGAAAGCGAAAGCAAAGAGCTTTCCGGGGCAATACAGCAAGCAGAAGATGCAGAAATGACGCTTGCTGCGCCTGTGGAGCGCTGTAAGCCGTGGGAGAGGGCTAAGCGAAAGGAACAAGCCGAACAACGCGAAAACGCGTTACAAAAGCGTACAGAGGCGTTTGCAGCGCTGTATGAGCTTGGCTGCGCTACGATTGAAGCAGCGAAATCCTTGCTGCAGAGCATTTTACAACGCATAAGGCAACTTCGCCAGGAACAAGCAGAGCTGCGAGCCGATTTGGAACGTCTGGGAGAAGAATTGCCCGTTGTTAAGCACGCTGCAGATCTTCTGCAGCCGGCTGCATCGACGGAGCAGATCGGCGTGCGTGAACGGCTTCAAGCTATTCGGCAGCAACGCGAAGCGGAACGGAAAGCACATGCTGAATGGGTCGAACAGCAGCGCCGTGCAAATATGCAGCGTGAGCAGCCGGAGCGTTCACCGCAGGAACCCCCTGACGATGCAGCTGCACAGCAAGAGCAAAAAGTGCGCAGCGTAGCGGATTATGCTGCAAAATACCGCGCACAGAACAAAAACAACGCGCCCAAGCACCACCGCGGACGGTCGCGATAATTGCTTTTACTTTATAGTAATTTTTTTGATTAAAATTCGAGTAGTACTACCAGTGGTACTACTCGAATTTGGCTTAAAATCTGAATATTTCGTTTGTTTTAAGAAACAGTAGTCGGCAAGGTGGTACTACCGTTCAAAAAGTGGTACCACTTTTTGAAGACTGAAAACCCGCATACTATGCGGGTTTGTGGCGCAGTAGGAACACAAAGTGGTACTACTGCTTTATCCTGCATTCTGAAAAAGCACTTTTTGAGGGACTTTTTGAAAATTTGATAGTAGAAATTAGCTGTGATGAAGTTGCCACTGTTCGGCTTGAAAATGGTGTGCTTTTTGAAATTGCGAGAGCTGCGCTTCTGTGAGCTCCGGGCAGTCCGTATCCGGCTCATACGGGCGAGCTTCTAATGCTTGCAGCATTGCAATTTGAGCATCTGTAAGGGGCTTATTTACGTCGATTTCTTTGTGTATCATAGTTGGGGGGACACTCGCCTTATCTGTTATCTGGTGCCCCTATTATAGCAAATTTGGCAAACCGCAAAAATAAAGAATTTTTTGAATGGATAATTCCTACGTCCAAATAATAAAAATTGGCACAGAGACTTGAAAAATTCATAATCTGTGTGATATACTGTTATTGAGAAAAGAAAGCATAGAAATCCATCTGTGCACAAAAAGGCGAAATCCCCCGGAGCTGCAACTCCGGGGGATTTCTTTTAGGCTTTACTGTCGATTACTCGTCTCTATCAAGCCATTTGCAGATATAGTAGGCGACTATACTTGCTACGATAGAAATGAGAAAAGAAATGAGGTAATCCATCTGTGCACCTCCCTCCTGCTGGAGAGAATCGACAGCGTGTCCATTATAACATAAATCGACAGATAAAGAAACAAAAAATTACGCAGGAGCCTTGAAAAGCCATATTCTGCGTGGTATATATACTGACAACTGAAAGAGATCAAGATGTCCATTCGCTCATCGGACAAAAGGGAATCCCCCGGGGTTGTTCCTCCGGGGGATTCCCTTTTAAGCGATATAATTAAAAAGTTCATTTTTCTATTGATACCATAGCTGCCCCAATGAGCATTCTATCGTTTTGCCTACCACCCGATATCGTTGTTTTCTATGATCGGCAGTAAGTACCGATAAATGTTTTTGATTTCGCTGCGTGAATTTGTCGTTGCGTGGCGTTTTGCGGATAACAAATAATTGTAGATCTGTTGATCCAGAGTGCTTCCGGTAAAATGTCCGTGTGCATCGATGTGCTTACGCGCGAGCTGCACGAGCTCATCGATTTGATCGTCCGTAACCACGTAAGGAGCGAGGGCGTCGCGATACAGATCGCGGCGCTCAGCTTCGCTCTGAGAAACATCAAAAATAGGATCAGAACCAGTAAATCCGGGCATTTCAAGCTGTTCTGGAGCTTCATATTGTTTCGGAAGGGTTTCAACTTCAAAACGAATAGCTTTAACAGATCGCCCTCTTTTAACAGGGAAGTAAGAGTATCTGCATTCGGTTTTTTCGTGCATTTCTTTGTGTATTTTTTTCAAAATCAAGTCATTAAACCGCTTAAAGGCTTTGTAAGTTTCTTCTTTGTCGCATGAAAGGATCTCTTTAAGTTCATCAAGAGAAACTTCCCAGGACTTTCGAAAACGGTTTGCTTCAAGGTATATAAACATGATATAAGTGTACCGGCTTGTAAGCGATGTGATGCAACGGAGCTTATAACGGAGATAGCCGAGATTCTCAATATTAAAGAAATACTTCATAGCAGACGGACTTGCGGTTAGTTCCACTTGCCAAAGGCCATAATCGTCTTGTTCGGCAGTGGCTTTCTCGAAAAGAGATATTCTTGTAAATCGCTTGTTTTTAGCAGTACTATCATCAAGTCTAATAGGAGTTCCTAAGTGTTTAAGTCTTTCATCGAGTTCCTCTGTCCTTATACGCTTCACACCGAGAAGTTTCTCAAGTTCCCCTTTTTCAAACATAACCGTTCTTTTTTCTGGTTTGTGACTGTCTATCCTCGAAAGGTATGTATCGAGGATTTTAAATTCTGCAAGTGTCAATTCTGACCGCCAAAGCGCGAAGAGTGGCAGACTCTTCTGAACGGTGAGCTTGTCCTCGCTTCCTAAACTGGTTATTGGTGAGATCTTCTTTCTAGCCATTTGTAATTCTCCACTTGCCTGTTCCTTGTCAAATTCATCACTATTTAACGGTTTTCTTGTTACCTTTTTTATTCGTCTCTATTTTAGCCCATAGGTCATAATATGTCAATATAATTTTATGACCGAACGTGGATTTCTTTATGTCCTTTCGTGGATTTCTTTATGTCCTTTCGTGGATTTCTTTATGTCCTATAACTCTTATAAGCCTCGTATTTACTGGCTTTTTTAGCATCCGTAATCAAGTAAGTAATCAAGAATGTAATCAAGTAGGTAATCAAGTCAATCAATCAAGAGACACTCGACCTACGGTCGCTAATGACAAAAGGGTGGGGCTTGCTGCCCCACACCCCGCAGCGCACAAATGCGCAATAGTACCTTTTTGCCTCCATAAAATACCTTTTCAAAGACGTTTTTACAAAATCTCAGCACGCTTTTGCTAAACAGGGGCGCAAGCGCCCAAGAACGAGTACGACAGCTCGATTTTTTCGGTATTCTGCCTGGGAGATGTTTCACACAGAAACGAAAGTGAAACACTATATCTTGTGATCAGCACGACCACTCTATCTGCAAAAAATCCTTAAAAATCTAACTTTTGTGCCGTTTTTACCCCTTTCCCCTGACTTCCTGCGCTCCTGAATTGGACAAAATAATGATTTTGGCTTATTTGGACGCAGGTGAGCAAAAAAGTGACACCTTTTGCACGAAAAGCCGACTCCAAGCTTGGAGTCGGCTCATTTTTCCGTGTTATTTTTAGTTTTTCCGCCCGAAAAATCTTTCCCGCAACGTTAGCGGGCGTTTTACTTTTCTATCGATATCTAAAATCATTAAAAGTAGAATCACGACAAATAAGCATTATTATTTTTTACAATATTGAAAAAAAATAGTAAAAAATATGCAAAAAAGTGTTTACAAAGATACAAACGTATGCTATGCTGATGCTGTAACTGATAGACCGTTTTGTTGATTTTAAGAAAGAGTGATTCCAATGTACGAAATTAGGTAGATGAGTAGACTTACAGTTTTTACAAGGAGGCTCTTTTATGAAAAAAGCAAAAAGATTAGCAATAATCGTTTGTGCCATTGCGATGCTGATGTCTATATTAGCTATTCCTGCAAGTGCAGCAACCAATGACCATTATCACACGTTTTCTTGGGAAGGTTCTCAGCGGTATGCCTCGGTAACGACCGTGTGGAGAAAAGCTAATAACTCCCCAACCTATTTTCGTGTAGAAAACGATTCGATGCCGTTGGACGGGTTCTATATTCAAACAACCCTTGCCCCTTACGGTGGAACTCAAGCGGCAACTTCGTCGTATTTCCTCATCACCACTTATGGTGGCAAGACGATAAAGCATAATAAGACGGCAACTAATCTTATGGCTGGTTTGAGAACATATTATCCGTCAAGCCATTATTCGTGGGGTAATGTAACTCTCGCGTGGAGCGAGGATTACGTTGAAGATGGTTCGGAGAGACTGAACTGGTAAATCGTGAAAGGCTCTCTTTGATATGTGCGGTTGCTCGCTTAGTGTTTATTCAATAAGATAAGTAATGTCAGTGTCTGAGAGTCTTAAAGAGGTTCTCAGACACTGCTGCTTTATATTAAAATGCAAAAAAATTGTGCAAGTGCGGCAATATCATTGATAAATTGGCTGATGTAGTGTATTCTGAAATCGGGAATAATCATATATCAAAATATTGCTTTCAGTGATAGTGTGAAAGGAAGGCGAGTGCTATGAAAAAGAACAGATTTCTGATACTTGCAGTTGCTTTAGTGACTGTGCTGAGTGTGGTAATGGCAGTGCTTCTGATGAAGCCGGAGCTGTATACTGCTGACCCCTCGAATGATACGGACAGTTCTGCGGAACAAAGCTCGCAGAGACAGACAGAGACTTCTGATTCAGATGAAGAAGTTCCTGCGGAGTCCATACAGGAAGAATGGGGATCTGGGAGCATATATGACGGATCGTCTCCTATCATTAGAAATATGGGAGAGAAGCTCAGCGTTACTGCGCTTCCTCCCAGAGAACAGGGAGAGAAGCCGCCCATGAGTACAGAGGTCTTCGCTATGTGGGAGGGTGAGATGTGCTTCACTGTCAGCAGCGCTGTGATTTACGACACGATAGAAGAAACCGGACTGAACTATGATGACTTTATTGATGATTTTTCTGCGTATGACGAGACATTTAAACCTATGGTTGTAAAGCTGACGGTAGAAAATGTGCATGCGAAATCACTTACCGATCCGCCTGAGTTTTTTTCAGACGGGTATGTCTTGTCCTCAAAAGAAGAATTCAGTCCGGAAAAATTTAGATCGCAAAATGAAGGTGAGTGGCGTGTCGCCAGCGGGATGCCTTTGGCTTATGCTGATCCTCATTCTGACGGACCGTATGACTATTTCCATTATAAAATAGGTGAGGGCGAAACGGTTGAAATGACTTTGTGCTACTATGTGAAGATGGATGATGTTCCTCTTGATGAATTGTATTTGGAAATACAGACTTCATCTTTGGATCATAGATTCGGAATCAGGCTGGATCAACTTGAGGAGGCGGAATAATTGCTGTCTGTATTGAAAGTAGAGTTTGAAAAGCTGTTCAGAACAAAATCCTTTTGGATCGTACTGGCATTCCTTTCCTTGATAACCTCGGCAGTTGCTGTGACGAGGTCAGTTAGTCTGGCTGGAAGCGTGGGAGGGGTTAATCCGGCTGTTCCAAAAGCCGATAATGGGTATTATTTTGAGGATAACAGTCCTTATGCAATCTCTCTCTATAATGTCTGGATCGGCTCATTGGTAGGCGATCTTCTGTTTACCACTGTTTTCTATTTCATTTTGCCTTTAGCGGCGGCACTGCCGTTCAGTTTTTCTCTTTTGGATGAAAACAGAAACGGATATCTGCGGCAGATGTCCCTGAAAAAAGGTCAGCAAAGGTACTACCTCGCAAAGTATCTGGTGACGTTTTGCTCCGGCTTCCTGCTGGCGGTAATTCCCCTTGTAATTAATATTATCATTACGGCCTGCTACATACCGGCATATACGCCTGATCCGCTGGAACAGATTTATTCCGGCCAATATTACGGAAGATATCTGTCGAATATCTTCTACTCAAATCCATTTCTTTTCATGATGATTTTTGTGCTGATTCCGGGAATTTTCTGCGGTCTGTGGGCTGATCTGTCCATGTGCCTTTCCCTGTTTATTCAGAATAAGTTCGTTATCATAATTGTTCCGTACCTGTTCCTTTTCTTTGAAAAAGCGTTTTTTGACACGATTTTTTCAAATCGAATCAGCCTTGAGCTTTCGCCTTTCTACTTTATGCGCGGAGGGGTATCGAGCAATATCTATATTGTTGCGGCAATTTTGGCTGTGATGTTTATAGTCAGCTTGGCGATCACATGGATTAGAGGTAAGAATGATGATGTTTTTTAATATAGTTCGCTGCGATATAAAAAACGGAATTCTAAAGAGGTGGAAGACATATCTGTTTACAGGAATTCTGTTTTCACTTTTGGCAGTGTTTGCATCTCTGGATTTTGACGCTGCACTGCGAATGAATCCCAGCCCAGTCACATCGACGGTTACGCTGGGCGATTATCTCTGCTTTCTCTGCGGAGGGACAAGCGCCGGAAATGCGCCGATTCAAATTATGGAGACAAACAATATTGTAAACTCCATGTTTAAATTCAGCTTTCCGAGTATATGGATTCTTATGTACCTGATTCTGCTGCTGATTACCCTCCAGTATCCGTATGAGGATTTGATGGGATTCGGAAAAAACATCATGATCCTTTCCAACAAGATACATTATTGGTGGCTGTCGAAATGCGTATGGGTAACAGTGTCCGCTGTCCTGTATTTTGTTGTCGCAGTCGTTTGTTTTTCTCTGACGTCGATCCTTTTGGGTGCAGAGATGAGCTTTGAGATAGGAACGTATTATCCATATTTTCGTTTCAGTTCCCCTGATTTCCTCAAGAATCCTCCGTGGAACATCCTCCCGACGCTTTCCATGCTCATACCGGTGGGAATTGGTCTTTGCATGATCCAGCTTGTTACCTCTATGATAACGTCAAGGTTGACAAGCTACTTAATCAGCACGGCTTTTCTTCTGGCAAGCGCCTATATGCAGAATGTTCTGCTGTTCCCGAACGTCAGTATGTTTGCGAGAAGCATTGAGGTTGTCACGAACGGGCAGGTTGCTTGGGTGGAGCTTATCATCATAGCTTGGATTTCGGTTGTGTGTATGCTGACCGGCTACCTGTATTTGAAAAAGTCGGATATTATCAATAAGCACAGGTGATGAAGTGTAATAGGAAAGGGGCATGATCTGCCATGAAAATACGGATTGACAATGTATCAAAGGTGATTAAAAAGATAAAGGTGCTCGATCAGGTATCCCTTGAATTTGAGTCCGGGAGCATTACCGGCCTGAAAGGAATCAACGGTTCGGGAAAAACGATGATTATGAGGGTAATCTGCGGACTTATAAGGCCGACCGAGGGCAAGGTGTTCATAGATGATCGTGAACTGAAAAAAGATATGGACTTTCCTGAGAGTATCGGTGTGCTGATTGACAGTCCCGCGTTCCTGGATAACTATTCGGCTTATGATAATCTGCGGTATATGGCTTCCGTGAAAAATATTGTGTCTGATAAGGAGATTCTGGAACTGCTGGATGAAGTGGAGCTTTCGGATGCCGGAAAGAAAAAATACAGGTATTTTTCGCTTGGCATGAAGCAAAGGCTGGGCATCGCTGCGGCGGTTATGGAGCATCCTGATATTATCCTCATTGATGAGCCGACCAACGCTCTGGATAGTAAGGGCGTAGATATGGTAAAGCGGGTATTACAACGTGAAAAAGCGAGAGGTGCGCTGATCGTATTGACTTGCCATGATTACTCTATCCTCAAAGAGCTGTCCGACAACATCTACTTCATTGAGGAAGGCAGGATTGTTGACCATGAAAAGTAAAATGCGATCTATAAGGAAAACAGCGCTGATTTTTTTGCTTGTTTCTGTTCTGCTTGCGGCAGCAATAAGGATCACCAGTGTCAATGCAGCCGCAGAGAAACCGATTATTGACACCTATTCACAAAACGAATGGGTTCCTTTAGGCGGAAGCTATTTCAGGTCATATCAGGAAAACACAAATGGATACAGCGTGATGATCACCGGTCATGAGATTATTGACAGAAAGGACTATTTAGAAAAATACGGTCTGGATCCTTCATCGGTCAATGAGGAAAACTCGTTTCGATATATCATGGAAGTGTCTCTGACTATCCGGAATGAGAATAACGAGGAGGGAAAAATAATGATCGGTGACTGGGCGCTGATCGGGAAGAAGAATGACTATATCACTTATTTAGATCAGCAGCTCCTGATGGACACAGATGAGCGGATAGACAGTATTTTATCATCTATATCCACTGCGCCGGGAAAAGATATTGAGATGAAGCTGCCGTTTCCAATGAGATTTATTGATGATGAAAAAGAACTGGACAAAAATGCGCCGTACAAAATGGCGGTGACAAAGTATCCGTCCCGGAAATATATACAGTTTGGATGATAAAGTTTTGAGCGTTCTTTTGTTCTTCAGGTAGTAATGAATGTAGTAATGAAAAAAGACTTGAAAAAACCCCATATATGCGATAAAATGAGTTCAATACAAGCTTGTACAAGCAATGTACAAGACACTTGCATTTGAAGTTGGGGAAGAGAAATGAAAACAGTTTCACTGAAAGATTATGCAGAACAGAAAAGGGTGTCTTATGAAGCGGTAAGGCAACAGGTTATTCGATATAAAAAAGAACTTGGCAATCATATAATCCGTGACGGCAGGCAGCAATTTCTTGATGAAGAAGCGGTTGCTTTTCTTGACGAGAAAAGGCAAAAAAATCCCGTAACTGTTATACAGCAAGATAAAAATGAACAAATTGAAGCTTTAGAAGAACAAGTAAAACAGTTGTTGATGAAGACGGCAGCGCAAGCGGATCGTATTGCTGAATTGTCGGAATGGAAAGCAGAAAAGGCAGTAGACATAGCCGGTGCGGAGCAGCAGAAGCTCCTTCTGGAGGAACGTACTAAGCGTGTGGAGCAGCTCGAAAGCACTGCGAGAGAAGCGGAGGACAAGCTCCGGCAAGCTGAAAAACGTACGCGGCAGCTCGAAGAAGAAATAAATCGACCGTTGTCGTTTCGTGAACGGCTGACAGGAAAGAGAAGAACATAAGAAATGCCCCGCAGCTGCGGGGCATTTCTTAATCTTTCCAAATTTTTCTTGAAAGCCACTTGGGACTTTTTTCGGCATGTTCGAGCTGCTCGATGGCTTCTTGCAGTGCCGAAAGATCACCATGCTCAATTGGATGACCGAGAACGTGCTCCATCACAGCGCCGATCTCAATCAAGCGTTTGGTACGTGCTTTGCGTTCTTTTTCATGTTCCCTATTTTGTAGACGGCGCTTTTCGGCTCTAATTGCATCGATTTTTACTTTTGCGGCAGCTTCGCGCTGCTCAATTTCCGCAAGACGTTCTGCGTAATCTCTTTTAGTTCTCGGCATGGCTAATATCCTTTCTATATGCGAAATTCAAAATGCTAACTCTGTATATTGTATCATAGCTATTGACAAAACACAAGAACAGTGCGTATAATTATGGTAAAGATTATCTCGCAGCAAATCCCATAAGGGCGCACTTATATGCACACTTACTATGTAAGTATGCATATTTGCGTGCGCTCTCCGAGGGGCAAGGCTCTGCCTTTGCAAACCGTTATGCCGTATATGAGAAAGGAAAAACCGTGGCGATTTATCATTGCTCAATTAAAATTATTAGCAGGGGGAAAGGGCGCAGCGCCGTTGCGTGTGCAGCTTATCGTTCCGGCACGAAACTCACGGATTTAGCAACCGGCAAGATATTTGACTACTCGAATAAATCCGGCGTGGTTTTTTCCGAAGTATTGCTGCCGGAAAACGCTCCGACTATATTCGCTGTTGATCGAAATATTTTGTGGGATGCAGTAGAGCGCAAAGAAACCCATTCGGCAGCGCAGCTTGCGCGTGAAGTGGAAGTTGCGCTGCCGTGTGAATTTACCCGGCAGGAACAAATCGATACCGTGCGCGAATACATCATGAAGAATTTTGTTCGCGAAGGAATGTGTGCCGATTGGGCGCTGCATGACAAAGGGGACGGAAACCCGCATGCTCATATCATGCTGACAATGAGAGCTATTAAACCAAACGGCAGATGGGCTGAAAAATCTCGCACGATCTATAAGCTTGACCCAAACGGGCAGAAAATTCCGGTTATTGACCCAACAACCGGGCAACAAAAGATCGGCGCACGTGGTCGTAAAATGTGGCAGCGGGAAACGGTA
>OMCS01001475.1_pt1 | contig 10453 bp, 9 predicted proteins | sample 1674241 | NCBI WGS metagenome assembly OMCS01 (sample SAMEA103958153, study PRJEB25191) | human gut metagenome
CTTATCCTTGAACTGACTGCCGCTCTCATCATCATCGACCCCGTCCACGCTTCGCTCGACCCCACGGGCGCGCTGCTCGCCATTCTGTCGGCCGCCATGTTCTCTTTTTACAGCGTGTTCGGCAAAAAGCGCACGCCGCGCTTCGGCGGCATCGCCGTGACCTGCTTCAGCTTTCTCTTCGGCTCGGTGGAGCTGCTGGCTGTCCTGCTGCTCGGCCGCACGGCGGCGGTCGGCGGACTGTTCGCCTCGCTGGGGCTGGACATTTTTGTGAATGTCCCTCTGTTCTCAGGCATCCCGCTCTCCGCGCTGCCCGCGCTCGCCTACATCTGCGCGGTCAATTCGGCGGCAGGCTACGTCTGCCACATGATGGCGCTGGAGAAGACCAGCGCGCAGGAGGCGTCTCTCATCTTCTTCCTCAAGCCGATGATCGCGCCGCTCTTCGCGTTTCTCTTCCTGCGCGAGGAGATCACGGCGAATATGCTCCTCGGCATCGTCTGCTTCCTCGTCGGCTCCGGCATTGCCATCCTGCCGGGCCTGATCGCGCAGAAAAAGCAGCGCGCCTGACGCATTCCGTAAAAAATTGCCGCTATCGTCCGATAGCGGCATTTTTTCTTTTCAATCCCTTGCGCTCAGATCGACCGCGTGGCGCACAAAGCTCATCGGCGGCACATAGCGCGGCAGCTTCATCTTAAACACCGTCTGCGGTGTGCGCGGCTCGTAGAGCTCGAAGCCCTCGAGGTCGTGCATCACGGGCGCGGTCATCGTGAACGGGCGGCTGTCGGGGCCGACGAGCTCGATCTCGTCGCCCGCGGCAAACTTGTTGCGAAGCGACAGCGTCGCGTTGCCGTCCGCATCGCAGTCCGTCACGACGGCGCAGACCTGCCAGTCGCGGATGTAGCGCGAATTGTCGTAATACTGCCCGGGCTGGCCGTAGTAGAAGCCCGTCGAATAATGGCGGTGGCTCACATGCTCTACCTCATCGCGCCATACGGGGTCGACTTCCCTGCCCACGGCGACGTCGTCGAGCACATGGCGGTACGCACCTGTGACGATGGCGGCGTAGTAGGCCGACTTCGCGCGCCCCTCGATCTTGATGCAGTCGATGCCCGCGTCCATGATATCGTCTAAATGGTCGATCATGCACATATCGCGCGAGTTCATGATGTAGGTCCCCTTCTCATCCTCGAAGACGGGGAAATATTCGCCCGGACGTTTCTCCTCCATCAGCGCATACTGGTAGCGGCAGGGCTGGGCGCACTGGCCGCGGTTCGAGTCGCGGCCGGTCATATAGTTTGAGAGAAGGCAGCGGCCCGAATAGCTCACGCACATCGCGCCATGACAGAAGGTCTCGACCTCCAGCTCCTCTGGAATTTTCGCGCGCATTTCGCGAATCTCCTGTAAAGACACTTCCCTTGCCAGCACCACTCGTTTCGCGCCCAAATCGTACCACGCGCGGGCGCACTCGTAGTTTGCGATCGACTGCTGGGTCGAGATATGGCGCTCGCACTTGGGCGCATACTTCCCCGCGAGCGTAAACGCGCCGAGGTCGGCCAAAATAAGCGCGTCGACACCCGCGTCGTTCAAACGCTCCAAGTGCTCGGGCAGGCGCGCGACCTCGTCGTTGCGCGGCATCGTATTCACCGTCACGTGGACGCGCACACCGTGGTCGTGCGCGAACTTCACCGCTTTGGGAAGCTCCTCCGGCGTGAAGTTGCCCGCGAACGAGCGCATGCCGAAGCTCGTACCGGCTAAGTACACTGCGTCCGCGCCGTAGAGCACGGCCATCTGCAATTTTTCCATATCGCCCGCCGGGGCGAGGATCTCGGGTTTTCTTCTCATCGTTGTCCTCTTTCAAAGCGGCAGCGTGGCATAAGCCACGCTGCCGCGTCATTTCATGTTAGCCTGCGTACTGGCTGGAGCTGACGAAGCTCGAGTGCTCCGCGTAGGTCTTGAAGAAGTGGTGCACGCCGTCCTTGCCGAGCGCGTAGAAGTAGTAGTTCGTCTGCGCCGGTTCGAGCGCCGCCTGGATGGAGGCGAGACCGGGGTTCGCGATGGGCGTGGGCGGTAAGCCCTCGTACATCGAGAGGTTGTAGGGCGTGTTGTAATTGAGGTCGCTGCTCGTCAGTGTTCCGGTGTAGTTATCGCCGAGGCCGTAGATGAGCGAAGCATCGATCTGGAGCTTGTGGTACGTCTCGCCCACGTTGTTGAGGCGGTTGTAGATGACCGAGGCGATGTTCTCGCGGTCGGTGCCGTCCGTCTCCTTTTCGATGAGCGAGGCGATGGTCAGGATCTGGTTGAGCGAATAGCCGGAGGCCTCGACCTTCTGCATGAGCTCATCGCTCATCTTTGTATTAAAGTTGTCGAGCAGTCTCGACAGCGCGTGCGTCGGGTCCTCGTCCACGAAGAACTCGTAGGTATCGGGGAAGAGATAGCCCTCAAGGCGCGTCAGGTCGCCCTTTTTATTGTTGTCGATGAACGAATAGTTGAAGTCCGAGTTCATCGCCGCGTCGGTGAGCTTTTCCGCCGTGTTGACACCATACTTGTCCATCAGCGCAATGATCTGGCGGACATTATAGCCCTCTGGGATCGAAATTTTAACGGTATTCGCCGTGAGCGACGCGTTCTTGTTGCTCATGCGGTTGATGAGCGCGTCGTAGTCCATGTCGCTGTCGACGGCGTAGGTGCCGATGCCGATGCGGCTTTCCGCGTGGCGGAGCCTGCCGAACGCCTTGAAGAACCACTTGTACTTAATGAGCCCCTCGTCGTGGAGCTTCGTGGCGATGGTGTTCAGGTTGTCGTCGCGCGTGATCTCGATGGTCGTCTCGACCGGTGCCTTGTTGAAAGAGCACATGTCGTTCGCCAGCAGCCAGCCCACACCGGCGAGGATCGCCGACGTGATGAGCACGAACGCGAGCCACAGCGTAAAGCGGCGGCGCTGCCCTTTCTTCTTCAGTTTTTGCCGCTCGGCGCTGCTGCGCGTGGAGCGGTGCTGCGTGCGCTGCTCCGCTTCGCGGACGCTCTCGGCGTCCCAGCGGGCGGTTTGATCGTAGTTGTCCTCGTAGCTCATAGCTCCTCCTTGCTGATTTGAAATTCCCTCACCTTTTTCTATCGGTCAGGCTCACCTTTGCGCGCTCGCGCATAGGATAGGGCATGACAAGTGAGGTGAAACGAAAATGTGCAATAACAACAATAGCTGCGTGTGGCTGATCCTCATCATCATTCTGGTGCTGTTCGGCTGCGGCGGGTGCGGCAATGGCTGCGGTTGCGGCTGTGGCTGCAGCAACAACTGCGGCTGCGGCAGCAGCAACGATTGCTGCTGCTAAGGCACTCTCCTCCTGTGAAGATGGGGCGCGTGAGCGTCCCCTTTTCACTTGTTTTTGATGTGGTCAAGCCTTCAAAAGTTCCGTCACGCGGCGGTAAATTTCCTCGTGTATGTCTTCGACCGTGCGCATCGCGCCGTCTTTCGAGCAGCCAATGCGCTGCCAGGAGCAGCGCTCGGCGACCTTTTTCGCATTCTCGCGGCACGCGCGCAGGTAAGCTTCGTCCTGCTCGTGGATGTCGGCCTTCGTGTTTGTCGCCTGTTCGCGCTCGCGCATCATCTTTTCGGTCAGCTCGGTCGGCACATCGAGATAAAAGACGAGCGACGGCTCGGGCAGGCCCAGAAGGCCGTATTCAAAGCCGAAAAGCCAGTCGAGATATTTCTCCCGCTCGCCGTCCGGCAGCTTGCCGGCCTGATGCACGGCGTTCGAGGTCGTGTAGCGGTCAGCGATCAGAAGTCCACCCGCCTCGTAATATTTGCCCCAGTCCTGCTTGTAGGACGCGTAGCGGTCGACGGAGTAAAACGTCGACGCCGCGTAGGCGTTCACATCGCTCGGGTGCGTACCGAACGCGCCGCCGAGGTACAGCTCGACGAGCGCGGCGGACTTTTCCCCATAGCGGGGAAAGTTGAGCTTGCGGCAGTCGACACCCTCGCGCTGCAGCCTCTCGAAGAGCAGCTTGCTCTGCGTCGCCTTGCCGGAGCCGTCCGTGCCTTCAAATACGATCAGCTTGCCGCTCATTTGCGCTTCTCCCCCGAAACGTGGACAAGGAAGAGCGGCAGCTTCATCATACGACCGATACGGGACGGATTTTTGATAAGGCGGTAGAACCACTCCAAATTATGCTTGCAGTAGAACTCCGGCGCGCGCTGCGCGACGCCCGCAAAAATATCCATCGAGCCGCCAAGGCCCATCAGCAGATGACAACCCGTCGCCTCGCCGTATTTCGCCATGAAGAGCTCCTGCTTCGGCGCGCCGAGGCACACGAGCGCCATGTCCGCGCCGCTCGCCTTGATCTCCGCGGCGATGGGGGCATCCTCCTTAAAATAGCCGTCGTGCGTGCCGGCGATGACAAGGCCGGGAAAGCGGTTTTTGAGATTTTCCGCCGCCTGCTCGGCGACGCCCGGCTTTGCGCCGAGCAGGTAAACGCTCTTGCCGAGCTTGGCGCAGCGCTCGATCATGCCCGTGCCGAACTCGATGCCGGGCACGCGGCCTCTGAGCGGCTGGTGCAGAATTTTTGCGCCGTACACGATGCCGATGCCGTCCGGCAGCACGAGGTCCGCACCGTTGACGGCGGCGTTCGCCGCGGCATCCGCGCGGCAGGTCTCCACGATCTCGGGATTGGGCGTCACAACATAGTGCGCACCCTCGGAGCACAGAAGCTCTTCCCCGCGCGCAAGCGCCTCGTCCATCGTCACATTATCAAAGCCAACGCCTAAAATATTGATCCGCATGATAGTCTGTCCGTTTCTTTCACATTTTTATTAAAGCAGTTTATTATATCACTCTTTTTTGCCGCTTTCAACCGCTTTGGCGCTTTTCTCCGGCAGCTGCGAGAGGATGACCGCCGCAAGCATCAGCGCGCAGCCGAAATACTCGCGCAGGCTCATGCGCTCGTGCAGGACGATCGCGCCGCAGACAACGGCAAAAAACGACTCGAGGCTCAGCAGCAGCGACACGACCGTCGGGTCGCCGTCCTTCTGCGCGATGATCTGCAGCGTGTAACCCACGCCGCTCGACACCACGCCGACATAGAGCAGATACGGGATGCAGGTCTTCACCGCCTCGAGCGTGGTGTGCTCGCCGAATGCAAGTGCGCCGATGGCTGAGAGCACAATGACCACCACGAACTGCGCGCAGGAAAGCGCAATGCCGTCCACCCGCTGCACATAATGATCCACCGCGAGGATCTGCGCGGTAAAGGCAAAGGCGCAGAGGAAAATATAGAAATCGCCGCTGCTGAACGAGACGGAGCCGCCGTCAAAGCAGAGGAAATAAAGCCCCGCCACAGCAAAGAGCACATAGATCCAGGTGCTCTTCTTCGCCTTTTTGCCCAGCATGATGCTGAACACCGGCACGAGCACGATATAGAGCGTCGTGATAAAGCCCGCCTTGCCCGCGGTCGTCGTTTCAATGCCGAACTGCTGCAAATTGACGCCGAGTGTAAGGAAGAACCCGCAGATCAGGCCGCCGCGCAGCAGCGCGCGCTTTTCCTCCGCGGTATACTTCTCGCGCGGGCGAATGCGCCGCACAACAAGCAGCAGCAACAGCAGCGCCAATGCCGCAGGAATGGAACGCAGCGCGTTGAAGCTGAAGCATCCGAGATGCCCCGCGCTGAGACTCTGGGTCACAAAGGAGCTGCCCCAGATCATCGCTGTGATCAGCGGCAGCACCACCTGCCGGACTTTCGGATTTTTCATAGTTGCCTCCCGGATATCACACATGTTACAATGTGACATAGCATATCAAAATGCTGCATTTTTCGCAAGTATTCCGGCGGAAAAATTTGCACCGAACGGAGGCGCCCCATGCAGATCGACGACATTCTTCTGCTCCGCATGAACCGTCAGTATCTTTTTGTCCCCGCAGAGGACGAGCTCACCGTGCTGCGCGGTCTCTGCGGCTTACAGGCGCAGTTTTACGGCAACTGCCTGCACGCGCTGCGTCTCCGCTGCGGGAAAGCGCCGGATGAGGACATTCTGCGCACCTCTGCCGCAAAGACATGGACGCTGCGCGGCACGCTGCATCTGATCGCACTCGATGACCTGCCGCTCTTCCTCTACGATGGGCGCAGCCATTTTCTGCGTCCGTGCGACACAATGGAAAATGACGACCATCTCTCCACCGCGCGCAAGCGCGAGCTGGCCGCGATCATTTTAGACGCCGCCCAAAAAGGCTGCGGCGGCCGCGAGGAGCTGCGCCTTCTCTGCCGCGGGCATGGCATGACCGACGATGAAGAGCAAAGCGCGTTCGATCCCTGGGGCGGGCTGCTCCGCGCGCTGTGTGAAAGCGGCACGCTCGGCCACACCGCGCAGCAGAAAAAGGCCTTTCGCCCCTGCCCGCCGTTTGCACCGATGACAAAAGCCGACGCTCTGCGCGCTCTCATGCGGCGCTATCTGACACACTACGGCCCCGTAACAGTACAGGACGCCGCATACTTCTTCGGACTGCCCCAGCGAGAGCTGCTGCCGGTCATCGAATCGCTCTCCCCGCAAGAGTTTATCTGTGAAGGCAAAATATTTTACAGCTTATGCGATATCAATATTATCGGCGACCTGTCCTGCTGTCGATTCCTCGCTGGCTTTGACCCGCTGATGCTCGGATATGAGAAGCGGTCAAACCCGTTCCTGCCCGAAGAGGCTCTGCGCGGCGTGTTCACGCTCGCCGGTATCGTTAGACCGAGCATCCTGCTCGACGGGAAGATCGCCGGCGTTTGGAAACGCCGCGGGAAAGCTGTTGAATTGACATGGTTAATACCTTTACAATCCTTGCAGCGCAAAAGAATCGAAGAGGAAGCTCTTCGGATTTTTGGAGATTCGGTCTCCAAACTGGTTTGGAGGGATTAAGTCGCGCCCGTTGGGCGCGAGGGGGCATTGCAGCGCCGCAGGCTCTGCACGAGTCAAAGGGGGCTATTCTCTTTCACGAAAGAGAATATCCCCCTTTAAATCCCCCAAGAGAAAGGTTTTGACATTGCAAGCGAGCAGCTCGAAGAGCTGCAATGCTTGCCGATGCTACTTCCTGCGCGCGGCGTTGCCGCGTTTAGAACTGCGATACGATTTGTCTCTGCTCCTATTATCCGCTGTTGCGCAGCCGTTGGCGGCTCTGACGCCTTACGGATGCGGCACACCCCTTGCGGGTGCCGCTCTGCCAGTCTTGTGGCAGTGCGGCCTAATCACCGTCTACCGGTGCACCCATCAACGCGGCGAGCGCAGCAATGCCGCTATTTCGCACGCAGTCTGCCGCCGAGCAAACGTCACTCGCGCCTCACGACAGTAAGGCGCGGTTGCAACCGGTAACGACTTGCAGAAGATTCATGGCGAAGCCATGTACACCGCACCCACACTGCGCAGCGCGTGCAGCCCTTCAAGCTGCAAACCCGCAATGTGCGGGGTCAAGGGGCAGAGCCCCTTGCGTTCTCTTGGGGGTCCAAGGGGGCCATTCTCTCACGTGAGAGAATGGCCCCCCTTCCCGTGCAGCGCCAAAGGCGCTGCCACCCCTCCGCGCGACGCGCGGAAAAGAGGGCCGAGGCCTTACGCCTCGTCATCCTCCTCATGCTCTGTGAGCGCCATGGAAATGACGCTATCTCCCTCTTCCTTGAAGCGCATGACGATCACGCCCTGCGTGGCTCTGCCAGTGGTACGGATCGCCTCGACCGGTGTGCGGATGAGGATACCCGCGCGCGTGACGAGCAGCAGATCCTCGCTGCCGTCCACGACCTTGACGCCGACGATGCCGCCGGTCTTCTCGGTCACCATGTAGTTCTTGATGCCGAGGCCGCCGCGGTTCGTGATGCGGTATTCCTCAACCGGCGTCTTCTTGCCGTAGCCCTTTTCGGTGATGGTCAGGACTTCCTTGCCCTCCTGGGCGCGGGCGGCGCCGACGACGTAGTCGCCCTCGCGCAGCTTGATGCCGCGCACGCCGACCGCCGTGCGGCCCATCGCACGGACATCGGTCTCGTCAAAGACGACCGCCATACCGTCGTGCGTGGCGATCAGAATTTTCTGCTCGCCGTCCGTCTCGCGCACGCTCACCAGCTCGTCGCCCTCGTCGAGATTCAGCGCGCGGATGCCGTTGTTGCGCAGATTCTTGAGCGTCTCGACCGGCAATCTCTTCACCGTGCCGTTGCGCGTCACCATGGTGAGGAACAGATTCTCGGCATTCAAGTCGCGGAAGTGGATCATCGCCTGCACGCGCTCGCCCGTCTCCACCTGGATGATGTTGACGATGTTTGTACCCTTGGCGGCCTTGCCGCTCTCGGGGATCTGATAGCCCTTCTTACGGTACACCTTGCCGGTGTCCGTAAAGAAGAGGATATAGTCGTGGGTCGAGGCGGTGAACACGTCGACCACCGTGTCCTCGTCGCGGGTGGTGATGCCCTTTTTGCCCATGCCGCCCTTACTCTGCGCGGTGTATTCGCTCGCGCTCGTGCGCTTGATGTAGCCGTTGCGGGTCAGGGTGAAGACGCACTGCTCCTCCTCGATGAGGTCTTCAATGTCGATCTCGTCCTCGACCTCCTGGATCTCGGTCTTGCGCTCATCGCCATACTTGTCGCGAATTTCAAGAAGTTCGTCCTTCAAAACGCCCTTGAGCATCGTCTCGTTGGAGAGAAGCTCGACAAAGTACGCGATCTTCTTTTCGAGTTCGTCGTACTCGTTCTGCAGCTTTTCGCGGTCGAGGCCCTGCAAGGCCTTCAGGCGCATATCGAGGATGGCCTGCGCCTGCACGTCGGAGAGCGAGAAGCGTTCCATCAGCTTTTCCTTCGCGTCGTCGTAGCTCGTGCGGATGATGTGGATGACCTCGTCGATGTTGTCCTGCGCGATCAGCAGGCCTTGCAACAGGTGCTCGCGCTCGCGCGCCTTTTTGAGGTCATACTGCGTTCTGCGCGTGATGAGCTCTTCCTGGAAGGCAAGATACTCGTCGATGATGTGGCGCAGGGACAGGATTTTCGGCTGCTTCTGGTTGTCGACGAGCGCCAGCATGTTGATGGCAAAGCTCGTCTGAAGCTGCGTCTGGGCGAACAGGCGGTTCAAGACCACCTGCGGGTTCGCGTCGTGCCTGACTTCGATGACGATGCGCATGCCCGTGCGGTCGGTCTCGTCGCGGATGTCGGAAATGCCCTCCAAACGCTTGTCGTTCACCTGGTCGGCCATGTTCTTGATGAGCATGCGCTTGTTCACTTGATACGGAAGCTCGGTGACGATGATGCGTGTGCGGTCGCGGCCGAATTCTTCAAATTCCGTGCGGGCGCGCAGAATGATCTTGCCGCGGCCCGTGGCATAAGCCGCGCGGATGCCGCTGCGGCCCATGATGATGCCCTTGGTCGGGAAATCGGGGCCGGTGACGTGCTGCATCAGGTCATAAAGCGTCGCCTCGGGATTGTCGAGCACGCAGACGCAGGCGTTGATGACCTCGGTCAGGTTGTGCGGCGGGATGTTCGTCGCCATACCGACGGCGATACCGGAAGAACCGTTGACCAGCAGGTTCGGGAAGCGCGCGGGCAGCACGCGGGGCTCCTTGCGGCTCTCGTCGAAGTTCGGGTCCCAGTCGACGGTCTCCTTGTCGATGTCGCGCAGCATTTCGTTGGCGATCTTCGACAGACGCGCCTCGGCTGCGGCGTGTCCGTCGTTGACCAGAACAAGTGCATCGGCTGCGGCCTGTGCACCACCCGCTGCGAGTTTGATGCGATCCACCTGCAGCGCGATATGCCGGAGGCCAGCCGTATGTACCGCACCGAGGACAAGATGAAGGCCATCCTGCCGCACATGGTCAAGCGCGCTGCGAAGCTCACCATCAAGGACATCAAGGGCAAGCGCGCAAAGTAAGCTGACCGGAGGAACCACACGATGCACGAACTGGGAACCGTGTTCTATGTCATTCGCGAGGTCGAGCAGGTCGTCGAGGAAAACCACCTGACCAAGGTTGCCAGCGTCACGCTGGAGATCGGCGAGGTCAGCGGCATCATTCCGTACTATCTGACGGACTGCTGGCAGTGGGCGATCCAGAAATCGCAGTATCTGAAAGAGGCGGAGCTGAAGATCGAGACCGTTCCCGCCGTGACCTTCTGCGAGGACTGCAAAAAGACATACCCCACGGTCAAATACGCCAAGATATGCCCCTACTGCAAGAGTGAGATCGCCATCGACGCCACGCGCTGCCCGCACTGCGCCGGCCAGTTCGATGCGCCCGCGAAGGCGGAGTAGCTTTTGGGGCTTGGCGCCGTTGCATTTTATAGAAGGCTTACTTTGCAAGAAGCCGCTCGCGAAATTGCGGGCGGTTTTGCTGTTGGGGCGTATGCGGGGAATAAGAAGCACAACGGTCAAAGATAAGTAAATGACGGGAACATCAGTTCGTTTCATGCTAGAAAAACGAACTGATGTTTGATAAACTACAGAACCACATTGCAAGAGGGATTGATA
>OMCS01001490.1_pt1 | contig 10389 bp, 5 predicted proteins | sample 1674241 | NCBI WGS metagenome assembly OMCS01 (sample SAMEA103958153, study PRJEB25191) | human gut metagenome
GTGGTAACGGATGATACTGAACGGCAGGAACGCTTGGAGCAGCTTGCTTACCTGCTGTTGCCGGACAAAGCTAATGATAGCGAGGCGGGCATATTCTTTTGTAAGAATGGCCGCAAAATGATAACGGCAGCACTTATCTGTTACTATGGTATGGGCTGGGGCTTTGTGGAAATCTGTGAGTTCTTCCTCGGTCATGATTGGCGCAGTTTGTTGAACGATATTGCAAAGCAGCAGAACCCGATTGCCAATATGTTCATTAGTTCATTTGCGGGGGCAAGTGAGCAGAATACGGCAGGTTGCAAACAGGCGGCAGACGATGCCTTGAAACTGTTTGCCACAAACGAAAAAATTAAAAATGCACTTAGAAAAGTCCCAACTTATGAAAAATCTATCTGTCCGGCCACCTTGGAGCAGAACAGCATTTATATTTTCATCCCGGACGAAAAACTCAAAATCTATGGCGACCTGCTGCGCATTATTACGGCCCAGTCGATGGAATACTTTTCATGCAGACCGCCGGAACACAAGCAGATGATTCTATTTTGTCTTGACGAATTTGCCTCGTTCGGCAAGCTGCAAATCACCGAGGCCTTGCGCAAACTGCGAAAGCGCCACATCCGTATTATGGTGCTGACTCAGTCCTTGGCCGACCTCGATATGATTTACGGCAAAGACGAACGGAAAGCTATGCTGGGCAACTTTAAGTTTACCGTTCTGCTCGGCTGCAAGGATACCGAAACACAGGAATACTTTTCTAAAATGATAGGAGAAAAACACACTCTGTTGGTCGCCGATACCAGCCAGAAGCCGCAGCCTATCATCAAGCCCGCAGACCTCGCACACTTGGAACAAGACCTTATCGTCATTTGTGATGACGGGGCCGTGCGGCTACACAAGAACTTCTACTTCAAATGACGTTGCCAAAAAACGTTTCGTAAGCGGCAACCGGGAGCAGTTCGCTTGGATTTCTCCAAGTGGGCTGCTCCTTTTTCTTTAGCGTAAATCTTTCCGGGGCAGCTTGGGGCAAGTGATTTGGTTCATTTCTAAAAAAGATTGCTTTTTTAGTTTTTATGAAAATACCTGCCACATACTGCCCCAACGAACGTTTTTTGGCAACGTAACTGGAAAAAGGTTCCCATTTTTATGGATTTATGGTACAATTCTAATATCGTGTAAGTGTACCCAAATGCGGGAGTTGGGGGTGTAGGATGTCAACCAAAAGGCCGAAGCCGGAACTGTCGGCTCACTTTCTCCGTGATAAGCGGCTCCTTAAAGCGGCTGATACCGCTAAATACAATGCAAGGTTGAAGGAAATCGACCTGCCGGATGATTATGCCATTTACGGTTATGAACCATCCAGTGGGAGAAAACCCGCTGCTTATTGGGTGTGTAAGCAAAGTGTTGGCGAATGCCCGGAATGTGGTACACCCTATCTGGAGGATGCGATTGCCAGCGTGTCGGAATCCAAGCTGACGCATTATTGCAGAGTAGCAATTCCGCACGAGGGGGAAAAGCCTACCTACGATATTCACCCGGCAACGCTCTATTTGCGGCGTATACGCTGGATGTGCTATAACTGCTATTCCAAGCTGAAAACATACAACGCGAAAATGCAGGATGATTCCCAACTTGTGGATGAGAAAGATAGAAAGCTGACCTTGCAGTTGAAGAAATATCTTGGGCAGCAAGCTATGCATATGGAGATAAATACGCTTGCGGAAATATTTGATATTTCCCCGCATACAGTCAAAAATTGCTTTGACAAAGCATTGGCGGAGTATGAAAAAAGGCGCAATTGGGATGATATTTCTACGCTCGGTTTGTACACTGTAACACTGAATGTGCAGGGGCAACAAACAAATTTTTGCCTATGCGCGGACGTGGATACTGAAAGCCTGATTGAATTGTTCGCCTACGAGGACAAAGAGGCCGCAGCAAACTTTTTGAGCAAGCTAAAGAATAAGCAGAATATCCAACATGTTTTTATCAGCATAGACAGCGCGGCATTTAATTTCGCCAAAACCAATTTCCCTATCAAAACAATTATGGTAGATAGGCTGGATGTTCGCAAGCGCTTGCTGAACGGATTGGAAACGGTCAAAAAAGGCAACGATGACAGCCAAGACTTCCCCATACTGCGGCGGCATTGGAAGTTGCTAAAAAATGTGGAAGAGGCAATCCCGGCCAACAGTAAGGATTATGTCTTTCTCAAGGAAGTGCTGAATGCATTCCCCCACGTGGGTGATGCATACTGGCTGAAAGAAGCCGGTATGGATATTTACCGTAAAGCTACGGGCCAGCGCAAGCTGGTGAACGATTGGATTTCCAGCGACAAGTACAATATCCTGCCGTATGAACAGTTAGAGCAATATATGATTCAGGCGCAGGAGCCTGTTGTGCGCTTTGCAGTGCAGTACAATGGCGTTGACCGCAGTAGATATGAAGAAGCTATATTGAAAGCGGAAAGCCCCTTGATAAGTTATGTCGGCCTGACCGGCACAAATAAATCTGCGCTTTGGTCGCGGGCCGCGTCTTTACAGATGATTCGTGCCCGCGTTTTATACGGCGCTGCCATGATGGCCAACTATTTTGCTGCACAAGAGCCAAACGGAAAATCTCACGAAGAATGCGCAATACATGGGGTAATGAATTTTACAACGGAAACCTTCAAAACAACTGCGAAAATTAACGAGCCTGCGGTTAAAACAGAAACCACGCCGGAAATCTATCTCCATAATTTTAGAATCCCACTATCCATATATCCAACCTTGTTAAGTTACGGTCTGACAGAATACAGAGGCGTATTGTTGGATTTGAAACCGTTGAAAAAAGACGGACTATCGAGAAACGAGCAAACGGAGGAAACAATGTCGGACAAAATTGCCTTTGATGCACTGTGGGATGAATCCCCGATTGATGTCACCCCGGAAGTAAACTTTATCTGGAGCATTGCCAACAAACTGCGCGGCTCCTATATGCCGGATAAGTACGGCGATGTCATTATCCCGATGACGATTCTGCGCCGCTTGGAGTGTGCCTTGGAGCCGCACAAGGAAGCAGTTTTGACCAAATTTGCAGAAAATCCGAACTATCCGCCGAAGGCAATGTACCGCATTTCCGGATATCAGTTCTATAACACCTCGCCCTACACGCTGAAAGAACTGTGCAACGAGCCGGACAACATCAAATCCAATTTCAAAGTGTACATTCAAGGCTTCTCCGCCGAAGTGCAGGAAATCTTCAATGGCCTTGAAATGAACAGCCATATCGACAAGATGGATAAGGACGGCTGTCTGTTCAGCGTGGTGCAGGCATTTGCCGACTTGGATTTGGACCCAAAGACCTACGACAGCATCAAGATGGGCTATATCTTCGAGCATTTGATTGGCAAGTTCTATCAGAACGTAGATGCCGGTCAGTTTTACACAGGTCGTGACATTATCAAGTGCCTTGTGGCTGTGCTTATCAGCGAAGGCTGTGACGATATTTTCGACGATGGCAAGGTTGTAACTGTCTGCGACCAAGCCTGCGGAACAGGCGGTATGCTCAGCACGGCGTACAGCTTTATCAAGCACTACAATCCCAGTGCCGATGTGCGTCTGTTCGGGCAGGAGTTCATGCCCCAGTCCTACGCTGTCGGTCTGGCCGAGATGATGATTAAGGACCAGAATACTGAAAACTTCCGCAACGCGGATACTTTCAAAGAGGATTGCTTCCCCAACATCAAGATGCGCTTTGTGCTGGAAAACCCGCCCTTCGGTACTCCGTGGGCCGGGAAAGATGCCAAGGCCGGGCAGGAGGATGCTGTCCGCAATGAGTTTAAGCGCGGCAAGAAGGGTCGCTGGGGTGCAGGTCTGCCGAGCGGCGGCGATTCCCAGTTGATTTTCATGCAGTCGGCTATTGATAAGATGGACGACAAGGTGGGGCGTGCTGCGATTATCGAGAATAACAGCCCGCTGTTTACAGGCGGTACGGCATCCGGCGAAAGCCAGATTCGCCGCTGGATTCTGGAACAGGAACAGGATTTGCTGGAAGCCATTATCGCACTGCCCACCGACCTGTTTTACAACACGGGTATCGCTACCTATGTCTGGATTTTGTCCAAGAACAAGCGCCCGGAACGCAAGGGCTATGTGCAGTTGATTGATGCCACCAGCATCTTCCACAAGCTGCGCAAGGCGGCAGGCAACAAGAAAAACGAACTGCTGCCGGAGGACCGCGACAGAATCGTTAAACTGTACACGGCGTTTGAAGAGAACGAATACTGCAAAATCTTCAAGAACGAAGAGTTTATGTACCGCGAATATACGGTCATGCAGCCGTTGCAGCGCAGCTATGCCATTACGGAGGAGCGCATTGACCAGATGTTGGTGGACGGTACGCTGAATTCCGTATATGACCCCGCCAAGGTCGATGAACTGGAAGAACAGGGCGCACAGATTTCCGTCAAGGACAAAATGAAGCTGGACAAGCTGTATGAGCAAAAGCCTGTCTACGAGGCTGTTATCTCTGCTTTGCAGGATGCGGTTTCGGATGAAGTCTATCTTTCCCCGGAAGTCTTTATGCCGGTGTTGCGCAAGGCACTGGCAAAAGTGACCGATGATAAAAAGCTGCTGGACAAAATTGCGGATGGCTTGTCCGTGATGGATAAGAACGCTGAAATCCAGCGGGATAAGCACGGCGCAATTCTCTATGATAAGGATTCCAAAGATACCGAGCGTGTGCCTTATGAGGAATCCATCGATGATTATATGGCACGGGAGGTTCTGCCCCATGTGCCAGATGCAAAGGCGTTTTGGGAAGAAAAGGCGGATGCCAAGAAGCCTGTTATCAAGACGGGCGCAGAGATTCCCTTCACGCAGTATTTCTACAAGTACGAGCAGCCTGTACCCAGTGAGGAACTGGCAAAGCAGTTTATGGAACTGGAACAGTCTGTCAGCCAGCGCATTGCGAAGCTGTTTGGGTAAGGTGGTGGAACTATGCGTGAAATGAAGGACAGCGGGATTGAGTGGATTGGAACAATCCCGTTCGATTGGAAATGCTGCAAACAGAAGTATGAAATTCAGTTAATCAATGGCAGAGCATACAGCGATTCAGAATTTGAGGAAGATGGAAAGTATCGCATCCTTAGAGTTGGCAATCTGTTTTCAAATCCTACATGGTATACCTCAAGTTTAGAATTGCCACCGGATAAGTATTGCGAGAACGGCGACTTACTGTATTCGTGGTCAATGTCTTATGCTCCGGTTATATGGTCTGGAGAAAAAGTAATTTATCATTATCACATTTGGAAAACAAAACTGAGTTCCAATCTAAATAAAAAGTTTGCGTATTACTATTTGTCTGCCCTCACCGATGCACTCAAAGCAAAAATTCATGAAACCACAATGGGCTTTATAACGATGGGAGTAATGAACAATTCTTATATTGCTTTTCCTTGTCTGAAAGAACAAGAAATAATTGTGAGCTTTCTCGATTCCAAATGCTCCGAAATTGATGCCATCTCTGCTGATATTCAGAAAGAAATCGAAACATTAGAGCAGTACAAACGTTCGGTCATTACCGAGGCTGTCACCAAGGGACTGAACCCAGATGTGGAAATGAAGGATAGCGGTATTGAGTGGGTCGAAAGCATTCCCGCCCATTGGGACGTTCGCCCTCTGTATTATTATTTTGCCGAAAGAAAGAAAAAGAACTATCTCGGACAAGAGCAGAACTTGTTGTCACTCAGCTATGGAAAAGTGATTCGAAAAGACATCAATACATCTGAGGGACTTCTGCCGGACAGCTTTAATGGCTATAACATTATTGAGCCGGGAGATATTGTTCTTCGACTTACGGATTTGCAAAATGATAAGCGTAGCCTGCGGACAGGGCTTGTTAAAGAACATGGCATTATTACTTCTGCATATGTAACATTAAAGGCGGCTAAAGAAGTGGTTCCAGAATATTTTCATTACCTTTTGCACGCCTATGATGTTATGAAGGTTCTGTACAATATGGGCAATGGTGTTCGTCAAGGCTTGAATTATAGTGAGCTTTCCAAGATGCACATTGTCGCACCGCCACTTGATGAGCAGAAAAATATCGCAGCACGCCTTGATTGCGTGTGCAAAGGGATAGAATCGATAATTGCAAGCAAAAAACAACAGCTTGCGGTTATTGATTCTTACAAAAAATCACTTATCTACGAATATGTGACAGGCAAAAAGGAAGTTCCGAATGGGCAGTGAAAGCATAAAAAGCGTAAGCCAATATATCGAAGAAGTTTGCAATGTTACTAAAAAATGTAAGAACTTTTACCCTATAGTAAACGAAGCGCCTCTGTTTCGAGGACAACCCGATACAGCATTTGAACTTATGCCCTCTATTGGGCGAGGTCGAAAAAGTGAAATTGATGTGACAATTTTGAATGAAGAACGAAATTTGATTGATATGGCAAAATTCCGAATGCCGTCAATTTTCACAAATGACCTGAAGCCTGTGGAATTGCTGGCTATGTTACAACATCATGGCATCCCTACACGATTGCTTGATGTGACAGAAAACGCCCTTGTTGCGCTCTATTTTGCTTGTTGTGACGAAAAGTGTACGAACAAAAACGGTGAAGTGATAGTATTCAAGGACACACAACGCACTGTCGGAAACTATCCCATTATTGAAGCGATTGCAGATACTTATAGGCTTTGCCGTGGAACATGGATTAGGCCTAAGGAATTTTTTCAAAATGCCCAAAACATGGATTATTTTGCTGAACAAAAATATCTGTTACAGTTAATGAACAACAATAAGCGCGATAATAAAGACGCATCCTTTATTTCCGACTACGATAGTTGGTTGTTAGGAATTGCAAATAACCCGCTGTTTATTTATGCGCCCTTTACAAATTTAAGGCAACGGATGCAGCAAGGGCGTTACATTTTATTTCCAAATGCCATTGATAAAGAAAATGACACTGTGATAATCAAGGATTTGATTCGACCAATTTCTAAGGACAGCGAATGTGTTGTTGCAAGAATTCAAATAGCTGCGGAAGATAAAGAAAATATTTTGCGAGAATTAAAATTCTTTGGCATTAGCCGCCAGACACTATTCCCAGATAATGTCGATATCGTTTGCGATGAAATCAAAAAAGCTGCCTATAACAAAATACAAGACAAAAATTGAAGTATTGCCCGTGCGAGGAGGGATAAATTTTGAAACATATCGGAACTGAGCGTGACTATCAGCGTTATATCATCGACTATTTAATTGATAATAACGGCTACATAGAGCGCAAATGCAAAACGAATTATGACCGCACCACGGCCATGGACCGTGAACTGCTGTTTCGCTTTCTGGACACGACACAGCCGGACACAATGGCGGCACTGCGGAAAATCTACAACGGGCAGACCGAGGAAACCATCGTTAAATTTATACTCCAGAGCATCGACAACAAGGGCAGCAGCCTTATCGAAACGCTGAAATCCGGCATTGAGATTTCCAATATGCATCTGGACTTGCTGTACAGTAAGCCCGCCACCGATTACAACATTGACCTTGTCGCCAAGTACAATGCCAACATTTTCTCCATCATGGAGGAAGTCTGGATTAACGATGACCAGCGCATCGACCTTGTTGTGTTCCTCAACGGCTTTGCCATTGCGACCTTTGAGCTGAAATGCCAGAGCGCAGGTCAGAACTACCGCATGGCAATCAAGCAGTATTCTGAGGACCGCGACCCGAAGAACCGTCTGTTCCTGTTCAAAGCAGGCGCTCTGGTCAACTTTGCCATGGACCTCGACACCTGCTATATGACCACCAAACTGGACGGTCTTGGCACACGCTTTATCCCGTTCAACCGTGGGCGCGGCGAGGGTGTCAACACCGGGGAAGGCAACCCCTTGGATGACGGCGTGGACGATTATCCGATGCATTATATGTGGGATGATATTCTGCGCCGCGACAGCCTGATTGAACTGATTACCAAGTTCGTTTTCATCCAGCGTGAACAGGTCGTGGACGAACTGACAGGGAAAAAGTCCGTCAAAGAAAAGCTGATTTTCCCGCGCTACCATCAGCGCGATGCCGTCCGTCAGCTTTTAGCGGATGCCGAGTACAACGGCACACAGCTTAATTATCTGATTGAACATTCCGCAGGTTCCGGCAAGACCAACACCATCGCATGGCTGGCGCATCGGCTGGTTTCCCTGCACGATACGCAGAACCAAATCGTTTACGACAGTGTTCTGGTCATTACAGACCGTGTTGTGGTGGACCGCCAGCTGCAGGACGCTATCAAGGGTATCGACCACAAGAGCGGCCTTGTCTGCACTATTGATGATAAAAAGACCTCTGCAGACCTTGCCGATGCACTGAAAGGCAACGATAAAATCATTGTCACCACGATTCAGAAGTTCCTCTATGTGGATTTCTGGAAGCTTGCGCAGAATCAGAACAACAAGACCTTTGCCATTATCATTGACGAAGCCCATTCGTCTACATCCGGTAAAGATATGATTGCGGTCAAAAATACGCTGGGGCAGAACGAGGGTCCCGAAGAAGCCGATGCGCAGGATGCTATCGAAAATGAAATCCAGCGCCACGGCAAGGCACCCAATGTGTCGGTCTTTGCCTTTACTGCCACGCCAAAGCCGATGACGCTGCGCCTGTTTGGTCGTGAAAGCATTGATGCGGACGGAAACCCTGTGTATCAGCCGTTCCACCTGTACAGCATGAAGCAGGCTATCGAGGAGGGGTATATCCTTGATGTGTTGCAAAACTATATTGAATACAAGACCTATTTTGAGCTGAACAAGACCATTGAGGACGACCCGGAGATGAAGACGATTGCCGCCAAGCGGCAGATTGCACGCTATATTGATTTGTTTGACGACAATATCAATCAGCGCGTCAATATCATTGTCGAGCATTTCCGTTCCACTGTTATGCAGGAACTCGGCGGGCAGGCAAAAGCAATGGTTATCACGGCATCCCGCGAGGCGGCAGTGAAGTATCGTCAGGCGTTCGAGGATTATGTCACCCGGCATAATTACAAGGATGTAAAGGCGCTGGTGGCGTTCTCCGGAAAAGTGAAAATTGAAAATACCGAATACACCGAGCCGAGTATGAACGGCTTTGCTGAGGATAAGCTGCCGAAAGTGTTTGACGGGGACGAGTATAACGTCCTGCTGGTGGCAAATAAGTATCAGGTCGGTTTCGACCAGCCAAAACTCTGCGCCATGTATGTGCTGAAAAAGCTGCGCGGTGTAAATGCAGTGCAGACGCTATCCCGTTTGAACCGCGTATGCCCGCCATTTGATAAAAAGGTCGTAGTCATGGACTTTGTGAACCATGCAGAGGAAATGGAAGATGCCTTTGCACCGTTCTACACCACAACGGTGCTGTCCAACACCGCCACGGTTGCCCAACTCCGCGAACTGGAAAATAAGATTGACGGCTACAATGTTCTGGATGACCGCGATGTTGATACGGTTGCGAGCATCGTCTACAATCCGAAAGGGAAGCGCACCACAGCCAAAGAGGACCGTCTGGTTTACCAGTGCATCCAGCGTGCTGTGAATGTGCTGAAAAATCAGTTCAACGAGGACCACCAGCGTGCTTTTACCAAAAACTGTCGTGGGTTTGTACGCCTGTATGAGTTCCTGTCGATGGCTTCCAGCTTTGGCGACCCGGAACTACACAAGAAATATGTGTTCGTTAATCTGCTGTTGACCTATTTAGTCGTTGGCAACAGCGGCGGCATCAGCTTGAAAGATAAGATTCAAGCAACGAATTTTGTGCAGGAAAGTCAGGGCGATAAGGGCAACAAGCAGCGCCACGCCAGCGCCCCGAACGTAAAGTTGAGCGGGGCCGATGTTGGTCTGACCGTGGATGAGGTAAAGCACCTGTCGGAAATTATTGACGAGGTGAACTCCCGCGCAGGCAAGGGCTACGACAGCAGTGCTATGACGAAAGTTATGCTGCAAATCAAAGACTTGCTGCTGCACTCGGAAAAGCTGAAGACCTCCGCCAAAAATAACACCGAGCAGGACTTTGAGTTCAGCTTCTATGACAATACCGATGACGCGCTGATTGAGGGACTTTCACAAAATCAGGACTTCTTCAGCCTGCTGCTGAGTAATGACGACATCAAGCACCGTGTGCTGGGTGTGTTCCTGCATGAGGTTTACAAGGAACTGCGGGAGCAGCCATAAACGGCGTGTAGGGCAACCAATTACAAAATTGACCGCCTGAGCATCATTCAAATGCATCTGTAAAACTAAAAATACACTTTTAAGGAGTGGCTGTGAAAGCAGCTGCTCCTTATTTTTTGCAACTTTAACAGCATACTGCACTATACGGGTAAAGTTACAGCATACTGCCGTTATACGCTAATAGTTGTTT
>OMCS01001495.1_pt1 | contig 10376 bp, 7 predicted proteins | sample 1674241 | NCBI WGS metagenome assembly OMCS01 (sample SAMEA103958153, study PRJEB25191) | human gut metagenome
AGACTGTCGCCGAAGTTGCCGGTAAAAACGCTTGGCTCGGTAGAAGCATCGAAGGTGAACTCGCCCGGCTCAGCGCACACCTCCACCACGCGGCCCTGCTCCACGATGAGCATGCACTGTCCGTCCGCCACGGCGATGCCGCTGCCGTTGGTGATGATGTTGTCCTCGCCGTTGTTGGAGCTGCGGCGGGAGGTGCGCTTCTGGCCCTTGACCATCAGCACATCCTTGTCCAGAGAATCGCAGTAGAAAAATTCCTTCCACTGGTCTGAAAGGGTTCCGCCCAGTGCGCCCATACCTGCTTTGATAAGACCCATAGTAATTTCCTCCTGTATGTTTTATTTGTGCAAACGATAACTTTCTGTTATCGCACGGTTTCCGGTCTTGGTCACGGTTCAAGGGTTAGATCCGGGGAGTCGTTTTTCCAGTAAGCGGGACGTGTGTCCCGGTCAAACAACTGCTCTCCGGCGCGGTATTTCAGGCTGCAACCGCTGGGGCTGCCGTCATCGTTCAGCAAAATGGCCCAGAACTCGCAGGGCTTGCCGTTCGGATCGGTCAATGTAAAATGCAGCTCGGTGCCGTCCTCGGTGCGGCCCTGCGTTCCCTCTGCGGTGCCGGTCAGAATGCCGTTCCACCCGTCCCATTCCACGCTCATGCAGCAGCTGCCGTCCGGCAGGAAGGTCATCCAGCGGATGCCATTTGCGGACTCGTCTCCGGCGCGGTAAGTGCCCCACAGCCTGCGGGGGATGGCGGTGTAGCCGATATCGTCCCACGCCTCGGTGCGCTGAAAAACGTACCAGACCTCACTGCCCTTTTTGGGGCCGGTGGACTGCATCCGCAGCGAGCCGTCCTCCATCATGGAGATGATCCAGCGGCTTCTGCCGTCCTCGCTGAGGCATGTCAGGTTCCAGCCCTGACTTTTTTCCCCGTCCCAGCCGGTCACAGCGCCGGCATTCAGCTCTCCGGTGCGGGTCTCGGCAGCGGACTGGATCTGCGGGCTGACGTATGTTTCCCGGATGAAGGAGACGGTCACCGTGCCGGTGATCTCGGCCTTTTCCAGCCGCAAGGTAAAGCTTTCGTTGCGGTCGGCAGGGGCATAGCTTTCACCCTGCGTCACCGCCGTGACTGCCATCCACTCGGCCAGAACCTGCCACTCCCAGTCCTGCGGCAGCGGCTGCGCGTCCAGCGGGATGACCGGGGCATCGTTCACATACTCCTCCCCGGACGCGCTGAACCTGTGGACCACGAAGGAAATGTTTCCCTTACCGTCCAGCGAAAAAGGCAGCTCGTCCAGCGAAGTCCACCATGCGGTGTTTCCCTCTTTCAGGCTGCCGGTGGGCAGCATTCCTCTTTCGATGGCGGCTTGACGGTCCAGCTCATCCCGGCGCTTCACGTCGCGGTAAAGCGCCTCTTCCAGCGCAGCGGGGTCTGCCCCCATGCGCTGCAGCATCTGGGTGACGGTGAGCTGGTTTCCGCTTTCAAAGTCGAAGCACCAGCCGTCGTAGAAGGGGGCATCGGTACCTCCGTAGCTGCTGCTGACCACAAGGCTGACACAATCGTCATACCAGCTTGCTTCCCAGTTCATTTCAATGCTGAAATCCCACACGGCCGGGTCGGCCGCCGCCGGGCTGTCCGCATAGTCCAGCACATCGTTTTTGTAGTAGCGGGTGATCTCGGCGTTGATGCGGGCAGCATCGGCGCTGTCGCTTTCCAGCCGGGGCAGGTGGATGTTCAGTCGGACCTTGCCGCCGTTTTCCGTCTGCACCACCTTTTCAAGGGTGTACTGCTCGGCGATCGCCGCGGTGGCGTGCATGGAATCCGGCGGGGTCGATTTCAGTTCCCGGCGGCCAGCCGGGCGGGCTGAGGCTGCGGTCTTTGCCCCGCAGCCCGCCAGCAGCGCCGCCAGCAAAGCGGCCAGCGCGCCGCACAGTGCTAGGTGTTTCATCTTGCACCTCCTGCTCGTTTATCAGCCGTAGCTGTGGGTCAGCACCAGCGGGACCGTTCCGTTCGTCAAGGGGTTCTGCCCGCTCAGGGGGGTAAGGATCAGGCAATCAATGCTATAATCAAGCTTCAATGCAGCGCTGAACGCAACCCATTCCGGGCCGTTTTCGGTGTCGCGGATAAGAGAGAAGCCCAGCGCGGTGCCGTTCGGGGTAGCGCCCAGATAGGTGACAGCACCCTGATAGAAATAGCGGTTGTTGTGGGTGGCCAGCTGGCAGCCGCCGCCTGAATTCAGGTCCAGCCAGCACAAGTTTTCCCCTTCCCCAAGGGTGAAGCGGCCGGTGGAATCTACCTCCTGCGGGCTGTTCCACTCAGCGGTCAGGGGGGCAAGCTCTGTTTCCGTACCGTCTGCACACAGCAGGCTGACCTCGGCGTCCCGCAGCGCCAGCGCAGTGCCGTTGTTGGCAATATAGATGGGGTCGGCACAGAATAGGATCTGCCCATACAGCAGACAGCGCAGCACATCCACGTACTCCACAAAACCGTCCTCGGTAAGCAGGTAGACTACGGGATGGAAGGTCGCGCCCAGCTCGCCGATGCACACATCTACATAATTATTATAGGCGTTGCGGATGGGCAGGGTAACATCGCCGTCCAGACGGATATCATACTCCTCTGCCCATGCGATAGTCTCAGGGGTGCGTTTGATGGTAACGGTGCGGGTGTCGCCGTCCAGCAGCACCGAAACGCTGCCGTAGGTATCGGTAAGCACCGGCGTTTTGGCAGGGGCGGCCGGGGTCAGCGGAAGTTCCACCTTCAGCGGCCGCCAGCCGCTGCCGGCGGTAGTGTGGTATCCGGCAATAAGGGTGACGGTATTTTCGTTTTTCAGCAGCACGGTCAGGTTTTCCAGCCCGTTGTCCCGCAGGGTGTCGGCGCGCATCCCGGAGAGCATGCCGCTTTCCCGCAGGAAATCGTAATATTCCTGCTGCACCATGTTGCGGTCAAGAGTCTGTATGGCAGCGCGGTATACCGCAAGCTGCGCCTCGTCCGGGTCCAGCCCCATGCGCTGCAGCATTTCCGTCACGAAGATCAGCTTTCCGGTGGCAAAATCGAAGCACCAGCCCCGGGAATACCCCGGGTCGGTACCGCCGTCGTAGCGGAACACCACAAGGCTTACGCAGTCGCCGTACCAGTAGGCGTCCCAGTTGATATAAATCTCCGGGCTCCACTCGTCCTGCTGCGGCTCGATCTCCGGGCTGTCCTCGTACTGTCGGAAGTCTGCCGCATACATGGCGGCAAGCTCCTCGTTGAGATAGGCAGCGTCCGGGCTGTCGCACACAAGCTGCGGCACATGGATGGTCAGCTTCTGGGTGATGCCGTACTCGTCCCGTATGGTCTTTTCCAGCGTGAACTGCTCGGTGATGCGGTCTTTTTGTGCCGTCTGCACCGCCGTGTCTGCGGTGCTTTGGGAAGCTGCGCCGGTGCTCTGGCTGGCGGCAGCGGAGCCGGAGCTGCTTTTTGCGCCGCCACACCCGGCCAGCACCAGCGCCGCCGCCAGCACCAGCGCGGTAAGGCGTTTGTGTTTCATGGTCGTTCTCCTGTGTTCTCAGCCGTAGCTGCGGGTCATCTGCAACTGGGTCTCGCCCTCGGCAAAGGGGTTTTGCCCGGCGATCATGGTCAGGGTCAGGTTCTCGTTGTACAGGTCGTTCTTGAACGCCGCCACAAATCCGAGCTCCTTATCGGCAGCGATGCCCAGTACCACGCCCTCGGGCACAACGCCCAGATACGCGGCATCGCCCCGATAGATGCGGCTGTTGTCCTGCACGCCCAGCTGAACGCTGCCGTCGCTGCCCAGATCCATCCAGTTCCAGCCGTTTTCAGAGGTGTAGTTGTAGGAGCCGGTGACGGAATAGGGGATCTCCTGCGCGCTCCACTCTGACGACAGTTCGGCCAGCTCCAGCACAGAGCCATCCTTCCGGTGCAGGTTTACTTTACTATTGCCGCTGCGCTCCAGCGACACGCCGTTGTTGGCAAAGTAGATGGGGTCCTGACAGATCATGGCATTTCCAAGCAGAAGGCAGCGCAGCACGTCCACATACTCCACCACGCCGTCTTTGGTCAGCAGATAGATCACCGGATGGAACACCGAGTCGGTCTGCTGCCCGATGCACACGTCCACATATTCATTATAAGAGCCAAGGATGGGATAGGTGTGCACCTGTTCCAGCCGGAGGTTGAGTTCCGTGTCCCAAGTGGCGGTTTTTGGTGCAGGGCTCAGGGTGATGGTGCCCTGCGTTCCCTTTAGCTGCACCTGCACACCGTCGTAGGTATCGGTCAGCACCGGGGTGTCGGCGGGGGCGGCGGAGGTCAGCGGGATCTCCACATCCAGTTGCTGCCAGCCTTCTTCGACGTAGTATTTGCCCCGGAGCACCAGTTGATCCTGCTCCGGCAAAAGCAGACACAGCTTTTCCAGCGCAGTGTCTTCCAGCGTATCCATTCGCATTTGCGAAAGCTCTCCGCCGAGACGCAGACCCTCGTAATACGCGCCCTGCGCCATCTCCCGGTCAAAGGCCTGCATGGCCTGCCGCTGCACCTGTGCCTGCACTTCGTCCGGGTCCAGACCCATCCGCTGCAGCATCTCGGCCACGGTGAGCTGCTGACCGGTGGCAAAATCGAAGCACCAGCCGCTGTAACGCCACGGGGCGGCGCCGGCATAGCGGCTGCGCACCACCAGACTGACGCAATCGCCGTACCAGTAGGCATCCCAGCCCACACCGATCTGCGGGTACTCGCCGCCCGGCTGCCCGGCCTCCTCGCTGTTCTCGAACTCCCGGAAATCCGCCGCATAGATGGCGTTCAGCTCATCGTTGATGGAGGCGGCGTCCGGGCTGTCGCATTCCAGCCGCGGCACATGGACGGAAATGTACTGCACCCCTTCCTCCCCCCACACGTCCGAAACGTTCTTTTCCAGCGTGAACTGGTCGGTGATGCGCTCCTTCTGGGCTGTCTGCACTGCCGCGCTTGCGGTGCTTTTGGCAGCTGCACCGGAGTTTGCGGGGGCAGTGGGGGCAGTGGGGGCAGTTGCGCCGCCGCAGCCGGTCAGCAGCAGCGCAGCAACCAGTGCAAGGCTTACAAGGTGTTGGTATTTCATGGCGGGCTCCTTTTCTATGGTGTGGTTCAGCCGTCTCCTATGCCTTGCCACTTGTCGATGATGTAGGCGGCCCAATAGGTCTTGTCGTTGATATCCACCACAGTGATGCCTACCTTATTCACCACCGGGTCGTCCTCATGAAGCCCCGGCACACCGCCGTAGTCCTTGATCAGTTCATCCACCAATTGCTGGAACTGGGTCTCTGTGGCGGGGTAGAGACGATCCATGCTGTAAAGGTGCTTTCCTTCGTGGTCGAAATCCACGCCTACCCGGTACTGATTGAGCATACGGAAGATGGCTGTGGAGCCGGAGCTGTAACCCGCCTCGTGCAGACCATCCCACATCTTTGCGGCATAGTCGCCCTCCATCCGCAGCCTGAGCCCCTCGTCCGCTGGGAACTCCGGGCTGCCGTTATCCACAAACATCTGCACATCTGCCTGAATGGCGTGTTCCAGACCCTTGCTGTACTCGAACTTGATGTTCTCCACCTTTCGCCGGGCCAGCTCTGCGTTGAAAATGGTCAGGATCTTCTGCCCGTCCCGGATCACAGGGAGCGGCGGCGAGGGAGGCGTTTCTGTGGCAGAGCCGGAACTTGTAGAGCCGGAGGAGCAGCTATCGTCGCAGCCCGCCAGCGCCAGCATCACCGCCGATGCGCCGGAGAGCTTGAGGAATGTCCGTCGGTCGTATCGTTTCATGGGGGCGCTCCTTTCGATAAAGCCCCGGACACAGGGGGAGTGTGCCCGGGGCAAAAGGGGGAAGTCTTGATGTCTTGTTATCTTATGGCTTGTTATTTCGGAACATAACAGCGGTCATGTAAGTCTTGCCCTGAACCACCGGGCAGTAGATGCTGATGAACTCTGCCTTGGGGCTATTAGGATTGCTGTTCAGCAGTTTCTCTACAAAAGCCCGAACGGCAGTATCCGCGCAAGAATACTCATCCTCCAGAGTCACCACATCATCGGCAGACTGATGGAGGACGCCGGCAGTACCTGCCAAACTGTCCTCGCCGCCATACTTTTGCATTTTCTCCGTAAACTCAAGGTATCCCTTCGAAAACATCTCACCGTCCTCGGCTGTCAGCTGATGCGTTGTCTCGTTGGCCTTTTCAAGAATAAGCCCGTAAGCCCTTATGACGCCCACCGCATCCTGATTGAGGGTCAGCTGCTCATGCGTAAACCCACCTGCACCTGCATCAAACTTCTCCTTCCAGACCTTGTTGATGGCTGTCAGCAGCTCGGTTTCTTTGGACGTAGTGGGTGCGGGAGGCGCGGGAGGTGCGGGAGGTGCGTCGTCGCAGCCCGCCAGCGAGAGCGCCACAACGGCTGCGCCGGTAAGGGCGAGGAATTCGCGTCGGTTCATCTTTTTCATGGGGTGCTCCTTTCTGTTTGTTCCCCTGCTTTTTAGAGGGCTCTGGTTTTGGTATTCTCTGCACTTGCAGTCCGCTCCATCTTATGCTATTCTTATGAATAGAATCCGCAGTTGTCTGTTGACACGTTTTGTGCACAACGACAGGCTTTCTGCACCGGTGCGAGACCTCTTCTGGTTGTACTGTACCATACCCGGAAAAAAATTGCCCCCTCAGAGAAGCCGTTTTTGGGGGGCAATTCCAAAAAAATTTTTGGGGTTTTGGGGCTTCCCCCTCAAAAAATCCCCCCAAAAAGCCCAAAATTGGGGGGATTTTGGGGGAGTTTCCCACCAAAACAGGCAGTTGCAGCCCTGCCTGTGCCGGTTTTCCCCCTCTGGCTGCAATGTGTGGAAAGGAATCATGAAAAATGGAACGAAGGACATTTTTAAAGCTTGCGGCGCTTGTCCCCGGTCTGGCTCTTGCGGGCTGCGGCGGCAGCAAGACCCTGCTTTCTCCCAAGGACCCCACCATGCTCAGCATCTGGCATGTGTACGGCGAACAGGCCGACTCGCCCATGAACCGCCTGCTGACCGAGTTCAACGACACGGTGGGCAGAGAGAAGGGCATCCTGCTCAACGTGACCAACATGACCAACAGCGCCGCCATCGGCGGCCAGCTGCAGGACGCCAAGGCCGGCAAGCCCGGCGCGCTGGACCTGCCGGACCTGTTCTCGGCCCATTCCGCGGACGCCAGCGCTCTGGGCATTGAGAACCTTGTGGACTGGAACGACTGGTTCACCGCCGAGGACATGGCGGCCTATGTGCCCGGCTTTGTGCAGGACGGCATCATTGAGGGGCGGCAGGTGGTGTTCCCGGTGTCCAAATCCACCCAGCTCATCTTTTTGAACGGCTCCCAGTACGCCCGGTTTGCGGCGGACACCGGGGCGCAGCTTTCCACCCTTGCCACATGGGACGGCTTTTTTGAAATGGCGGGTGCCTACCGGCAGTGGTCGCAGGGCAAGCCCTTCTGCGCGCTGGATTACCCCCTGCGTCTGGTGGAGCTGAACGCGCTGGAACAGGGCAGCGGCGAGCTGTACAAGGGCAGCTGGTACGATCTGACCAACGAGACCTTCCGCGCTTCGTGGATGGAGTTTGCCCGGGCGCTGGTGCAGGGCGATATTCTGATCTCGGACCTGTACTCCAACACGCAGGTGATGACCGGCGAGACGCTGGCGGGCCTTGGCAGCTCTGCGGCCATCCTTTATTACAATGATTTCGTCACCTACCCGGACAACACCACCGAACCCACCGACCTGCTGCTGGCTCCTTTGCCCCACGCCGCAGGTACCGCCACGCCCCTGATGCCGCAGGCCGGTGTGGGCCTGTGCGCCTTCAAGACCACCGACCAGAAGGCCGAAGCCGCCGCCGTGTTCCTGCGCTGGCTCACCGAACAGCAGCGCAATCTGGAATTTGCCGCCGATACCGGCTACATGCCGGTGTCCAGCGCCGCCTTTGACGCCATTGCGGACTATCCCTTTGAGCAGCAGAGCTATCAGCGGCTGTACGACGTCTACAACGAAATGCGCATCCAGAACACCCCCCTGTCCGAACCGGGCATCGTGGGGTACCACGCCAAGGCCAAAACCTTGTACGACAGCCTGCGCCAGCGCCAGAAGGACTACCCCCAGCGCCTTGCGGACGGCGAAACGCTGGAAGCCCTTGCCGAGGAAACATGGCAGCTGCTGTGTGACAATGCCTGAGCCTGCCGCTCAGCCGGAAAGGAGGGACTTTGATGCACTTTGTTGACCGGCACCGTGAAAAGATCCGCCAAAGCCCCATGAGCAGCCGGCTGCTGTGGGCCTGTCTACTGCTGGTGGTGCTGCTGGTGTTGACCTTTGGTGCGGCGCTGTTCCTGTTTGCCAGCCTGCACAACACCAAAAAGGACATCAGCCGCAGTCTGCAGATCCAGTTTTCGGTGTTCCAGAACGATATGGAGCGCTATTTTGACCAGCTGGCGGTCATGGGCGTGAACCTGTCCGAGGACATGAGCGCAGAGGTGGACAAGGAGCTTGCTCTGCGGCAGATGTCCTTTGCCCAGCTGAACGACTCCCCCGAGGTGCTGAACGCGCTGGAGGAGAAAATGATCGAGCCGCTGTGCCGCTGTCTGCGCCAGACCGGCTGTTCCGGCGCTTTTGTGCTGCTGGATGCCACCGTCAACACCCGCATGGAGGGAGCAGAGCATTCCCGCGCCGGGCTGTATGTGCAGAAAAGCGGTGCCGACACCCCCACCGTGCCCCTGCTGCTGTACCGGGGCAGTGCGGAGGTGGGCAAGGACCACAGCGTGATGCCCCACCGCAAGTGGCGCATGGAATTCCAGACCGACCAGTTCCCGTACTACGACCGCTGGATGACCCCCGGCAGCGCCCCGCTGTACCAGTCTTACACGCTGACCGAGCGGTTCGAGCTGCCCGGCACCTCGGAGGAGGTGCAGTTGTTTTTGCTGCCCCTGCGGGGGCGGGACGGCACGATGTACGGGCTGTGCGGCTTTGAGATCAGCGAGAGCTACTTCAAGCAGAACTTTGCCCAGCCCACCGGCTTTGACCGGCTGAGCTGCCTGCTGGCCCCGGCGGGGGACGGCCTTGCCGCCGATGCCGCCCTCAGCAGCGGCACCACCGGCGGCTACTACCATGCCCCCCGGAACACGCTGGTGCTGCGCAGCATGGGCGGCGGGCTGACCCAGTTGACCGGCCCCGACAGCGCCTATGCGGGCATCTCCCAGCTGTGCCGCCTGAGCGAGAGCCAGTCCTACCGGCTGGCGGTGTGCATCCCCATGGCAGACTACCGGAGACTGGTCTTTTCCGGCAATCTGCAGATGCTGCTCATCGGCCTGTTCATCGCCTTTTTCGTGGTGTTCTGCTGCATGAACTTCCATCGGCGCATCCTCTCGCCTGCGTTCCGACAGTTCGAGGAGGACCGGCGGGAATCCCGGCGGCGGATGGACGAGCTGCAGCTGGAACGCCAGCAGATGCAGACTGAGCTGTCCCGGCTGGCGGACGTGTGCCGCAACGAGTCGGTGCCCGATGCCTTCCAGACCTTTGTTGCGGGCATTCCCACCCTGACCAAGACCGAACGCCGCATCTTTGACGGCTACGCCGCCGGGCTGCGCACCCGGGAGATCGCGCAGCAACTGGACATCAAGGACAGCACCCTGCGCTTCCACAACAAGAACATCTACGACAAACTGGGTGTCAGCTCCCTCAAGCAGCTGCAGCAGTTCGTGGCGATCCTGAACTCCGGCAGCGGCAGCACCCCGGACGAAAGCGGCCCCAAGAAGGCCCGCTGAATGGAACGTTCCCGCGCCGCAGCTTTCACCGGAAACAAGCAAAAATGAAGGGGCTATTGCAAAATAGCCCCAACGAAAAAAATGAGATAGACTTCCCCAAGAGGGGCTGTCTATCTCATTTTTTGTTGTAAGCTGAAACTGCAATGAACCAACTACAACACAAACAGTAAGCTGATCTCTTACGAAATGATATTGTCCATATCAAATTGTGAATCAGCATCGCATTAACAACGGAAACAAAAAAGTCTGCTTCCTTTAATGCCGGTTCCGCCTATGCCCATTACCGATTCAGCTTGCTTTGTGACACGAATGTACGGCAACATTTTTATCTGCCGATAACTCAACCTGCGTCAATCGAACGCTGCAATGGAGATGGCGGAGAACAGTTTGCGCGTACGAGCGTTCAGCTCAAGCAATGCTTCGTTCTCTCAGCACATCTTCATTGTAGCTTAGGTTTGGGCATCTGTATAGCTCACTGGCTGTGAACCTTTCAGAACCAACACAATTGTAGCAAGCAGGGCAGACGTATATACAATGTCTGCATTTGCAAGCAATGTGTCTGTCTATACAAACACCATTTGCGTTGCAAAATGCTTGTTG
>OMCS01001497.1_pt1 | contig 10359 bp, 5 predicted proteins | sample 1674241 | NCBI WGS metagenome assembly OMCS01 (sample SAMEA103958153, study PRJEB25191) | human gut metagenome
AGCAGATTGAGTTGAACAAGGCAGGCAAGTTCTGCCCCCTTGCTATGGAGACCTCGGGTCATGCGGCGTTCAAGGAGAATTACTATCTTGATGACGGCGCATATCTTATGACTAAAATTGTAATTCTGCTTGCAAGAGATAAGTCGGGCGAAGCAATAAAGAGTATTCTTGCTCCGCTCAAGCAGCCTGTTGAAGCTAAGGAGCTTCGTTTCTCAATCAAGTGCGACGATTTCAGAGCATACGGCGAGAAGATAATCGAGAAGCTTGAAAAGTATTATTCGGGCAAGGACGGCTGGACGATTGCCGACGATAACCGTGAGGGCATGAGAATTTCCGCCGATAAGGACAACGGAAACGGCTGGCTTCTTCTTCGTCTGAGTGTGCATGACCCCGTTATGCCGTTTAATATGGAGAGCAACGAAAAGGGCGGAGTAAAGAAAATCGCAGTGAGCTTTTACGAGTTCATAAAGCAGTTTGACAAGCTGGATATCAGCCCGATAGAAGGCTTCCTTTCGGAATGATATAATAAAAAAGAAAAGGATGATAAAAATGGCAAAGTACAATTATAAGGGCCCCGAGGAGTTTAGACCTATCAGTCCATGGGCATATTTCGGCTATTCTGTTCTTTTTACGGTTCCGTTGATTGGGCTGATTGTGAACATTGTGCTTTGCTTTGATAATACAAATATCAATAAGCGCAATTTTGCCCGTGCTTTTTGGTGCATATATGTTGTCGTCGTTATAGCTGTTGTGCTTGTGATTGCTTTTGGTGGACCCGAACAGTCGCTTGATGAGTATATTGCGTCGCTGAATGAAGCATAAAATGGGAGGAGAACCTGAAAATGCCGTTACAGATTGTAAGAAATGATATAACAAAAATGAAATGCGATGCCATTGTTAACGCAGCCAATTCAACGCTTCTCGGCGGTGGCGGAGTTGACGGGGCAATACATAAGGCGGCGGGAAAAGGGCTTCTTTTTGAATGTATGAAGCTCGGCGGCTGCAAGACGGGCGAGGCAAAAATCACGGGCGGATATAATCTTCCGTGCAAGTATATTATTCACACTGTCGGACCCGTTTGGAAGGGCGGACACTCGGGCGAGGAAAAGCTTCTTCGCTCATGCTATCGTGAATCGCTTTTGTTGGCAAAGAAAAATGACTGCGAGAGCGTTGCTTTTCCGCTGATATCGGCAGGAGTTTACGGATATCCTAAGGATAAGGCATTGCAGGTCGCCGTAGCCGAAATAAGTTCGTTTTTGTTTGAAAACGATATGACCGTTTATATAGTCGTTTTCGATCAAAAGAGCTTTAACATCAGCCAAAAGCTTGTTTCGGACATCAGGGAATATATAGACGAGCGCTATGTTGAAAATCATGCTGCTATGGAATCAATACGCCTTACGATGATGCCGCCGATGGCTGTGTCCGATACGGCGTCGAAGGAGTCGTTGGACGGTCTTGACAACGCCTTGAAGCAGATTGACGAGAGCTTTTCACAAATGCTTCTTCGTAAAATTGACGAAAAGGGCATGACCGATTCCGAGTGCTACAAAAAGGCAAATGTGGACAGAAAGCTTTTTTCAAAGATTCGTTCGGATATACATTATAAGACGAGCAAAAATACGGCAATTGCTTTTGCGATTGCGCTTGAGCTTGATCTTGACGAAACCAAGGAGCTTCTTATGAAAGCGGGCTTTGCGCTTTCCCACAGCAACAAATTCGATATAATAATCGAATATTTTATAGTGAACGGCAATTACAATATTTTTGAAATAAACGAAGTGCTGTTTGCTTTTGACCAAGCTTTGCTCGGAGCTTAAAAAGTGTCGCATGGCAAGCGACCATGATGACCCAAAAAATGATTATAATGCGGTTGTAAGGTTGAAAGACCGAACGACCGCATTATTTTTTTGGAGGTAATCAGCATGAAAGAAAAGAAAAACAACATAACGGAGCTTGTATTCATTATTGACCGAAGCGGTTCAATGTTCAAACTTGTGAATGATACAATAGGCGGCTTCAATTCGATGATTGAAAAGCAGAAAAAGCAGGACGACGAATGCTATGTATCGACTGTTCTTTTTAATGACAGCACAAAGGTCTTGCATGACAGGGTCAGGCTTGAAAATGTATCTGAGATGACCGGCAGCGATTATACGGTCGGAGGCTGTACGGCTCTTATCGACGCAATCGGCGGTGCAATTCACCATATCGGCAATATACATAAATATGCAAGAGAAGAGGATATTCCGGCACATACAATGTTTGTCATAATGACCGACGGCTATGAAAACGCAAGCCACCTGTATTCGGCGGACAGCGTCAGAAGAACAATCAAAAGACAGAAGTCAAAATACGGCTGGGAATTCATTTTTATAGGAGCTAATATTGATGCAGTCGAAACAGCCGGCAGGTTCGGAATCGACAGCGACAGAGCTGTAAATTATAATGCGGACAGTCAAGGAACGGCGATAGTGTATGAAGCGGTTTCAAAAGCGGTTAAACACATAAGAACTTCAACTCCGCTGCCGTCGAGCTGGAGCGAAGAAATCGACAAGGATTATAAAAGCAGAAAATAAAAACAGCTTGCACGTTCTGCACACCTCAATTGTGCGGCGCTGCAAAAAAACGCAGGACGTTTGATGCGCCCTGCGTTTTTGATCTCTTATTCCATCGAGGTACCGACCTCAAGCTCTCTCTTGTCCCTAAAAAGCATTGAAATGCACCAGATGCCGGCGAGTGCGACAATCGTAAAAATGATTCTGCTAACGATTGCGTCCTGACCGCCGAAAATCCAGCCGACGATATCAAACTTAAAAAGTCCGATTGAGCCCCAGTTGATAGCTCCGATGATGACCAATATCAATGAGATCTTATCTATCATTTCTTCATCTCCTAAATGTTTCTCGATTATAGCTTTTCGCAAAGAGCCGATTATATACAAAAAAATAATTGTTTTATAAAATTTGTAAAATTTTTTCAAAAATTTCGAAAATTATGCTGTAAAAGTAACAAATAGAGATAATTTCTATTGACTATTCACAATATAAATGCTATAATCACAATAACCGGAATACTCTCATTTATAAGGAGGAGTTTTAATGAAGAAAGTTCATCGAACGTGCAAAAAAGCGTTATCTGTCATTCTGGCTTTAACGCTTATGCTGACCACCTTTATTTGCTTTGATATCGGAGCGCTTTTCGGCTCTGCTGTTGACGCAAGCTCGGCAATCACGGTATCTGACAACAGTGCTTCAAATGTGTATTTTTATGCCCCGGAGCAAATATATCTTGAGCCTAAGATTACAGGATATACAGCCCAGGACAAATACAATTATCAGTGGTTTGTTGACTCAACGGTAAATAACTCAACAAAACTGCAGACGCTCAGAACAGGTGAAAATTCTACCGGTAATTTTTACTTCTATTATGAGAATGCCAGCTCGGTTACTGTATCGTACAAATATCTTACGAACAGCATGACCGATATGACCGCTTATACTCAGACGAGTCAGACCTCATCGGGCGACTACGCAAATGCGAATTGTAACATCAAGCTTGCTGAGTATGGCACACCGCTCAGAGCCTATAACACAAGCGGTACTGCGTCATACATCTATTATACCAAGGCGGGCAACAAGATTGATACAACGATCACGAGAGAAAGCGTTTCTCCCTATCTTGCCGCCAAAACAAAGGGATATTATATTGAGTGGAAGGCAACATTTGTCGATAAGCTCGACGGTCAGACCAAGGTTGCTTACGCTTATACATATGTTTATAAGCCGTATATTCAGCCTGTAGGTGTTGCCAACCGTACAAAGAACAATTCAGGTTCTGACAGCTTCGGAAGTAACTTCTCGTGGATTTCCGGTGTTCACGGCATTACAGCCGACGGTACACATTATCCGAACTCGGCTAAGGGTACAAGCATGCTCGTGCCTTTCTCATCAACAAATCCGACAGGTGTTCAGCTCGGTGAGGTAGGCACACAGTATTATGCTCAGTTTGCTGCTGCTGTTCAGACTAACGGCTATTTCACCTATACCGGAATGAGCAATACCGGCTCGGCAGGATGGCTTAATGAGGACGGTACAAATAGCCCGTATACAAAGATAAAGTCTTTTGTTTACAACAATGTTGACAACGGCGGAAGCAACCACAGCTATTCAGTATATAATCTTACAACAGCTCCTACAGCTAAACTTACTGTCGACGTCAGCCGTTATACTAACATGAATCAGATCCCGAACCTTTCGGCAGGTCTTATTGTTACAGATGACGAAGGCTCGGATAACGGAGCATGGTATGTTGCCGACGGTACAGGCAAGGTGGATTCTTCCGATGAAATCATTGATCTTAACCACAATAATGATACTCCGGCAAGAACTCTTTATAACAACTACAAGACCTATATGGCTAATCAGGGCGACTTTGATAACAGAGGATCTTATGAGGGCGAAGGCGTTAAGTACAACGGACCCGTTGTTATTCCGATCTCGACCACAAACGGAAATGTTACATATAAGGTCAGAGCAGGTTATCATAACTATCAGAGCAAGGACAGAGTAACGTGTATCGGCGTTATGCCTCTTGTCGTTACTCAGACCAATAAGGAAACGCTTCGTGACGCAATGAACCATGCCACGAATATCGTTGCAAAGTACGGTCTCAAGCCGGACGGCACAAGCATTTACTACAATTCATCAAATGCAAACTGGACAAAGTTTGTTTCACTTTACAGAACGGCAGGCTTGATGCTTGCGAAGCTTGATCTTGCATCGACAACATCCGTTTCTGGCTACACTCTTTCAACGGCTGTTTCAAACCTCAACAGTGCGATTGCAGCTATCGAGTCGGAAGCAAAAATCACATCAACGGCAACGGCTCGCTTCCTTGCACTCAGCAAGACGGCTAACGGCTACAAGCTCATCAATGTTCAGGACGTAGAGACCAACTCAAACGTTGCAGACGTTACAAAGAGCTTTGCATACGGACAGAACGTCAAGTTCTCGGCTGTTGATTTTGCAGGCTATGATTATGTAGGCGCAAGTGCCGGTCTCAAGGCAGTTGATACCGAAACAGGCGCAGACTACTCATCACTTATCACGACAAGCGATAAGTCAATCAATGTTAATTTTACAAACGCAAGTTCACAGGTACAGTATACCTTCCTCTACATTCAGCAGGAATATTCAACTATCGTTGATACAAGAGGCGGAGATTTTAACTATCTCAATATCATAAACTCTAACTTCCCGTCAATCGGCGGAATGGGTTATCCGACCTATGCGGCAAATACATCTGTTGAAACCGACCTTAACTATGAGGTAAGCGGAAACGATGTAACTGCATGGACAACGGAGAGCACAACACTTGCAAAGTACCAGTTCCTTCCGTATGTTGCAGAGATCGAAGCATCAACAGCATATACGCTTAAGTACAAGGTAACGGGTACAGACGCAGCCAATGTAAGATTTGCGATTTACGGTGCAAACTTCACAGGCGGCAACGGAGACACAACGTCATATTATCAGTTTGACGGAGCCGATTCCGTAATCACAACAAATGCGGTTGATTCGGGCAATGCATACATCAGAATGGAGCTTCTCGGCGACGCAAGAAACGGCAAGAAGGTAATGATCAGCGATCTTTGCCTCACAAAGGCAGACAGAAATGAGCTTTATCTCAATCCGACAGCCGAGTATCCGACAAACTTCGTAGCAACATCGGCCGATAAGACAGGCATGAGCTACACAGCAACAGGTACATCTAAGCTTGTTGTAACATCTCAGTACAACAGTAGCACATATGACCAGAAGCAGCTGCTTCCGTATTATGTTGTACTTAAACCCAACAACACATATATATTCAGCTTTGATGTAGAAGGCGTTGACGCATCAAAGGTGAGTTTCGAGCTTGTTAACAGCTCCTTCACAGGCGGTAACGGCTCGGCTCCGACTACATATTCTCTTCCGTCAAGCGGTTCGAGGATCGTCGTAGGCACAGCGGATGACGGAGCGGCACAGCTTAAGGTAAGCTATGCGGCAGGACTTGCAGCCGGAACAAAGGCAACAATCACGAACCTGAGCATAACGAATCTTGATACAAAGACAACGATAACAGGCAAATTCAGCGACCTGAAGACGCTCGGAATCCCGGTAAGAGAGGGCTACAAGTTTGCCGGCTGGACAGTAAAGGCAAACGACGGCAGCTCAAAGGCATACGGCAGCGTAACAGAGACGATCGCAGGCAGCCTTTATCAGTATAAGTTCGGCACAGGAATCGATGTAGTAGAGGCACAGTGGGCAACGGATACCTGCAAGGTAATCTTCCGCAACTATGACGGAACAATTATCAGCGAGCAGGAGGTAGCATACGGCAGCGCAGCCAATGCACCGACAACGACCCCGACGCGCTTCGGCTATACATTCAATTCATGGGATACAGATTTCTCATCGGTAACAAAGGATCTTATCATAGAGCCGGTATTCGATGAAATCAATATCGACGTAATTCTCGATAAGGCAAGCGTAACGGTATATGAGGAGAACGAAGCAACCGTACAGGCAAGCTTCAATCCGAATGAGCCGGAAATCAGTGCAGTAACATGGGAGTCGGAAAACCCGGCAATCGCAACAGTAACCGCACAGGACGGCAACAAGGGCTTGATCAAGGGTATTTCGTCAGGCAGCACAAAGATAACGGCAACCGTAACCTACAACGGCAAGACATACTCAAAGAGCTGTACCGTAACGGTAACGGCAAAGAAGGTAACAGCCGTAGAGGTAGTTGCACAGCCGACAAAGACACAGTATTTTGTAGGCGAGAAATTTGATCCTGCGGGCATGCAGATACAGGTAACGTACAACAACGGAAATAAGTCGGATTATTCAACATATGATTTCAGCTCACTTCCGGGATCGGTAACGTTCGCAACAGTATCGACGGCAACAGCGGGAACAAAGACAGTAAGACTTACATATAAGGAAGGCACAACATCGGTATCGACAACGTTCAGAATAACGGTAGTAGCCGTAAAACCGACAAAGATTGAATTCCTTAACGCACCTACAAAGAAATTCTACGTAGGCGACGCATCGTCGGTATTTGATCCGGAAGGACTCGAAGTACATGTAACGTACAACAACGGAACAACAAAGGACTTCGACGCAGCAGACCTCGAGATCAGCTACAGCGGCTTTGATACAACAACGGCAAAGACAATCACGATGACAGGTACATACGAGGGAGTAAGCGGCACATTCAATGTAGTCATCAACCCCGTAGAGCTTGTATCGGTAGCAGTGAAGACAATGCCGAATAAGACAAAGTACTATGTAGGCGATGAATTCGATCAGACAGGTCTCACACTTACCGCAACATACAATAACGGCAAGACAGAGACAATCACAAACGGAATCACATGCACAGGCTTCAGCTCGGAGGCAGTCGGCTCAAAGACTGTAACGGCAAGCTATGGCGGAAAGTCAACAACATTACACTCAAGATCGGAAGCAGTAAAGCTTGTATCGATCGCAGTAAAGACAAACCCGACAAAGATGAGCTACTATCAGGGCGATGCACTTGATTCAACAGGACTCACACTTACCGGAACATACAATAACGGCAAGACAGAAACAATCACAACAGGCTTCACATGCTCTGCTCTTGATTCATCATCGGCAGGCCAGAAGACGATCACTGTAACATATCAGGGACTTACGACAACGTTCACGGTAACGGTTGTAGCAGTAAACCTTATATCGGTAGCAGTAAAGACAATGCCGAATAAGACGAGCTACTTTACAGGCGAGGCATTTGATCAGACAGGACTCACACTTACCGCAACATACAATAACGGCGAGACAGAGACAATCTCCACCGGCATTTCATGCACAGGCTTCAGCTCTGCAACAGCAGGACAGAAGACAATCACAGCATCGTATGCAGGCAAGTCAACAACCTTCACCGTAGAAGTAAAGGCAATCGTACCTGTAAGCATTTCGATAAAGAAAGCACCGAACAAGACAGAGTACTTTGTAGGTGACAGCTATGACGGAACAGGCCTTGTAGTAAACGTAGTATACAACAACGGAACAAACAAGGATATCACAACAGGCTTCACAACAAGCGGCTTCAGTTCTGCATCGGCAGGCAAGAACACCGTAACGGTAAGCTATGAAGGCTTTACGGCAACATTTGACGTAACGATCAAGGCAGTAGAGCTCACAGGCATCGAAATAGCCAAGCAGCCGAACAAGACAACGTTCAACACAGGCGATGAGCTTGATACAACAGGTCTTGTGCTTACACTCAAGTACAATAACGGCACAACAGGCACAACGGATAAGGGATACACTGTAAGCGGCTATGATACAGACACAGCAGGCGAGCAGACAATCACTGTAACCTATCAGGGCTTCACGGCAACGTATAAGGTAACGCTTAACCAGAGCTATGCCGATTACAAAGAGGTTGACGCAGCTATCAGTGAGGCAAACAAGAAAATAGCAACAGGCTTCTACACAGATGCATCGGTTGAGGTGCTCAACAATTCGATCAATGCGGTAGTAAGAAATCTCAAGGCAACCGAGCAGGAAACTGTAAACGGATATGCAAGAGACATCATTGCAAAGACAAAGGCTCTTGTAATGAAGGACGCAGACTACAGCGCGGTTGAAGCAGCTAAGACAGCAGCAAAGGCGAAAATCGAAAAGGGCATCTACACAGATGAATCCGTAGCAGCTCTCAATGCGGCAATAGCAGCAGTGGTAGAGGGCAAGAAGATCGAAGAGCAGTCGGTAGTAGACGGCTATGCAGCAGAGATCGTTGCAAAGACAGAGGCACTCGTAGAGAAGCCTTCCGATTTCTCAAAGATCGACGCTCTTTACACAGAGATTTCAAACTATGATCCGAGCCTTTACACGAACTATGACGAGATATATTATGTATATATCTTCGATTTCTATGAGGTAGAGGTAGCAGATGCCAAGGCAAAGTATACCGGAATCAGCCAGCAGGGTGAAGTAGATAAGCTTTATGAGAAGCTTGTAGAATACAAGAACATGCTTATCCTCAAGGATCAGAAGGTAGCAAAGTTTGAGCTTACAAACGGAGCTAAGTACAAGACTTCGGGCGGAGTAACCTACATTGTAGGTCTCAGAACCGGCCTTTCGGATGCAGCACTTAAGAATGGCTACTTCGTAATGGAGAACGTAACCGTAACAATCAAGAAGGCATTGGGCAGAAGCGTAGGAACAGGCTCAACAGTAACAGTTAAGTCAACGATAGACGGTTCAACGATAGGTCAGTATGTAATTCTCATCTACGGTGACCTCAACGGAGACGGAGCAATTACAATGCTTGACTCAACACTTCTTTCAAGCTCATTGAAGAAGGCAATTACGCTTACGCCGGCACAGAAGCTCGCAGCAAACCTCAACGGCGACAGATATGTAAACGTTGTTGACAATACCTTGCTTAACAATGTTATCAATAAGACCGCCGCTATCAACCAGCAGACAGGTAAAGCCAGCTGATCGTATTGCACAAAAGCTTGATGTAAACTAAATCACGGCGGAAACCGGTTTAGGTCGGTTTCCGCCGTGTTCTTTATTATTTTCTCAAAAGGTGTTGACTTTATCGGTCGGTTGTGGTATTATACATCAAAAGAAATCTTTAAGAGCGATACAGAGATGTCGACAAGGTTTTGAATAATGGACGATAGGGCATATGCCCTGTGTTTTTGTGTGTCTGAATCAAAGAACCTTGTTATAGACAGGGTTCTTTTTTGTTGCTCGTTCAGGAGGCTCGTATGACAGAATACATCTTGAAAAACGCATTGGTTTATACGGATTCGGGATTCCAAAAGCAGGATATATTTGTTTCCGAAGGCCGTGTCCTTTGTGTTTGCTGTAAGCTTTGTGCAGAGTATACCAAGTCCTATGATCTTACAAATAAGCATATTTTTCCCGGTTTCGTAGATGTTCATGTTCATCTTCGAGAGCCGGGCTTTTCTTATAAGGAGACTATTAAAACCGGTACGCTTGCCGCCGCACGGAGCGGATATACAACGGTTTGCACAATGCCGAACCTTAATCCTGTCCCGGACAGCGTTGAACATCTTAATGAGCAGCTTGATATAATCGAAAAGGATGCATCGGTTAATGTTATGCCATATGGCTCAATCACCGTCGGCAGGAATGGCTCTGAGCTTTCCGATATGCAGTCGCTTGCCGATAAAGTCGTTGCGTTTTCCGACGACGGCAGTGGAATTCAGACTGAGGAAATGATGCGCCAAGCAATGCTTGAAGCAAAAAAACTTGATAAAATTATTGTCGCCCATTGCGAGGACAA
>OMCS01001508.1_pt1 | contig 10308 bp, 8 predicted proteins | sample 1674241 | NCBI WGS metagenome assembly OMCS01 (sample SAMEA103958153, study PRJEB25191) | human gut metagenome
CGTCCCTCAACCCTGCAAGCTTTTGAAAAAGCTTGAGCAAAACTTTTAATTGTCTAAGATAAGTGCGTTAGCTAAGCGGTAGTTCATCGGTAGTTTCTTCGACCGCGACAACAGATTTCCCTAATTAACTGCGAGCGAGACTTGTCGAGCGATTACGCGTCTTGTCCTGTGCGGTCACGCACCGCGTCTTGGGAGCGGCGGCTCGCCGCCTTGAGCAAAACTTTTAAGTGTCTTAGAAAAGTGAATTAGTTAATCGGTAGTTTCTTCGACCGCGTCAACTATCTTTTTTAACTTCACTACGAGCGAGGCAAAGCCGAGCGATTCCGCGTCTTGTCCTGTGCGGTCACGCACCCACCAATACTTGATTATATTGAATAATTTGGTATAATAAAAAATAGATTAAATTTTATATAGCGGAGGACGGAAAATTATGTCTGATACAGTAAGAACACGATATGCACCAAGCCCAACAGGCTTTATGCACGTAGGAAACCTTAGAACGGCCCTTTATGAATACCTTGTTTCAAAATCTCAGGGTGGTAAGTTTATTCTTAGAATTGAGGATACAGACCAAGAACGCAAGGTTGAGGGAGCAGTTGACCTTATTTATAGAACACTCGAAAGAGCTGGACTTAAACACGATGAAGGCCCTGATGTAGGCGGAGATTTCGGACCATATGTTCAGAGTGAAAGACTTGGAATGTATCTTCCTTATGCTGAACAGCTTGTAAAAGAGGGTAAGGCTTATTATTGCTTCTGCTCTAAGGAAAGACTTCAATCACTCAAGGATAACGATAAATTCGGCACTGGTTATGACAGACATTGCCGTGATTTGCCAAAGGAAGAGGTTGAAAGACTTCTTGCAAGTGGTGCAGAGTATGTTATTCGTCAGAAAATGCCACTTGAGGGCAGCACTACCTTTGAGGACGCTGTTTTCGGAACTATTACAGTTGAAAATTCTGAGCTTCAAGACCAGATTCTTATAAAAGCAGATGGTTTCCCGACATACAACTTCGCTAATGTTATTGATGACCATACTATGAATATTACTCATGTTGTAAGAGGTTGTGAGTATCTGTCTTCTACACCAAAATATAATCTTCTCTATGAGGATTTTGGCTGGGAAATTCCTACTTATATTCATCTTCCACTCATTATGGGCAAAAACGAGGACGGCTCTGTATCAAAGCTTTCTAAGCGTCACGGTGCAACAAGCTTTGAGGATTTGACAAATGAAGGATATTTGCCAGAGGCAATCATTAACTATATTGCACTTCTCGGTTGGTGTCCTGAAGATAATACAGAAATATTCACTCTTGATGAGCTTACAAAGGTTTTCAAGATAAGCGGTATAAGCAAATCTCCTGCTGTATTTGATTATGATAAGTTGGAATGGTTCAACGGCGAATATATCAAGGCTATGACAGTAGAGCAGTTCGCAGAAGTAGCAAAGCCATATTTCGAGCAGGTTATCAAAAAACCGCTTGATTTCGTAAAAATCGCTTCTATACTTCAAAAGCGTACAACAAAGCTTACAGATATTCCAGAAAAAGTAGCCTTCTTTGAGGAACAGCCTGAATATGATAAGGAGCTTTTTGTCAATAAAAAAAGTAAGACTAATCTTGAAAATTCACCTGTAATCTTAAAAGCAGCTATTGAGGAGCTTGAGGCTCTTAGCGAATGGAATTTTGATTCAATTCACGATTGCCTTATAGCTTTTGCTGAAAAGCAGGGTATTAAGAACGGTACAGCAATGTGGCCTGTAAGAATTGCCGCATCCGGAATGACCGTTACACCAGGTGGAGCAGTTGAAATTCTTGATATTCTCGGCAGAGAGGAATCTCTAAAAAGACTTAATGCAGGTCTTGCAAAGTTATAATAAAACTTAATTTAGGAAAGTTAAAAGTTTCGCTCGAGCCTTTTTAAAGGCTCGCAGTTTCCAAAGGCAGAGCCTTTGGTCGCTCTCCGCAGAGAGCGAAACACTTTTGGGCGAAGCCCAACATTCTTTTTTTCTAAAGCGGTGGACTTTGTCCACCGCTTTAATTTCTTTCGTCAGCAAAATTAGTTACTAAGGGCGGACAAAGTCCGCCCTTTAAATTCAAGAGATGTTAAGGGCTTCGCCCTTAAAACCCACAAGGGACTCCGTCCCTTGACCCTGCAAGCTTTTGAAAAAGCTTGAGCAAAACTTTTTTCTTTCTTAGATAAGTTCATTAGCTAATCAATAGAGCAGAATAACATTTTGAAATAATAAATTCTATCGAACGAATTTTCGAAAATAGCTTTGCAAATTTTTCTCGATTATGCTATAATATATAGTTAGGGTAATAGCATATCTTTTCTACCAATCCCCTTATTTTCCCTTTAAACGCCCTCTAAGCCCCTATTACCCTAAAACCCTTCAAAATCACTTTTACAATTTACTCGCCTTAGAGCGGATTTTTGACTTATTTTTCGCACTTTTATTTGCTTTTATAAAAGAACTGTGCTATACTTAAGATTGAGAGATTATCGGATTTACTTCCGTATAATAATTTTATAATATTTTTATTATGATTAGGTTAAATTCTTGAAAAATTTATTGGGAGGAATGAGAACTTTATGGATTCCTTTAACGAGGCTTGGGACATTATCTGTGATTATTGCCGGCAGAGAATTACAGATGTTGCCTACAAAACTTGGATTAGTAAAATTGAACCCGTAAATCTGGATTTTTCACAGGGCAAAGCTATCCTAATGGTTCCCGGCGATTTTCACCGCCAGACCTTGACAAGATGCTATATGTCCTTGCTTAATGATGCCTTTGAAAGCGTATTTGGCTCGGGTATTGACATCTGCTTTACTATTCCAGAGGAAATCAATCAAAAAGAGGAAAAGCTTAACGAAAGTATTCTTGACGCTGACTACGAATTTACATTTGATACCTTTATAGTCGGTTCATCGAATAAATTTGCCCACGCCGCATCACTTGCAGTTGCGGCAAACCCAGGCTATGCCTATAACCCTCTTTTCATCTACGGTAATTCCGGACTTGGAAAAACTCACCTGCTTAATGCCATCAGAAGTGAAATCAAAGCAAACAGCCCTGAAAAAGAAATTATATATGTTAAGGGTGATGATTTCACTAATGAACTTATCGAATCAATTCACCTTGCAAAAACAAGCGAGTTTAGGCAAAAGTACAGAAATTCTGATGTTTTGCTCGTTGATGACGTTCAGTTTATCGGTGGTAAGGAGTCTACTCAGGAGGAATTTTTCCATACCTTTAATGCTTTGTATGAAGCTAAAAAGCAAATAGTCCTGACCTCGGACCGTCCTCCTAAGGAAATTCAATCACTCGTTGACAGACTTAGAAACCGTTTTGAATCAGGTCTTATTGCTGATATTCAGCCACCGGATTTTGAAACCAGAAGTGCCATTATAAAAAGAAAAGCAGAGCTTCTCGAAATTGATGTTCCAGATGATGTCTGCGAATACATTGCAACCAAGCTGAAGGCTAATATCCGTCAGCTTGAAGGTGTTGTCAAAAAAATGAAGGCAAAAAGTCTGCTCTATGGCGAGAAAATCTCTATCAATTCGGCTCAGAAGATTATTTCAGATATTCTGAATAACGACCAGCCACCTCCACTTACAGTAGAAAAGATTATCGAAGAGGTTGCAAGAACCTTTGGAGTAACTGCTGAAGATATTCGTTCATCTAAGCGTAATTCCAATATTTCTAAAGCAAGACAGATTGCTATATATGTTGTAAGAGAAATCACCCAGCTTTCAATGAACCTCATCGGTGATGAATTTGGTGGTCGTGACCATTCTACAATAGTATATGCCGTAAAACAGGTCGAAAAAGATATGAGCAAAGATACAAAAGTAAAATCTATGGTAGAGGATATAATTAAGAATATAAGGGATAGATAAATTTTGAAAAACAATAGCTTTTTCAAGCTTTTAGTATATTTCCCGACAAGAAATTTTATTTTACCCTATTATCTGCATTACTACACATTTAGTGTATAAAATTGGGAAATAATTATATAATTTTGCAGGAAAATTCATTTTCAATTCAAAACTACGGAAATGAATATGCTTTGGTTTATTCATTTCCTATGCAAATTTATGCATTTTTTCTGAATATTCTCATTTTGACTTTTCAACTTTTCCTCAACAATTCACCAACATCTTTCAACCGCAATGTTAAAAACAAAAAGTTTTCAAGAATTTTCAAACAACACATCACAAAAATTCAACAATGCTCCAACTCTTCAACACCAGATGTTAAAAAGCCTGAAGCCACTTTTCAACTTATAAACTGCCCCTACTACTATTACTAAAATATATCTATTCTACCATGCCTTTCTTTTCAGCATTTTCTCTATTTTCAGATATTTTTCAAAAGGACTGATTTATGTATGAAGATTGTATGCAATTGCCAAAGTCTTACAGAAGCAATAACAAATGTTCAGAGAGCAGTTTCCACAAAATCTAATAATCCAGCTCTCGAAGGAATACTTTTCAAGGCCAATGCAAATTCACTCACCTTATGTGGATATGACCTTGAGCTTGGAATAACAACCACTCTCCCAGCAGAAGTGCTTTCTGAAGGTTCAGTTGTTCTAAGTGCAAAGCTCATTTCGGATATTGTCAGAAGACTTCCTGCTGAAACTGTAAGTATAGATACCAACGAAAAGCTTATGACTACAATCATAAGCGGAGCAGTTGATTTCAAAATTATCGGAATGTCAGCTGATGAATACCCAGATATTCCGTCCGTAAAGGGAGATTCAAACATCATTATCAAGGGTGAAATTCTTTCCTCAATGATAAGCCAGACACTTTTTGCTATTGCAGATAGTGATATTAAGCCTGTTCAGAAAGGTTCACTCTTTGAAATTGAAAGCAATATCATAAAAATAATTTCCGTAGACGGCTATCGTCTTGCTATGAGAACCGAAAATCTCATTTGTGGCGAAAAGAAAAGCTTTATCATTCCGGGCAAAAGTCTTGCAGAAGTAGTCAAGCTTATAAAAGACAATGAAAAAGATGTTGAAATAGTCGTCGGAGATAAGCATATTATTTTCAAGATAGATAACTATTCAGTCATTTCTCGTCTTATTGAAGGCGAATTTATGAATTATTCTGCAGCAATACCGAGTTCACATAAAACAGAGATTAAGGTTAATACAAGAAAGTTTATAAGCTCTCTCGATAGAATGTCCTTATTGCTTTCCGAGAGAATAAAAACACCTGTTCGATGCAATATTGAAAATGGAGTTGTAAAGCTTTCCTGTTCAACAGTTCTTGGTCAAGCTTATGATGAATTTGATATAGAAATGAGTGGCGATAGCGTAGAGATTGGCTTCAATGTCAGGTATATGCTCGACGCCCTCAGAAATACCGATACAGACGAAGTAAAAATTTGTCTTAGTGGTCCTACAAGTCCAATGGTCATATTACCGAGCGATGGTGACAGTTTCCTGTTCCTCGTTCTTCCAGTGAGGTTAAAAAATGAAAACTGAAGAAGTCAAGCTTCGTGAAGGCGAAGAATTTATCCGTCTTGACTCCCTGCTAAAAACAGGCGGAGGTACAGGCGGAATGGCAAAGGTCGCCATTCAAGGCGGAAAGGTCAAAGTAAACGGTGAAATCTGCACTATGCGTGGCAAAAAAATGCGTCCTGGCGATTCAGCCGAATACCTTGACACCATTTTTAAAGTTTGTTGATATTTGTTAGTGAGTTAGATTAAGTTCTTTTCCACACTTAAAGAAACTGCCAATGAGCTAACGCACTGCCCTAAGACACTCCAAAGTTTCGCTCGAGCCTTTTGCGGCGAGCCGCCGCAGCCAAGACGCAGAATCGCTCGGCAAGCCTCGCTCGACATTCTAAATCGAATTATATTGCTGCGGAGGAATAAACTACCGCTTATCTAACCAACTTTTCTTAGATAGATAAAAGTTTCGCTCGAGCCTTTTCAAAGGCTCGCAGGGTCGAGGGACGGAGTCCCTCGTGGGTTTTAAGGGCAAAGCCCTTAACATCTCTTGCCATTTAAGTGCGGACGAAGTCCGCACTTGATGACTAATGTTAGCAACGCAAGAAAAAAAGCGACGGATAAAATCCGCCGCTAAGAAAAAACAAGTGTTGGGCTTCGCCCAAATGAGTTTCGCCGTCTGCGGACGGCGACCAAAGGCTCTGCATTTGGAAACCGCAAGCCTTTAAAAAGGCTTGACCTAAACTTTGAGTGTCTAAGAAAAGTTTAATAAGCCCTTAACATATAGGAGAGTTTGATTGATAGTAAAAGAGTTATCATTTGAAAATTTTAGGAATCTTGAAAATAATACAGTTTTTCCATCAGACGGCATAAATGTTATCTATGGCGACAATGCTCAAGGTAAGACAAACATTCTTGAATGTTTGTGGCTCTTTACTGGAAATAGGTCTTTCAGAGGAGCAAAAGAAAATGAGCTGATTAAATTCGACAATGCTTTCTCGAAAATTCATTTAAAATTTGAAGCAAGAGAGCGTGAACAGGAAATCAGACTTATGATTAAGGGTGGCAACCGCTTTATCGAGCTTAATGGCATAAGTAAACGCTATATTTCTGAAATCATAGGCAGCTTTTGCTGTGTGGTATTCTCCCCTAATCATTTGACGCTCATAAAGAACGGCCCTGACGAAAGACGACGCTTTATTGACGCTGCAATTTGTCAGATTAAGCCGTCATATTCTTCGATACTTTCCGATTACAAAACTATCATCACTTCCCGAAATGCTCTGCTTAAGGATATAAAAGAACACAGCGAGCTTATGGATATGCTCGATATATGGGACGAAAAGCTTGCAGTTCAAGGAGCATTAGTCGCAAGAGAGCGTATTGCATATATAAAAAACTTCTCGAAATATTGCTCAGAATTTTATATGGGAATATCTAAGGGAAGCGAAAAAATAGAAATTTCCTATAAGCTTTCTTTTGGCGATGAGGTTACAGAAGACACCTCGAAACTAAAGGCAATGCTTAGTGATAAATTGATAAAAGCTCAACAGAGCGATATATATCAGGGCTACACAGGCTATGGCCCACACAGAGATGACCTTGTTGTCAACATTGACAGTAAGAATGCAAGAAATTTCGCTTCACAGGGACAACAGCGTTCAGCGGTTCTTGCAATGAAGCTTGCGGAAGCGTCAGTCCTGAAAGCCGAGAGCGGAGAACAGCCGGTTATTTTACTTGATGATGTTCTCAGCGAGCTTGATTATAAGCGACAGGATTATCTTCTCAATGAACTTTCAGATAAGCAAGTATTTATAACTTGTTGTGAATCCGAAATTATGACCAAGCTCAAAGAGGGAAATAAAGCCCTTTTTTATATAAATTCAGGCAGGGTTACACCTACCGAAATAGAGTGATTTAACTTATGGAAAGCCTATATCTGCATCTTGAGCAGGATTCTGTAATACTCAAGAAAAATATCATAGGAATTTTTGATATGGATAAAACCACAGTATCAAAAAAGACAAGAGAATATTTAAATCAAGCCGAGCGAGAAGGTCGAGTTCGCTATGTTTCATACGACTTGCCGAAGTCCTTCATTCTTTGTCGTGAGGGTGAGTCGATAGTTGTATATATCAGCCGACTTTCCTCAGAAACAGTAAGAGGAAGAATAGATTCATTTTTGTAGTGTTTGATTAAGCATATATTCAATAAAAATCCTAATATGAAAGGAAGTTATGCTATGGCGAAAAAGAATAAAAGACTTGCAAAATGCCCATATTGTGGACGAAGTGTTTCATACCTTGATTCGTTTTTTATGAAAAATAAGGGTGAATATACCTGCAAACGCTGTGGCTGTATTGCCAATGTAGGACTTAACAGAAATATCTATGCAATAACAAGTATATTATGTGTTTTTGTGCTTTTGCTTGTTGTGCTTTATCTGTTTTTCGGAGATTTAACTAATCTCTGGAGTTTACTTTTGGTAATAATTCCTTTTGCGGCATATTATGCAGTTGTGCCAATGTTTCTAATCCTTGTCCCTACCTCAGATAAATCTCAAGCAAAAAAGGTTATGGATAAGAAAATGACGAATACACAATCAATTTTTATAGAGGCTCAGAAACAGGTTCAATCGCAAAGCTCTCACAAAAAATCAAGATTTGAGGAAGAAACAACTACCGAAGAACCAAAGGATATATATTCTTCAGGTTCAATAAACCTTGAGGAGGATTTTGACGGCACGAAAGTATTTGAACCATATGACGCAAGCTCAGAGATAGGAGCCGATTTTCAAGAAAAATTCAGGTCTGCCAAGAAATCAGGAAAAAGCTTTGATGATTCCTCAGATATTCAATAAAAGGCGGTGGTCGAAATTTTCAGACTTCCGATATGTCCGTATTGTCACGCTATAACAAGATATAGCGATGTCAAGAGGAAAACACATAATAAAATCATAAAATGTCACCATTGCAATAAAAATTATCGGGTTTCATACCTAAAGGGAAGAATAATTCTAATCTCGATAGTAAGTATTGCACTGATAGTAATAAATATATTTCTCTTAAAGCAAACAACAGGAGTTACAATTCCGTTTCTTGCGATAGGAGATGCAGTAGTAGTATTGGTTGCGGTATTCTTGTTTCCGTTTACGGTAAGATATGAAGAATTGCCAAGAAAGCTTCAAAAACTAAGCTTAGATGAAGCTAATAAAAAAATTCCAAAATAGCTAATCAAATTTTCAAAAGACACTTAAAAGTTTTGCTCAAGCTTTTTCAAAAGCTTGCAGGGTCGAGGGACAGAGTCCCTCGTAGGTTTTAAGGGCAAAGCCCTTAACATCTCTTGCCATTTAAGGGCGGACGAAGTCCGCCCTTAGGGACTAATGTTACTAACAAAAGAATAAGCGGCGGATAAAATCCGCCGCTAAGAAAAAACAAATGTTGGGCTTTGCCCAAAGGTATGTCGCTCTTTGCGAAGAGCGACAAGGGCGTTGCCCTTGACCTACGAGCCTTTGAAAAGGCTCGAGCGAGACTTTTGAGTTTCTTAGGCACTTTGTTTTGCTTGTTATTTAGTATGACGATTGACATATTTTGTTTTGTATTTTGAGTATACTATTGTTTGGTCATGATATAGTCCATAGTAACCAGACATAAAGTAACTTATTGCAACCGCAATCATAAAGAATGGTATACCACCTGCACCGAAAAGTTCAAAGCTGATAAGAATAGAAGTTATTGGACAGTTTGTAACGCCACAGAAAAGTGCAATAAGTCCAACAGCGGCACAGACAGAAGGAGAAAATCCAACGATATTTCCGAAAAGACAGCCGAAGGTCGCACCAATAAAGAATGTAGGAACAATTTCTCCACCACGAAAACCAGCACCGATAGTTATAGCTGTAAAAATCATTTTTAATATAAAAGCATAAGGAACAGCTTCACCTTTGAGAGCTTTTGTTATTACTGGTATTCCTGCACCATTATAATCTCTTGTATTGAATAATAATGTAAGACCAACAACAACTAAACCAGCAAGAAAAATTCTTATATAAGGATTTTTCAAGTATTTTCTTAGTAAATCACTTGTTTTATGGAGCATAATGCAGAATGCAATGCTTATACCAGCACAAAGAATAGAAAGACAGACTGTTTCAAAGGTATTAAGAAATGTTAATGATGGGAATTTTATAAATGTGAAATCCTCGCCGCGAACACCAAAATTAGTCGCAAAGTATGATGCAATAAGAGATGAAAATACACAAGGAACAAGTGCTGCATAATACATTATGCCAATGCTGACAACCTCCATAGAAAAAACTGCTGCAGCCATAGGCGTTCCAAAAACCGCCGAAAAAGCTGCACTCATACCGCAAAGAACAACAACTCTTTTATCTGCATCATCGAATTTGAACCAGCGTCCAAGTTGATTTCCGATACTTCCACCAAGCTGTAAGGCGGCACCCTCACGACCTGCCGAGCCTCCAAAAAGATGGGTGAGTATTGTGGTTATGAATATAAGTGGAGCCATTTTGAAAGGAATTTCGCTTTGTGCATGAATTGTAGAAAGAACAAGATTAGTGCCTTTGTCGTCCTTGAATTTGAAGGCATTATATAGAAAAACCGTTATAAGACCTGCAAATGGAAGAAAATAGATAATATAATCGTTGTTACTGCGAAAATCTGTAACAACATTCATCATAAAGGCAAATAATGTACTAAATCCTCCAACAGTAAGACCTGTTATAATGGAAACGAGTGTCCATCTCAGGAATTTTTTCATCTTAAAGTAAATTTTTTTCAGATAGGTTTTAATCAGCTTGAAAAAAGTCAAA
>OMCS01001510.1_pt1 | contig 10305 bp, 12 predicted proteins | sample 1674241 | NCBI WGS metagenome assembly OMCS01 (sample SAMEA103958153, study PRJEB25191) | human gut metagenome
GGGTCACCCTGTTATGGGTGAGATTGGACCTAGGCGAACAGCCGTTTTCATAGGATACAAACCTTGTTTTTATTTGTACGATTCATTTAGGGCAAATAACGACTAATACAACGTCAATGAAAACGGCTAATTCGTGCCTTAACTTCTAATCTTCCATTTCGTCCTCATTCTCCTCTGTTTTTGGTTCAGGGTCAAGCAACCCCTCGTCTATCAAGTCGTTGATAGGCTTACTCAAGCTACGGCGCAACTCATCGCGAGGCGACTGCACGTTATTGAGTGCTTCGGCATAAAGCGACTTCACCGCATCTTCGTCCTTATCAGGCCAATGTTGTTGCACAACCTCTCTTATACGCGCTGAAAGAACTGGAACTTCGTCTATGCTGAAGTGACAGCCGCGTATGGTGCACTGCGATAAATCTCTTAACAAAGAAAGGAAGTCGTCAATGTCCCAATCCTTGTATTCATATTTCGTTTCCAAATGCTCATACGACCTCTGCTGCAAAGGCTCATTGGGCACCGTTTTAAGCCTCAACGACCATGACACAACTTTAACGCTGTTATTGCACGGGGTATGATACGATATCACATCGCCATCGAATGCAGTACAGGTGCCAAACAACAAATCTATCGGCACATTACATACAATAACCGTTTTCGGCTCGTTATCGTCTTTCGAATAACCTATAAACGCCACGTACCCCATACTGCGCATCAAACAGCAATAGTCTTTACAATTCTGTATGGCCTGCCTCTTCTCGCTTCAAGTAATCGAGCTGTGGAGAACCCCCATAATCGCGAAAATAGATTACAGCCATACTGCCTATAAATGAGGCTCCTAATTCCTTCGCCCACTGATTTTCGGGGTCGAACACTACTGGATTGTTGTTTGTCATATTATTTGATTGTGTTAAGTAAGTATTAGTACAAACGATTCACGTTCATCTCAAACAGGTCTGGCGTGATGCGCATAATTTCGTCCATTGTGAAATCTTCCATCAAGTCCATAAATGACCAACAAATTGGCAGGTGGTACTGCTGACGCAGCTCTTTCCAATTATCATTCAAGTCGTTATCGGACTCTAACATGGTGTGCCCCCAATCAGCAGCTTCGCTACGCAGTTGGTCCTCGCACTTGCTGAAGTGGTTATCGTGCAGAATGATGGTTGTGACTTGGCGCTGGGTTCTTAACATCTCGTCCAAGCAATATTTGCTACCTGCGTGGTAAAGTTTGCACGCTTCGTCGGGATAGTGGCAGCCATATTCGGGACAGGACTTTAACGTGTCTTTCACATGCAAGCACAAACTTACAGTGCCCTTTATAATGTATCGGCGTAGAAAGGCAGATTTCCGATCTTGGTATCTTCGTCCCGCACGCAATGCCTCAGCCACAGCATATTCGAGCGAACTTTCTGTAAGTTCCGCCACCCGTTTGTTTAGCATGGTGACATGCGCCACCTCCTCGGGGGTGAAAGATGAATGCGCCTGCCATGCCTTTGAAACATATATTCCTCTTCTAAGCAATTCGTAGTTCAAAGGAAATCTTGTCATAAACGATTAATTTTGATTTTTGCTCACAGCTCTATATAGTACTTTGTCTTGCGTATTTCAAAAAAACGCTATAAAATTTGTCATTTGCGCAAATATTCTTTTGCATGCGCTTTGCACGTCTCGTCGTACCGCATTGATAGTCAAGCGTTTAACCGCAGCAAAAAAAAATACGAAGAAACGTGGCGGATTTTGAACACCCTATCAAATAACAGACAAAGTTTTTTACTGGCTATCCCATTTTTATGTCCTTTTTATGAAGCAACACATGGTTAAAGGATAATGTTTTAAACTCTTCTGGAACTATGTCGTTAAGTGCAAAACTGCTTAGCATTTTGTACCAAGTTATTTTTTTAACGTTACTAAAACAAAAGAGTACTTTCTTTGTCGGAAAGTACTCTTTTGTTTTATATCCATAATTGATGGGAACTATAATACAAGCTTCTCTGTCTTAACCAAGCGCCCACTTATTGAGGTATAACGCACAATGGCTACGCCTGTATAGTTCTTTTGCTGTTTTCTCCATTGATTAAACTGTGTCTCACTTCCTTGATAGAGTAATACCCCACTTGTGGAATAAGCAACCACAGAGGCTGTGCGCAATGTTCCAACCTCTACATTATCTACAGCCGTAACATCCGACACTAGATTGGCAATAGCCTCATCTAACCAAGGAAGACGCTGGGCAAACCATTCACGCACCTCTTGTTCGTTCTCAGCAAATGTGGGTTCATGTTTCAACACACTGTCTTTTAATATTGTGCGACTTGCGTCAATAGCCTCTGCCCAATTCGTACGCATCGAATCAAGAACTGCTTCTACACGTGCTTCTATCAACGGACGCACCTGTTGCCAACGGTCGTTATATGCCATTACGGTTTCATAGCGACTAAAGAAAGGTATTCCATAAAACTCTGGAATTTCGTGTACCGAAGCCCACCCTTCTTTGCTATAATCTAAATCAAAGTCCCACAAAGGACCCATTTTAAGTTTACTATTGGGGGTATTGTCATACTTCGTAATGAAGATGTTTGAACCACAACCATCCCATGAACCACTTATATCGTGCGCCAAGAACCAAGAAGCCATTGTTGAGATATCGAAAACTTCTTCAATAGGTTCTCCGTTAAACATTTTATCTTCAAAATCATACACTACATCGCGAATGTACGTCCACTGTTCTTGCGTCATTACCTCCGCGTCGGGATATTTGAAGGTATATGCCATGGAATAAGGTAAGTGTGTGGTATGGAAAAAAGAGAACTCTCCTTTATCTTCACTCCACCAATATGGGTCACACTCTATGACATAACCCGTTTCGGCTACATTGCAACGTCCTTCACTACGTTTTACGAGTTCTGAGAGAAGATAATCGCCACAATATTTTCCATTAAACACCAAATTCACATAACAATCTTGTGGTTCCCATTCAATGCCACAGAGCAAAGCTATTTGCTTGCCCATAACAGTTCGCAAATTGGCAGAAGTATTGCTATTCAACAAAGCCCATTCTTTGTCTTTCTTGCTGCCCGAGCCCTTCAGAAGGTTTGCTTTCTTTTGAAGCTTAATCTTGTAAGAAGGATGCGTGCGATAAGCACTGGTATTGCCACGAATTTTTATCTTCATGCCCGATACATTTTCCGCGTACTCACCACTGTCATAGAGCACAAAATCGCCCAAAGTGATGACGATACGTCCTGGAACCTTGGTCGCATTAACTATGGTGCTACCCATACAACCTTCAGGAGCAGTGTCTATCTTTTCGCATGTAGGCAATTCTCCATTCACAGTAGTAATGTTTACCAATGGCAAACCTGTGGCTTTTAATTGGTCTATCAAAGACGTATTGGATTGTGCGGTGGAACTAAAACAGGCTAATCCCCCACAGAAAAGCAGCAATAAAACTTTTTGGAAAACTGATTTTTTCATAAAGCTGTATTTTTCAATAAGAACTGTGATTGTGTTTCTTTGTTGGATTTCTGATCGATTCAAGGAAGGAGAAAAGGAATTTATCCTTATTACTTCTCCCAATCCTTATAGGGATAAGTGCGGAGTGAAGAATTATAGTATTTACGGTCGCCCGTAACCTCTTGTCCAAGGAAGGGAGCACGCTCATAAGCCTCTTCTTCGCTACCCAATTCTACTTCAGCCACTACAAGTCCAGCATTGTCACCAAAGAATTCATCCACCTCATAGGTATGCGCACCCATAGGTACGAGCCAACGCACCTTGTCAATGATGCCTGGTTCGCAAAGTGTCATAAGCGAGAGTGCCTCGTCTTTGGTAATTTCTTTTTCGAACTCATAGCGCGAAAGTCCTCCGTTACGCGAGGGGCCCTTAATTGTGAGATAGCCCTTCTCGTCGCGAAGGCGCACACGTACTGTACGGCCGCGTCCACTGCAAATATAACCTTGCACAATGCGGCTGTGGGAAATGGAGAGCGATTTATAATCGCCCTCCACAAGGAATTTACGTTCTATTTCGAGTGCCAAAACTTGAAAGAGTTTTTGATTTACACTGAAAGGAGGTAATAAGCCAATAAGCCTAAGCCCAAAATTAAAGCAAGCACAATAACAATGCCACCTACTACTTTGTTAGCTTGACGCTGTTGCATGGCTTCTACGGCCTTTTTTCTTAAATTGCGTTTATCCTTCTTCATGATATTTTGTTTTAGGGGGTTATGCTTGAAATGTTTGATATTCTACAGAAGATAGAAGAAATATACTTTCTATACACGCTATCTTCTTTAGAATAGTTTACTCGTCACCCTTTTCAGAGAATTCCATGAGGTAGGCTTTGATAAAACCATCAATTTTGCCATCCATCACGCCGTTAACGTCACTGGTTTGAAAACCTGTACGGTGGTCTTTTACGCGGCGATCGTCGAAGACATAACTGCGAATTTGACTACCCCACTCAATTTTCTTTTTACCAGCCTCAATCTTAGCTTGCTCTGCCTTGCGCTTTTGCAAAGCACGATCATAGAGTTGTGAACGAAGAAGACGCATTGCGTTTTCACGGTTCTCAAGCTGTTTACGGCTTTCGGTATTCTCAATGAGGATTTCTTCTGTTTCGCCTGTATCGGGGTCAGTATATTGGTAACGAAGACGAACACCCGTCTCCACCTTATTTACATTCTGTCCACCTGCACCACCTGAGCGGAAGAGGTCCCATGAAATTTTAGAGGGATCTACATACACCTCAATGGTATCGTCGACTAATGGAGTTACAAAGACCGATGCAAACGAAGTCATGCGCTTACCCTGAGCATTGTAGGGCGAAACACGCACAAGACGATGCACACCATTCTCACTTTTAAGGTAACCATAAGCCGAATCACCCTCAATCTCCATGGTAACGGTTTTAATACCCGCTTCATCACCATCCTGCAAATGCGAAATCGTACACTTGTAGTCGTGCGACTCTGCATAACGCATATACATACGCATAAGCATCGACGCCCAGTCTTGACTTTCGGTACCACCCGCACCCGAGTTAATTTTGAGTACACACGACATTTGGTCCTCCTCTTGTCGGAGCATGTTGCGCAATTCAAGTTCCTCAATTGCAGTGAGGCACTTGTTATAGTCCTCATCGACTTCTTCTTCGGTCACCATATCCTCTTTATAAAAATCGAAGGCGAGTGCCAATTCGTCGACAAGCGTTTTTACATTTTTATATCCTTCAATCCACTTTTCGATGCCCTTTACCTTCTTCATTTGCTCCTCAGCACGTTTAGCATCGTCCCAAAAACCAGGATCTTGCGTACGTAACTGCTCTTCTTCGAGCTGCATTACTTTGGCATCAATGTCGAGGTAACGATTCAACGCCTCTACGCGGTCTTGGGCATCTTTCAGTTGGTCGGAAGTGATCATATATATTTGCTATTGTGTTTGATTGAATTTATTATTGATGTTGTGCAGCCTCAGCCTCAGCCTCAGCATAAATGCGCTCAATGACTTCAGCATAATGTTCATAAACTACACGACGACGCACTTTTAACGTGTTCGTAAGTTCCCCATTGTCCATAGTGAAGGGGTGAGGCAACAACACGAAACGCTTAATTTGCTCGTAGTGAGCCAAGTCTTGCTGCAAGGTCTCGATGCGTTCTGTATAGAACTTCGTAATTTCGGGATTTTTGCAGAGTTCTTCGCGGTTGGCAAAAGCGATACCATGTTCGCGAGCATATTGTTCGAGCAATTGGTAACTGGGAACAATGAGTGCGCTCACAAATTTGCGTTTATCTGCCACAATCACAGCTTGGTCAAAATAGCGGTCGAGCACCAATTTCGACTCAATCATTTGTGGCGCAATATACTTGCCATTCGAGGTCTTAAAAAGATCCTTGATGCGCTCGCGCAAATAGAGTTCACCATTCTTCATGTAACCCGCATCACCCGTATGGAACCATCCATCTTCGTCGATAGCCTCTTTTGTTTGACTATCTTTTTTATAATATCCCGGTGTAATGGTTTTGCCACGAAGCAATATTTCGTTGTTCTCGCCAAACTTAATTTCCATTTTATCGATTAAGCGACCTACCGAACCTAACGAAACAGGTTTTCCTGGAATATCGCACGACACAGTGGCAAGACTTTCGGTCAAACCATAACCCACCACCATGTTAATGCCAGCTGCATGCGCAAACACCTCTACCTCGGGTGATACGGCTGCACCTGCTGTGGGGAAGAAGTTGGCACGTTCAAGTCCGAGCGTTTTGCGCAAAAGACGAATAATCGTTTTGTCATAAAGCTTATATTGCAAAGCCAAACCCATAGGAGGTTTTTTGCACTGAGCTTTATAATTTACCCAATAACGCTTGCCCACCTCGAGTGCTTCGCGAATGAGTTTACGCTCCATAAATGAGCCACTCTCCATTTTTTCGAGCACAGCTTGGTATACTTTTTCCCAAAAACGGGGCACTGCACACATACAAGTAGGATGCACCTCCTGCATAGAGCGCTGCACATCAGCAGGGCGCAAGTTAATGCACTGCAAAGCGCCCTCAGTTAAACCGAGATAGCACCATGCACGTTCAAAAATATGCGTATAGGGTAAGAAGTTTAGGAACACATCGTTTTCGCTAAGGGGGAGCACTGCATCGTTTACGCGGAAGCCCTCACGATACATGCCATAAGTAAGCATTACGCCCTTGCTTTGACCTGTAGTTCCACTGGTATAGAGAATATTGCACAAGTCTTCGTCGTTTGCATCAGCCAAACGCTTTTTATATTCGTTTGCCAAAGCATCGCTCACCCCATCGGCTAACTGTTCGTTAATGAAATCGTCTAAGTAAACCGAAAGATGATCGTTAGGGTTCTTTTTTACCGAACGGTCAAAGATGATGATACGTTCAAGTGTGCGAGCCACAGAAATCACACTAAAAGCAGTGTCATATTGCGGTTGTTCGCCCACAAAGAGGTAACGCACCTGTGCATCATTAAGCATATAAGTAATTTGGGCTGCACTACTCGTTGCATAAAACGGAATAGTTACCGCACGAATGCCATAAGCACCGAAGTCTACATAATGCGTTTCGGGCTTATTCTGAGAAAATACGGCAATGTTTTCCTGCACCTGTACACCAAGACGGAGCAGGGCTAAGGAAACTTTCTTAACATTCAAGGCAAACTGTTTCCACGAAACAGGAATCCACTTGTTTTGTGTATAATCGCGGTAACTAAGTGCGGCGCGGTCGCCATACTTTTTTGCTTGCTCAAGAATGAGCTTGGAAAGGTGACAGTTGTTTTGCATAATATGCAGGTTTTTGGGAAAGAGAATGCACCATGTTGCATCCACGCTTTGTAACAAATAAAGCGTTTAGCACAATGCACTTTCTTTTAGGAAAGGAGAGAAAAAAGTTTCTCCCACGCAAAATTAACTTTTTTCCATCAATTATGCAAAACTTCTGCTTATAAAATGATTCTTAAAGCAAAATGAGAGGCGTATCGTGAGCAATTTGCATACGCCAACCCCCTGCTCAGTTTAACGCCTGTTTAGGACAGAGTTTACGCATGCGCATGTGGTAAGCCACAAAAACCATTCCCCCTGTAAGTATCCACGAAAGAGGATATACTTGCAAAAGGCGTTCAAAGCCCGAATAGTGGGGAGCTACGACAAACACCCAAATCATACGCAACACACACGTACCAAACACTGTGATAATCGTAGGCAACATAGATTCGCCCATTCCACGTAGGGCTGAACCACTCACCTCGTAACTACATGCTAAGAATTGAAATAGCAACACGCCTTCCATGCGAATTGCTCCATAACGTATCACTTCGGGGTCGAGACTAAAGAAGCTCAAGAAGAAGTGGTCGAAATAAGTAAAAAGGGCATTCGCCACAAAGCATCCCACAAAACCCATTATCAAGCAAATGCGATAGATGCGACGCACACGGTCGTACTTTCCTGCTCCATAGTTTTGACCAATAAACGAAATGGCGGCACCATTACACGCCACGATTATGTAGTAACAATAATACTCAAAGTTTACGGCTGCTGCCGACCCTGCAATAGCTGCTGAACCATACCCATTTATGGCACTTTGCACCACCACATTCGACACTGAGAACACCATGCCTTGCAAACCCGCAGGCACACCTATCTGCAACATACGTTTTAATTCCTTGCCATAAATGCGCATGTGACTGAATTGCAACTGTAAGGGTCCTGGTTCGCGACGCAATAGCCACACAATGCAGCCTGCACTCAACACATTGGCTATGGCTGTGGCAATGGCAACACCTTCTACTCCCATGCCCAAACAAATCACAAAGAACAGATTGAGCAAAGTGTTTAGAATGCCGGCTGCCACAAGTATGTAAAGCGGACGACGTGTATCGCCCACACTACGCAATATCGCAGCACCGAAATTGAAGATAAGAAAGAAAGGGATGCCAATAAAATAGATGCGCAAATATAGCACTGCCATGTCAAGCACATCTGCAGGCGTATCCATCATTTCGAGTATAGAGCGCGACACACCAATGCCTACGCACATCAACAACAAACCACTCAGAATTGCCACAAGCGACACTGTGCTTACCGCACGACGTGTGCTTTCATCATCACGTTGTCCCAAGTGATTAGATATCACCACATTCGCACCCATAGAAATGCCCACAAACAAGTTGATAAGCAAACTTATCACGGGGGCATTACTACCTACTGCCGCCAAAGCCTTACTGCTGGCAAAACGTCCTACCACAGCTACATCGACCGAGTTGAACAATTGCTGCAACAAACTGCTGGCTGCCAAAGGCAGTGCAAACACCAATATCTTGAGAAATAACGGACCGTGGAGCATATCCACCTTCGCCTTTGTTGTATGTGACATGAAAATAGTTTTTGCTTTTTTCGAAGATTCCACCTTCTTTTTTCAACTTGCAAAGTTACATTTTTCTGCGCGAAATCTTTAGATATTAACACGTCTTAATGAAACACTTTACAATGTACTAGGAGTTGGTTTCACAGGGTCAGGATTCACAATATTCGGCTTCGCAGGAGTCGAAGGTGTAGGGGGCGAAGGTACAGAAGCAGAAGGCTTAAAGTCATCATTTGAGTTTAAGTGATTAAAAATAAAGTTTTTATTCGGGGCGCCTTTACCTTGCATTCCCATTAGAGTTTCGATACATCTCCGTCTTGCCTCCGATGATTCTCCGATGTTTCTTTGATCATTCTTCGATCGTTCTTCGATCGCCGAACGGAGCGCGAACGGAGATTGAACGGAGCGCGAACGGAGAATGAACGGAGGATCAACGGAGGATGAACGGAGAACGAACGGAGAACGAACGGAGAATGAAACGTAAAATATGCCGAACTGCACTTGTTCGTAGCGAAGTTTTCTTTCGAGTTACTGCCACAAAATTTACCTGAGATGCCTTTGATGATGTCAATGGGAATGATTTTTTTCATGATAGTGGTGTTTTTTAGGTTAGAAAATGGCTCCAAAAAGCGTGTTGTGTTCCTTCGGAATGATATCGGAATGATATCGGAATTCTTGTCCGCCAAAATGGAGCGTGTTTTAGCAAGCTTGCAAGTGCAAAGTTACAACACGAAAAAGCGGATTCCAAATTTTTTGCAAATTTGTGGTGTTTTGAAATGTTAAAATCGGCTCACTTCCACAGTGTTTATTGGGGTAAATTTATTTTTCTGTATCGCGATGGGTGTACAAATTCCCAAAAGCCTTTTAACGCAAAAATGACATCTCGGCAAAATTAACGATTGACGCCCGAAATAGCCTTATTTGTACACTTTTGGTTACAGTCAAAAATGAACTTTTGGGGCAGAATTACGCAAAAAAGGCTCTTCGGTGTGCGTAAATTGCTGAAAAATTTTTCTATTCGCTTAGATCGGAGTTTACACTTGTTAACTCAGAATTAAGAAATATTTTAAGTGACAAAATGACATTTAAATGCTTGATTATCAATATTTTAAGGTGTCACTTGTCATTTGTCACTTTTGCTTTCACCCTAAGTTTTCAGTATTTGGCGTGATTTTTTAGAACACCAGTAAAAAACTGTGCCTGATTATTTGAGTAAGATTAAAATTTCACGCGCCAGCCTCACCCCATTAGGTAGAGTAATCCATTATAATGACACATAATTAAAGGTCGTATATTACGATTTTTGTTGAATATCAATAATTTATTGGAGTTTCGGATTTAGTCAGGGGCGGGCTGAAAGCCCAACAGCACATAGCCCAGGGCAAGCGAAGCGACACCCTGGGTTAAAGCACGTTCGTTAGTGACGCCCT
>OMCS01001513.1_pt1 | contig 10288 bp, 9 predicted proteins | sample 1674241 | NCBI WGS metagenome assembly OMCS01 (sample SAMEA103958153, study PRJEB25191) | human gut metagenome
TTTGTTTTCTGTCCCGACTGCGGTGAAAGGCTATCTCCCTCCGCGCCAAAAGTTTCTAAGCGAAACGCCCTGCTCATCGTTTGTATCGCCGCTGCTTTGCTGATCGTCGGCGGCTCGGTACACGAGCTCTCGCAGGTCAAAAGCCAAAAGGACGCCATCGAGCAGAGCAAATACGATCGTGCGCTTCAAGAATATCTGAGTACCCCTACGACCGGCGACTTGACCATTTTGTCCCAAATACGGCAGCCCGATCCCGGAAGACGCTGTCTTCTGTATGAACTGCGGCGAAAAAATTGAAACGGCCGCGCCTGAAGCAGATTCCGCACCTGCGGAGATCACCCCCGCAGAGGAAACTCCCATCCCCGCCAGCGGCAAAAAGCCGAAGAAAAAGAAGGCCGTTCTCCTCGTTTCCGTGCTCGCACTTCTGCTTGTCGCCGTGGCTCTTGCCAACAGCAGCCTATTCCAAAGCAACATTGCCGCAAAAGCGGAAAAGCGTATCGTCGGCAGCTGGAACGGAGTATTTCTGGAAAATGGAGACGATACCATCCGCGCAAAAAATCTCGGTGGCTTTACCTGCACCGTTGAAAAGGGTGGTGCGGCTACAATTTCATTCTCAGAACGCTCCATTTCTGATTTATCCTTCTACTTAACTTGCAGTCCCGAGAAAACAAAAGCTGTGAATGATGGCGAAAAGCTTGCCGGCTATTGTTATGATGTAAAAGCTTCGGATGATCCTGACGCCTCGGCTTTTGGATATGCTTTTGTCAGTGACGATACTTTCTCTGTCGTCATTCTTTCCGACCCTGAGCTGTCATTTGCGTTCACTGCAAGTGATAAGTCATAAACCTCTTATTAAAAGAGCCACGGAGTATCTCTCCGTGGCTCTTTACGTCTTTCGCTTTTCACACCCTATAAATCTTCCGTTGTAAACGGATGCGGTCCGCGATCATGGCGATAAACTCGCTGTTGGTCGGCTTTCCTTTCGTGTTGGATACCGTGTAGCCAAAATAGCGCTGGAGCGTCTCAAGGTCGCCGCGGTCCCACGCGACCTCGATCGCATGGCGCACCGCGCGCTCGACGCGCGATGGCGTGGTGCTGTAGCGGCGCGCGACCTCGGGATAGAGCACCTTTGTCACGGCGTTGATGACATCCATGTCCTGCACGGCGATGACGATGGCCTCGCGCACGTACTGATAGCCCTTGATATGCGCGGGCACGCCGACCTCGTGGATCACTGCCGTGACCTCGCGCTCAAGCGCCTGCGACTCGTCCTCGCTCTCCTCGCCTTCGTTGACCGCGCGGCGCATCTGGTCTAAAAGCGAGGTCAGCTCGCAGGGCTTGGGCATGAAGAACGATACGCCGCGGCTCATCGCCTGCGACACGATCTGATCGCGATAAAGAGCCGAGACGACAACTGTCTTCATCTGCACCTTGTCCTTCGCCGCCTGCTCGAGCACGCCAAAGCCGTCAAGTCCCGGCAGCAAAAGATCCATCACAAGAAGCTGCGGCTTTCGCTCCGCTATATCCTGCGCCGCAGCCAGTCCGTCGGCTGCGCATCCCACTACGTCGAACTCACCCGTTGCTTCCAATGCCTGTTTCAGTGCTGTGCGGAACTCCTCGTTTGCGTCCGCTAATACGACCGTGATCCTCTTGTCCATGTCATCCCGTCCTTTTCACACAAGTTTTCGCCGACCCAGCCGGCCAGCTTCAGCAGCAAAATGTGACGTCTTCGTTCTGCCATGGCTTTAAGCTAACATATTTGGACAGCGTTTTCAAGCGAGTTATGTCGAATCTAACCATCTTTTTCTAACTTTTTGCATGAAAATTTAGTTGTTTTTACGCTATCTTAACGCAATCTTTCTACTATATGGGTAGGTTATTCACTCGAAAGCCCCGCCGCAGAGAGCATATTTTCGATAAAAATACCATAACCTCTTGACGGATCATCCAGCAGGACGTGCGTGACCGCGCCAATGATCTTGCCATCCTGCAAAATTGCGCTGCCGCTCATTCCCTGCACCACGCCGCCGGTCTGCGCAAGAAGCTCCTCGTCCGTCACGCGCAGCAGCAGATTTCGCGTGCTGCCGGAAGGCGAATAGATTTTTTCGATCTCAATATCATACTCGCGTGTTTCATTGCCGGAAACGGTGGCTAAGATCGTCGCCCTGCCGGTCTTGATCTCATCCTTCTTTGCGATCGGCAGCGCCGCGCCGGCGATCTTTGCTGCGTCCTCTGCCGAGAGCTTGCCGAAAATGCCGCATTCGGTGTTGGCGTAAAGCGTTCCGCTGTCGCGCGTCAGGTCAAAGTCGCCCTTGAGCTCGCCGGGCGAGGCACGCTCCCCCTTTTTCACCGCCTTGACCGAGGCGTCCATGATGCTGCCGTGGTCGAGCGGCAGGAGCTGCCCCGTGTCCACGTCCGTCACGCCGTGGCCCAGCGCGCCGAAGGTGCCGCTCTGCGGGTCGTAAAAAGTCATCGTGCCGATACCCGCTATACTGTCGCGCACCCAGGCGCCGAGGCGGTACTCGCCGTCCTCATCCTTCTCCGGCTCTGCGCTCAGTTCGATCGTGCGGCTGCCGCGCTTGACGGTCAGCGCCGCGGCGTCCTCGCCGTTTTCTGCCAGAAGCTGACGGAATTCCTCAATGGTGTCCAGACTCTGCCCGCAGATGGCCGTGATGACGTCGCCCTCCTTGAGTCCGCAGTCCTTCGCCGGACTTTCCCCATCGGAAAAGCCGACGACGAGCACGCCATCGGAAAAGAGCTTGACGCCGACGGTCTGTCCGACGGGGATCAGTTCGCTGACCGTCCGGTCCGCCGCCTGCGCAGACGGCATTGCGATCGCGGCGGCGGCAAAAAATCCAAGCAGGATCGCCGCCGCTCGCTTTTTTGTGCGATGCGTTCCATCCATTCTCTCACCCCTTTAAAAAATACGAGCGGACGGCGCGCCCTGTGCGCGCAGCGCGCAGCCGTCCGCCCAACGCCGGAAATTTTTTCTTTCTCATTTCTTTTTCTCTGTCCGGCGCATTTACTTTCTGCGCTTCGGGCAAAATTAAAAGGTGCAAAAATTTGATGTGCTGGCATCGCTTTTTGAAATGGCGCTGTAAATGCGGGCAAAAAAATTCCGCAGACCAAAGTCTGCGGAATTTTGGGAATTGTTTCCATTTAACGCTCGCGGTTGAAAATTTTGAAGATGTCGTCGAACGGATCGGGCTCATCTTCGTGCTTAGCCTCTTCCTCGGCCTTTTCCTTGTCGAAGTCGAGCGGCGCAAGACCGGCAGCAGCGCTCTCGCCGCTCTGCTCGGCAGGCTTCTTATCCTTGTTGAAGTCCAGCGCGCCGGGCGCCTTGTCAAAGCCCGTGGCGATGACGGTGACGCGGATCTCGTCGTCGAGCGTCTCGTCGAACGTCGCGCCGAAGATCGTGAGCGCGTCGGGATGCACAGCCTCCTGCACGAGGGACGCTGCCTGCTCGACCTCGTCGAGGCCGATGTCCATCGAGCCCGTGACGTTGATGAGCACGCCGTGCGCACCGTTGATGGAGGTCTCCAGCAGCGGGGACGAAATGGCCATGCGCGCGGCCTCCTCGGCCTTGTTCTTGCCGGCGGCGCGGCCGACGCCCATGTGGGCAAGGCCTGCATCCTTCATAATGGCGGTCACATCGGCAAAATCGAGGTTGATGAAGCCCGTGTCGCGGATCAGGTCGGAGATGCTCTGCACCGCCTGACGCAGCACGTCGTCCGCGATCTCGAACGCGTTGGCAAAGGTGATCTTCTGGTCGGTCGCGTGCTTGAGGCGCTCGTTCGGGATGATGACGAGCGAGTCGACCTTGGTCTTGAGCTCTTCGATGCCCGCTTCCGCCTGCGTCATGCGGCGGCGGCCTTCAAAACCGAAGGGCTTCGTCACGACGCCGACGGTCAGGATGCCCGCCTCGCGCGCGATCTCGGCAACAATGGGCGCGCCGCCCGTGCCGGTGCCGCCGCCCATGCCGGCGGTGATGAAGACCATATCGGTGTCCTCGAGCGCCTTGGCGATCTGGTTGCGGCTCTCCTCGGCGCTCTTGCGGCCGACCTCGGGGTCGGAGCCCGCGCCCTGACCGTGCGTCAGCTTTTCGCCGATCTGAATTTTATAAGTGGCGGCAGACACGTTGAGCGCCTGCTTATCTGTATTCACCGCGACAAAGTCGACGCCGCGCGCACCGGTGCGCACCATGCGGTTGACCACATTGTTGCCGCCGCCGCCAACGCCGATGACCTTGATCTTAACTACGTTTTCAGGACCGGTCTCCAATCCGAATGCCATGTCGGTTCCTCCTGCAATCTGTTGTATGGGCAAGGCACTTGCCGCTGCAAGCGCCACAATATCAGGTATTTGCTATCTTAATCATTGTATTACGGTTTTCCCGCGGGGTCAATAGCAATCGGCCATTTCGGGGAAACTTTTTTACGTCAACTTCCGCCTTTATTCCGGGATGAAGTCAGCCCTGCCGTCGTTCATCAGGTTGATCGTGCCGGTCTGATTGGCTTCAAGCTGCTCCACCACCGTGCGCACATTCCCGAGCTTGTAGGCAATGTCCGCATCCCAGGGCATTTTGACCGTAAAGCGGTCCAAATAGGTAAAGGTGATGGCCGTGCCGTCGCTCAGGTCGATCTCGCCGATCATGGAGAGAAGCTGCTTATCCTCCGCCGTGCGCAGCAGCGTGAGCAGGCGCTCGAATTTATACGAATCCTCGTCCGCAAACGCCGCCATCGCGCCGACCGCGGGCTCGACGAGCGTGCAGCCGGTCACGCGCGCGCAGCCCTCGGGGATCTGCGCCGCGCGCTCCAGAATTTTGCCTTCGCCGCTCATGAGCCATGTGCCGTTTTCGCCCGTCAGCGCAGCGGAGGCCGTGCACTCCGTCACGGTCAGAATGAGCGCGTCGGGGTATTTGCGGTTGATGACAACGGTCTCCACATACGGAAGCGTGTCGAAAATGGATTGTTTGACCTTATATTTGTTCAGCAGCACAAGGTTCTGCTCCTTCTGCACGCCCGCAGCCTCGATGATCTGCTCCTCGGTATAGCGCTCGTTGCCCTCCACCACGATCATATCGATGCGGAAGAACATCGTCAGCGCGCCGAGAAATGCGGCGATCACGACCGCGAGGCACAAAAGTCTCAGCGGGAAAGAGGCTCTTCCCCGCCTGCGCCGTCTGTTTCTTCGCTTTGACGCCATAGTTTTCCTGCCTTTTTTCTTCGTTTGCTTATGTACCCGTCTCCCGCCGCACATGCGCGCCCAGCACGCCAAGGTCGCGCTCGATGCTCTCATAGCCGCGGTCGATGTGCTCGATGCGCGAAATGCGCGTGAGTCCGTCGGCCTGCAGGCCCGCAATCACAAGCGCCGCGCCCGCGCGAAGGTCCGTGCACTTGACGCGCGCGCCGTGCAGGTGCTCGCGTCCCGTGACGACGGCCACGCGTCCCGCGACGCGCACCTCCGCGCCCATGCGCGCCAGCTCGTCGACATGGCGGTAACGGTTTTCAAAAATATTCTCTACAAAAACGGTGCTGCCCGCGCTTTTCAAAAGCGCCGCCATCAGCACCGGCTGCGCGTCCGTTGGAAAGCCCGGATAGGGCGCCGTGCGCACAGGGCGGATGGATCTGAGACTGCCATCACTTTGGAGGAAAACATCGTCCTCCCCGCTTTTGACCGTGCAGCCCGCCTCGCTCAGCGCGCCGGACACAGTCGAAAGCGGCCGCGGGTCGACGCCGCGAAGGCGCACCTCTCCCCCACAGCAGGCCGCAGCGCAGAGATACGTCGCGCCCACGATGCGGTCGGCGATGATGCGGTATTTCCCGCCGTGCAGCGCGCGCTTTCCCTCGACTGTGATGATTGAACCGCCCGCGCCGCGGACGTTGCCGCCCATCGCGTTGATAAAGTTCTGTAAATCGACGATCTCCGGCTCGCGCGCGGCGTTGTAGATCGTCGTCACGCCGTCTGCGCCGCAGGCGCAGAGGAGCGCGTTTTCCGTCGCGCCCACGCTCGGCATGGGTAAGTACACATCGCTCCCGAGAAGCGTTCCGCCGCGGCACTTGAGCTCGCCGCCCGTCTCCCTGATCTCTGCCCCCAAGGCGCTCAGGGCGCTTAAGTGCAGGTCAATGGGACGCGGTCCCAGTTCGCAGCCGCCGGGATAACAGATCGTCGCTTCCTTGCAGCGCGCCAGAATCGCGCCGAGAAAGATGACCGACGAGCGCATCTCTCGCATCAGTGCGTCGGGCACGACCGCGCGGTCCATGCGCGCTGTGTCGACCACGAGCGCACTGTCCTCCCAGTGCGTGCAGCAGCCCAAGTGCCGCAAAATGGCAACGGACGCATCCACGTCCCGCAGCTTCGGACAATTTTCGATCACGCAGGTATCCGCGCACAAAAGCGTCGCCGCCAAAATCGGCAGCACACTGTTTTTTGAGCCTTGTATCGTGAGTTCTCCGTACAGGCGCTCCCCGCCCTCTACCAACAGCTCACACATCATGTTCCCTCCCGCAAGCACATTACTTTTCCATCGTATGGCTTTTGCGGGAAATGGGTGACTGCCGGTTTTCACAGGGCAATAGTTAGGCATTTTCAGTATAGCCATTTTGCCGCGGCGCGTCAACTTCTTTTTGCCTTGCTTTCCCGCCCGCTTTGTGGCAAAATGAGACTATTGTATTTCTCCCCGAAAGGAGTCTTTTTTCATGAAAAAAACGCTCAAAGTCGCGCTCTATGTTCTGTTGGCGCTCGTTCTGATCGTGTTGGCTTACGTCATCTATGTCTTTGCCGCGTACTACCGCGTGGAGGACTGGCAGACGCTCAGCGTGGTGCACTGCGACGCCGCCTCTGCCGCACCGATGGCGGACGCGCCGCAGACCGGCGTCACCTACCGCGTTTCGTCGGCCAACGTGGGCTTCGGCGCGTACAGCGACGATTACAGCTTCTTCATGGACGGCGGCAAGGAGAGCCGCGCCCGCAGCAGGCAGGCTGTCGACGAGAATATGCGCGGCGAGGTCTCGCTCGTCAAGGACCTTTCGCCCGACTTTGCGCTCTTTCAGGAGGTCGATATCTACGGCACGCGCAGCTGGCACATCGCAGAGGACGCTTATCTCGACGATGTGATGGGGAACAGCGAATTTAACAAGGTATTCGCGCAGAATTATGACAGTCCCTACCTCTTCTATCCTCTTATTAACCCCCACGGCGCGAACCAGTCCGGTATCGTGACGCTCTCACGTCGCCCGATCTCTTCCGCCGTGCGCCGTTCGCTGCCGATCGAGACAAGCGTTATGAAGCTTGTCGACCTCGATCGCTGCTACTCCGTCAGCCGCATCCCGATGGAAAACGGCAGGGAGCTGGTGCTCTATAACCTGCATCTTTCGGCCTACACGTCCGACGGCACCATCGCGACCGAGCAGCTTGAAATGCTCTGCGCCGATATGCTGGCGGAATATGAAAACGGCAACTACTGCGTCGCGGGCGGCGACTTCAATAAGGACCTGCTCGGCAATTCTGCCGAGATCTTCGGCGTCGCGGGCGGCGAGAACGACACCTGGGCGCAGCCCATCCCCGAGGGGACGATCCCCGACGGGCTCTCCCTCGTCGTGCCGTTTGACGTCGACCATCCCGTCGCCACCTGCCGCACGGCCAACGAACCCTACAACGAGGAGACGACCTTCCGCGTGACGGTCGACGGCTTCCTCGTCTCCGACAACGTCGAAGCCGTCTCCGCCGATGTCGTCGACGCGGGGTATCGCTACTCCGACCACAATCCTATCTATATGGATTTCATTTTGAAGGCGGAATAAATCGCAAAAACACGCAAAAAGGAAGCGAGCAAGGCTCGCTTCCTTTTGTTTTCACTTGAGCAGAGCCATCACTGTGTCGTAGATGCGCTTGGTCGCGTCGGGAATGCCGAGCACCGCCATGTTTTGAGACATCGTCTCCATCCGCTGCGGATCGTTCAGGATGCCCGCCGCGGCGGCGAAGAGCTTCTTGCCGTCAAGGCCCTCTTCCGGCAGCACGAGCGCCGCGCCGTGGTCACCGAGCAGCGCCGCGTTCTTCTCCTGATGGTGATTCGTCACGTTGGGCGATGGCACCAGAATCGCCGGAACGCCGAGCGCCGTCAGCTCGCTGAGCGTAGACGCGCCCGCGCGGCAGATAACGAGGTCGGCGGCGCGCATGACAGTCGCCATGTCGTAGATGTACTCGCGCACGTCGAGCGCGGGATGCTCGGTGATCTCCAACCCGTCATCGTGCATCCACTGCTGCATCGGCTTCCAGCAGATCTCGCCGACGCCGTGGATATGGTAAAAGGGCTCCTTCGCGCTCTCAAGCGCCAGAAACTCCGCCATCGCGCGGTTCATCGCGTTCGACCCGAGGCTGCCCCAGAACGAGACGATGAGCTTGCGCCCGTCGTTCATGCCGAGCTTTTCCTTCGCCTGCTGCTTTGTCACTGTGAAAAAGTCACCGCGCACGGGCGTACCGGTCACGACCACCTTTTCGGGGTGCTTGTAGTGCGCGCGGCAGTCCTCAAAGCCAACCATGATGCGGTCGCAGTGGGGCTCTAACTGCCGCGTCGTCAGGCCCGGCACAATGTTTGACTCGTGCACCGCCGTCGGGATGCCCGCCTTTGCGCCGTAGCGCACAAGTGGATAGCTCGCGTAGCCGCCGGTGCCGACGATCAGGTCGGGGTGAAAATCATTTAAGATCGCGTTCGCCTCACGCTCGGCGTGGGCGAGATTTTTGAGCGAGACAAGGTTGTGCTTGATCTCCGCAGGCCTGAACGAGCGGTGGAACGATGAAATGTTCACCGTACGGAACGGATAGTCCGTGTGCGCGATCAAATCGCGCTCCAGTCCGCGCTCCGCGCCGACGAATAAGATCTGCGTGCCCGCGTCCTTTTCCCGCATATAACCCGCGAGCGCAAGCGCGGGGTTGACATGCCCCGCCGTGCCGCCGCAGGTAAAGATGACCTTCATAGCCGTTTTCTCCTTCCCGCGTCAGCGCATCTGGCGCGAAACGCTCAGTACGATGCCGACCTCGGCCAGCTGCACGGCAAGCGCCGTGCCGCCGTAGCTGAAAAACGGCAGCGAAATACCCGTGTTCGGGATCAGATTCGTCACGACCGCGATGTTCAGGAATACCTGCAAGGCAATCTGCGTCGTCACGCCGACGGCAAGAAGGCTTCCGAAGCGGTCGCGCGCGTGCAGGGCGATCCAGTAGCCGCGGATGACGAGCAGCGCGAACATGACCATGATGATCGTCGCGCCGACAAGGCCGAGCTCCTCGCAGATGATGGCGAAAATAAAGTCGTTGTGCTCTTCGGGCAGGAACAGAAACTTCTGCCGGCTCTTGCCAAGGCCCAGTCCGAACAACCCGCCTGAGCCGATGGAGAGCAGGCTCTGCCGGATCTGATAGCCCTTATCGCGCATCCACTCTTCGTTGAACGGGTCGAGCCAGATGTCGATTCGGCTCGAGTTGTAGGTGATGATGCCGGTCGCAAAGGCGTAGATCACCAGCAGCACCAGCGCAAAGCCGAGACCGACCCAGTAGTTGCGGATGCCGCCGACATACATCATCACAGCGCCGATGCCGAGCAGCAGCACCATACCGGAAAGATGCGGCTCCTTCGCCATCAGCGCCGCAATCACGCCGAGGATGGCAACATAGGGCACGATGCCGTAGCGCAGCGTGGCCATTTTGTCTTTCTTCTTCGAAATGCTGTCGGCAAAATAGAGGATGATGCCGACTTTGGTGATCTCAGACGGCTGGAACTGGATGGGTCCGAGACGGATCCAGCGCTGCGCGCCGTGCGTCAGTCGGCCCGTGCCGATGCCCGGGATCAGAACGAGCACCAGCAGGATGATGGAAAAGATCAGCAGCATCTTCGCCACCGCGCGATAGCGCTCGTAATTGATCTTGCCGACAATAAACATCGCCGTGATACCGAGGATCGCAAAAATGCCCTGACGGATGAGGTAGTACGCGGGGTTACCCTCTTCATAGTAGGCCGAGGGGAAACTGGCGGAAAACAGCATGATCAGGCCCACGCCCACGAGCGTAAGCACCAGCAGAAGATACGGAAGGTCCAGCGGTCCGCGGCCCGCTTCGCGCGCCGCCGCCTCGATGGCCTTCGCCCGCTCGCGCTGCTCCTGCCGCAGCAAGCGTTCTTCCTTGGTCATGCAGTCTTCCCCCTTTCATACTGATTGCAAACTCGCGCTCTGCGCGAGTTTGCCTCCATTTTGCAACCAAGCGTCGCAGACTTTCGCGCCCGCAGGCGCGAAATATTTTT
>OMCS01001515.1_pt1 | contig 10282 bp, 9 predicted proteins | sample 1674241 | NCBI WGS metagenome assembly OMCS01 (sample SAMEA103958153, study PRJEB25191) | human gut metagenome
TCTGCAATCCGCACAACCCGGTTGGCCGCGTTTGGACGGAAGACGAAATCGCAAAGCTCGGCGCCATCTGCGCAAAGCACAACGTCATCGTGGTCAGCGACGAGATCCACTCCGACCTCATCATGCCGGGTCATAAGCACGTGGCATTTGCAAACGCCTGCAAGGATGCACTGCCGAAGTATCTTGTTTGCACCGCGCCGAGCAAGACGTTTAACCTTGCGACGCTCCAGACCTCGAATATTGTTATTCCCGATGAAGAACTGAGAACAAAATTCCAGAGCATTTTACAGCAACACTTTACACCGTCCGCCGGTGCGCTCGGCCTTGAGGCCTGCCGTATCGGCTACACGGAGTGCGAAGGTTGGCTTGCAGAAGTCATCGACCTTATCTACAAAAACTACAAGAACTTCTGCAAGTTCATCGACGTAAACTGCCCGGGCGTTACATACAGCGATCTGCAGGGCACGTACCTCATGTGGATCGACTGCACGACGTTCGGTCTCGATGATGAAGCGCTCGATAAGCTCCTGCGCAAGCATGATCTTTTCTGCGATGCCGGCACGCTGTTCTCGCAGGGCGGCACCATGCATACACGTGTAAACCTCGCAGGTCCCGAAAAGATGCTCAACGCCGCGATGCAGCGCTTTAAGGACGCGTACGACGAAGCGAAAAATGCGTAAGCTTGCGCCTGAAATTCCGTAATGTATAACAAAAGGCGAACCGCACAACTCCGTGCAGCTCGCCTTTTTGCTATGCTGTTTTACTGAATGCCGAGCGCGTCTTTCGCTAAACGGTCGGCAAGGTCGTTGTATTTGTCGCCGGAGTGCCCCTTGACTTTCACAAAGCGGAAACGGATGTGCTTTGCGGCTGCGGCGCAGAATTCGCGGTACGCAATGGTGCCGGGCTTTTTTGCTTTCCATTCTCCCGTTGCCCATTTTGCTACACCCTCGTAATCATGGTAGAGTGTCACGGAGGGCACATCATGCTCGATGCAGTAGCGCAGAACAGTTTCGGAGCCCTTGATCTCCCCTGCCACGTTGCGCATTTCGGCAAGGTCGGGGTCGGTGAATCTTTCGGAAAAATGCAGCTCTTCGCCGTTTAAAAACAGCACAGCACCGCAGGAAAACTCCTTTGTGCTGATGTGGTAGCTGCCGTCTACGTAAGCCACGGCGCCGTCTTCTTCAGGCGCTGCGGTCGAGCTTTCTGCCGGAGTGGCTTTCGTCAGATCGTTTTCACCGCGCATATAGGCTTCGGCTTCTGCAAGCGTTGGAAAGCTTTTGAACGACGCGCCTTTAAAGCCGGTCGTCTGCGCACGGCATTCATCCCACGTTTCAAAAATGCCGGTTTTTCGCCCGGCGCGGACGGCGTAGTATTTTTTTGCCATAAAATGAAATTCCTTTTCGTTTATTCAAAGATCGGGGTGGAAAAATAACGATCGCCGCTGTCGGGCAGGAGCGCCACGAGCGTTTTTTCTGCATTTTCGGGCATGCGCAGCAAACGCACGGCTGCGGCAAGCGCCGCGCCGGACGTGATGCCGACGAGGATGCCCTCGGTACGTGCCAATAATTTTGCCATTTTGTACGCTTCTTCATCCGTGACGGTCAGCACTTCGTCCACAACGGAAGCATCGTAGTTTTTCGGAATGAAGTTTGCGCCGATGCCCTGTAAGCCGTGTGTACCGCTTTTGCCCTGTGTGATGAGCGGTGAAGTCGCCGGTTCCAAACCGACGGTGTGTATCTGTGGCAGATGCTTTTTTAAATAGCGCGCCGTGCCGGTGATGGTGCCGCCGGTGCCGATGCCCGCAACGAAAATGTCGAGTTTGCCGTCTGTTTGCTGTACAAGCTCCGGGCCGGTCGTTTCATAATGTGCAGCAGGATTTGAGGGATTCTCAAACTGTGCGGGGATGAAGCTGCCGGGTGTACTTTTCGCGATCTCATCCGCCTTTTCAATCGCACCGCGCATGCCGTCTTTGCCCGGTGTGAGTACGATTTCCGCGCCGTATACGGAAAGCAGCTTGCGGCGCTCGGCGCTCATGGTTTCCGGCATGGTGAGCACCACGCGGTAGCCGCGCGCCGCTGCAATAGATGCGAGGCCGATGCCCGTGTTGCCGGAGGTTGGCTCTACAATAACCGCGCCGGGCTTCAATTTGCCGGTCTTTTCGGCGTCTTCAATCATTTTCAGTGCCGCACGGTCTTTTACACTGCCGGCGGGATTTAAATATTCAAGCTTCAAAAGCGGCGCGTTGGAAATGCCCGCAGCTGCCGCAAAGCGGGACGCACGCAAAAGCGGTGTTTTGCCGATGAGTTCGGTTACAGATGAAGCGATGTGTTCATTTTTCATAAGACAGATCCTCCCTTTCTATATCGATACCATTTTACCCCCGATTTTACGCGCGGTCAAGAGCGCGATTTTTGCAAATCTTTTGCGTTTGTAAGAGTTTCTTAAGTTGTTTATTTTTTGTCTTACCTGTATAATAGAACCATCAGAGAGTCCGCGCCGGGTGTTTTGCGCGGAGGAAAGGACTGACTTTATGACTAAGAAAAAGATTTTCACAATCGCCGGTATTGCCGTCGGCGCTGTGATCGTGATCGGTATTGTAATCTGGCTCATTTTCTTCCGCGGCGGCAGCGTTGCGCCGAGCGACCCAAATGAGATGGTGTATGTGACGAGCGTTGCGGACATCACCGGCACGGGCTCACTTGGTATGACGGCGAAATACTCCGGCGTTGTGGAGCCGGAAAAGACGCTCTCCGTGCAGAAGGACGATACAAAGAAAATCGCAGAGCTGTATGTGACGGTCGGCCAGGAAGTGAAAGTCGGCGATAAGTTGTTCAGCTACGATACGGACGACCTGCAAATGCAGCTTGAAGAGGCGCAGTTACAGCTGGAAAGCCTTAAAAACCGCATTTCCACGCTGAACCAGCAGATTGATTCCCTGCAGAAGGAAAAGAACAAAGCGTCTTCCGACGAACAGCTTTCCTATACCCTGCAGATTCAGTCTGCGCAGCTTGAAGTGAAATCGACGGAATACGATCAGTCTACGAAGGCGAAAGAGATCGAGAACCTCAAGAAATCGCTTGAAAATACGGATGTCGTGGCAGAAATGGCCGGCGTTGTGAAGCAGATCAATGACGGTTCCAATACCAACACAAGCGGCAGCGATTCTACGAACGCGTATATTACGATTCTCGCGACGGGTTCTTACCGTGTAAAAGGCACGGCAACGGAGTTGAATGTCTATTCCTTGCAGGAGGGCATGAAAATGAAGGTCGTCTCCCGCGTAGATCCGGAGCAGACTTGGACGGGCACCGTGGAGAGCATTGAACGCGAAGCCGCAAACGATAATAACAACAGCAACGTTTCCTTCGGTTCCGAAAGCTCGTTTACAAAGGCGACAAAGTATAACTTCTACCTTGTGCTCGATGATTTCAAAGGTCTCATGCTCGGTCAGCACGTTTACGTGGAGCCGGATAAGGCCGAAGACGTGAAGACCGGAATTTGGCTGCCAAGCTACTATATTCTCAACGAAGGCAGCAAAAACTACGTTTGGGCCGTAAACGATAAGAATCGCATCGAAAAGCGTGAAGTGCAGCTCGGCAAGTTTGACGATACCCTTTCCGAATATGAGATTACGTCCGGCGTGACGGCAGACGATCGCTTGGCCGTTGTGGAAGATCGCGTGCACAGCGGCATGTATGCTACGGACGATATTTCCTATAAGAACCAGGGTGACGATTCCAAAGATATGGATGCCGCAAACGGTGACATGAACGATGCCAAAACAGACGATGCAAACGGTGTTATGCCCGCGGAAGACGGCAGCGATATGGACGGCGACCCGAACGGCTACAGCGCCATGCCCGCAGAAGGTGCTGTAACGGAGTCCGAGGGCGAAACGGACACGGCGGATGGCGCGACGTCGAGCTTTGAAACCGTTATCGGGGGTGCTACGGCATGATCTTAGAGCTGCACAACATTTATAAAACGTATATCCAAGGCAAAATGGAAGTGCCGGTTCTAAAAGACATCTCTCTTTCTGTGGATGAGGGAGAATATGTCGCCATCATGGGTCCGTCCGGCTCCGGCAAAACGACGCTGATGAACATCATTGGCTGCCTTGATCTGCCGACTTCAGGCACGTATGCACTTGCGGGTGAGAATATCATCGGCAGCAGCGAATCGAAGCTTTCGGAAATTCGCCTCAACTCCATCGGCTTCGTGTTCCAGAGCTTTCATCTTTTGCCTCGCCAGAGCGCGGCGGAAAACGTGGCGCTTCCCCTTTTATACGCAGGTGTGCCGAAAAAAGAGCGACGTGCGCGTGCCGTGCGTGCTTTAGAGCGTGTAGGTCTCGGCGACCGTGTGGATTTTAAGCCGAACCAGCTTTCCGGCGGACAACAGCAGCGCCTTTGCATTGCGCGCGCCCTTGCCGTTAAACCGCGCGTATTGCTTCTCGACGAACCGCTCGGAGCACTTGACTTAAAGCTTCGCAAGGATATGCAAAGCGAGCTCAAAGCCATACAGCAGCGGCTCGGCATAACGTTTATATATGTAACGCACGACCAGGAGGAAGCACTCTCCATGTCCGATACCATAGTGGTTATGGACGGCGGCGTTATTCAGCAGATAGGCTCGCCCACCGATATTTACAATGAACCGCAGAACGCTTTTGTTGCGGATTTCATAGGCGAAAGCAATATTGTGGACGGTGTTATGCTCTCCGACTACAACGTCGAATTCCAGGGTATGCGCTGCCGCTGCGTCGACAAGGGCTTCGGCCTTAATGAACCCGTAGATGTAGTTGTGCGACCGGAGGATATAGATATGGTGCCGCCCGGGGAGGGTATGCTCTCCGGCGACGTTACCTCTGTTACGTTTAAGGGCGTTCACTATGAAATAATCGTTGACATTAAAGGCTTTAAGTGGATGATACAGACCACCGAAAAAGCCGAAGTCGGCGACCGTATAGGTATTTCGATAAAGCCGGATGAAATTCAGATAATGAAAAAGAGCGAATATTCGGGTCTTTACGGCGATTACAGCTCGTTCAGCGAAGAATTTGACGAGCTTTCCGACCCCAATGCAGAGCTTACGGATGAAGACGAAGTCTCCGAGATTGGAGAGTAAGCCATGAAAAAGTCTTCTCTCACCTTAAAGCTCATAAACGCTCCGTATATGATATGGGCGGTGCTTTTTATCTTGGCTCCGCTTATAATGGTAATCTACTACGCCTTTACCGACCGCAGCGGCGCATTTACCCTTGACAATATCAAGGCGCTCTCATCCTACGGAGCTATCTTCGGCAGATCTGCGTGGTATGCGGTTTTGGCTACGGTCATTTGCCTTATTCTTGCATATCCGCTCGCGTATATTATGGCAAAGAGCCGTGCGAACACTCAGCGAACCATAATGATGCTTATAATGCTCCCCATGTGGATGAATTTTCTTATCCGCACATATTCGTGGATAACGATTCTCTCAAATACAGGCCTTATAAATTCGCTTTTAAAGGCTGTGGGGCTGCCCACGGCGCAGCTTATCAACACCCCGGGCGCGGTAATCCTCGGAATGGTATATAACTTTTTGCCGTATATGGTGCTGCCGATATACTCAGTTATGTCAAAGCTTGATAAAAGCCTTGTTGAAGCGGCACAGGATCTCGGAGCGGGTAAGCTTCAGGTGCTTAAAAAGGTCATCTTTCCGCTAAGCCTGCCCGGCGTTGTCTCCGGTATAACAATGGTGTTCGTCCCGTCGGTAAGTACCTTTTATATCAGCCAAAAGCTCGGCGGCGGAAAATTCCTGCTTATCGGAGACTCCATTGAAATGCAGTTCCAGTCAGCGTATAACTACAATCTCGGAGCGTCGCTCTCACTTGTGCTGATGCTTCTCATAATAGTATGTATGCTTATTATGAATCGCTTTGCCGATAATGAAGAGGGGGCGATGATAATATGAAAGCTCTCAAAAAAATATACATCGCTCTTATAATGTTATTTCTTTATGCCCCGATGCTTGTTATGGTGGTGTTCTCGTTTAACGCCTCAAACAGCACAAGCGTTATGTCGGGTTTTTCGCTGAAATGGTATGTCGAAATGTTCCGTAACGCCACGGCTCTTACGGCTCTTCGTAACACACTTGTTTTAGCCGTTACCTCCGCTCTTATTTCGATTATTATCGGAACGGCGGCGGCAGTCGGAATAAATGCAATGAAAAAACGGTGGCTGAGAAGTGCCGTTATGACCGTTACAAACGTACCTATGATGAATCCGGAAATAGTTACGGGTGTTTCGATGATGCTCCTTTTTGTATTTGCCGGCAAAATAGTGTCGTCGAGCAGCGTTTTGGGCTTCCCCACGCTTTTAATAGCTCACGTCACGTTTAATTTGCCTTATGTCATACTTTCAGTATTGCCGAAGCTTCGACAGACCGACCGCCATCTCTCGGAGGCGGCGCAGGACCTCGGCTGCACACCGACCTCCGCGTTTTTCAAGGTTGTGCTTCCCAATATCAAGTCCGGTATAATAACCGGCTTTATAATGGCCTTTACGCTTTCGCTGGACGACTTCATAATCAGCTATTTTGTAAGCGGCGCAAAATTCCAGACTCTTCCGATAGTCATTTTCTCAATGACAAAGAAGAAGGTAAAACCCGATATGTATGCGTTATCGACGCTGATATTTGTATCGGTGCTTGTGCTTATGATTCTTATGAATGTGCTTCAGGCGCGCAGCGAAAAGAAGGAACGTAAAAGAGCCAAAGGCTCAGAGGGTTGAGAAAGGAACGTGAAAAATGAAAAAGATAATTTCTGTTGTATTAACATTGACCTTGCTTGTGGGAATACTTATGCTTTCGGGCTGCTCGCTTAAAACCGAAAAGCTTGATACGGCCGCTCTTCTCGGAAATTATAATATCGAGGAGCTCAAAGGGACCGAAATAAATGTATATAACTGGGGTGAGTACATTTCCGACGGCGAGGGCGGAAGCGTTGACGTCATCTCCGAATTTGAAAAGCTTACGGGAATAAAGGTCAACTATAATATGTATGACAGTAACGAGGACCTTTATGCAAAGCTCAAGAGCGGCGGAGTAAATTACGACGTTATAATTCCGTCGGATTATATGGCAGAGCGTTTAAAGAACGAGGGACTTTTACAGAAGCTTGACTATTCGGTGATAACCAATTACGAGGGTATCGGCGACGAATACAAAAACCTTTTCTTTGACGAAAACAACGAGTATACAGTAGCTTACACGGGCGGTATGGTCGGACTTATCTATAATACGACCATGGTTTCCGAAAAGCCCGACAGCTGGAGCGTTATGTGGGATCCGAAATATTCCGGCGAAATTCTCACATTCAACAATTCGCGCGACGCATTCGGTGTGGCACAGTATCTACTCGGCTACGATGTAAACTCGACGAATCCCGATGAGTGGCGCGCTGCGGAGGAAAAGCTCAAGGAGCAAAAGCCGCTGATTCAGTCGTATGTTATGGATGAGGTATTTAATAAGATGGAGGCGGGCGAAGCCGCCATGGCTCCGTATTACGCAGGGGATTATCTCACAATGAAGCAGGAAAATGACGATCTTGCATTTGTTTACCCCAAGGAGGGAACAAATAAATTTGTTGACGTAATGTGCATCCCGTCAAGCTCTGAAAACAAAAAGGCTGCCGAGCTGTTTATAAATTATATGTGCGAGCCCGAGGTAGCACTCCACAACGCCAATTATCTCGGCTATCTCTGCCCCGTTACGGCTGTTCTCAGCGATGACAGGTATGAGTATAAGGATAACGAGGTGCTCTACCCCAAGCAGGAAGTGAAAACGCAGTTCTTCCACAATCTTGACCAGGATACGCTTGATCTTCTTTCAAAGCTTTGGGAGGATCTCAAGCTCGCGTAATTCGGTTTCGGCTATACGTTAAAAATTTTAAATCGTGTTTGGCGCGTCGCAACGGCTGTAGGTCTTTGCGGCGCGTCTTTTGTATCTTATATATCGACAGTTTTTGTGCCTAACGGTCCGCTTTTTCTTGACTTATTATATAAAAAGATATAAAATATCTTAGATAGTGTATTAAAATGCGAACAGTATTACAAATGATACCGTTACACTGTCAAAAACCAATAAATTTTCTTATTTTCAAGCATGATAATCGGAAAACTAAAAACCAAAAGGAGGTGCAGAACTTTTTGAATCCTGTAACGATAGCTATAATAGCCGCAGTCGCAGCTGCAGTTGTTTTCGGAGTCGTCGGATTTGTACTCGGCGAGGTACACCGTAAAAAGGTGGCGGAGTCTGCCATAGGCTCAGCTACGGAGGAAGCTACCAGAATTGTAAATCAGGCTGTTCAGACAGCGGAAAATAAAAAGAGAGAAGCGATTTTGGAAGCAAAGGACGAAATCCATTCGTTGAGATCCGAGGCTGAAAAGGAAAACAGAGAGCGCAGAGCGGAGGTTCAGCGGCAGGAACGCAGAATAATTCAAAAAGAGGAGTCTCTCGATAAAAAGACAGAGGCTCTTGAAGCAAAAGAAGAAGCTTTGAACGAAAAGGTCAAAACAGCCGATAAAAAACTCGAAGAGGTTGAAAAAATCAAAAAGAGCCAGTTCGATATGCTCGAAAAAATTTCGGGCTATACAAAGGAACAGGCTAAGACCTTGCTTTTGCAAAATCTCGATGAGGAGCTCACTCACGACAAGGCCGTTAAAATTATGGACTTTGAGCAGAGAACCAAGGACGAGCAGGACGCTCTTGCGCGTGAGATAATCTCTACCGCAATACAGCGCTGTGCCGCTGATCAGGCTGCAGAAGCCACGGTTTCGGTGGTTACTCTTCCCAATGACGAGATGAAGGGCCGTATAATCGGCCGCGAGGGCAGAAACATACGTACACTCGAAACAATAACCGGTGTTGACCTTATAATCGACGACACACCGGAAGCCATAACCGTTTCAAGTTTTGAACCGGTTCGTCGCGAAATAGCAAGACTTACTATCGAAAAGCTTATTTCCGACGGCAGAATACATCCCGCACGCATTGAGGAGATGTACGAAAAATCAAAGCGCGAGGTTGAGCAGACCATACGTCAGACCGGTGAACGCGCAGTAGTTGACGCAGGTGTAAACGGCATACATCCGGAGCTTGTCAAGATACTCGGAAAATTAAAATACCGCACAAGCTACGGCCAGAATGTGCTTAATCATTCGCTTGAGGTTTCCTACATAGCGGGGCTTATGGCGGCAGAGCTCGGTGCCGATGTTAAAACGGCTAAAAGAGCGGGACTTCTTCACGATATAAAGAAGGAAGAAACGCCGAATGCCATGAAATCTCAGGCGATACTCAGCAATATGGATGTGAGCGATGAAGAATTATATACTCCGGCGCTCTGGCACGGCCCCGCGGGAGCGTATCATATTTCAAAAAATCTCGGAATAAAGGACAACGATATTTTAAACGCAGTACGTTATCACACAGCAGGCAGAGCCGATATGTCGCTTCTTGAAAAAATCGTCTACTTAGGCGATCTGACAAGTGCCGACAGAAGCTATAAGGACGTTGAAAAATACCGTGAAATGAGCTTTGAAAATCTTGACAACGCTATGTACAATGCGTTAAAATATTCTATAGGCGAAACGCTCGGCAAGGGCGGAGTAATACCGCCGTGCACGATAGCGGGGTATAATTTTTACACCAAGCTCATGAGAGCAAGAAAAAGCGAAACAGAAAGGAAAAATCCTAAAAATGACTGATATAGAAATTCTGAAAGAGGGCATAAAGGCTCTCGACTCAAAAAAGGCAGATGATATAAAAATACTCAAGGTGCGCGACCTTACGATACTTGCAAACTATTTTGTAATTGCAAGCGGTTCAAGCTCGACGCAGGTAAAGGCACTTGCAGATGAGGTCGATTTCAAGCTCGGCGAGAAGGGCGAAGAGCCTAAGTCCATTGACGGCAAGGCAAGCGGAAACTGGATAGTTCTTGACTACATCGATGTTGTTTTCCACGTTTTCTATAAGGAAACAAGAGATTTCTATGACCTTGAAAGACTCTGGCAGGACGCTGAGGAAGTTGATGTAAAGCAGTTTCTGAATTAAAGACGGTACTGTACAATGGTAAAATATTAAGACTGTCAATAAACTCTTTTAATTTAAAAATGGGTGTTTAGCGTTGCTTGCTCTGCTGGTTTTGCATCGTGCAAAACTTTTAGCAAGCACCCAAAGCATCCTTGCTTTGGGCATAGCCCCAAGGCAGGTTGCAGGGACGCCAGTCCCCGTATTTTCCCCCTTT
>OMCS01001524.1_pt1 | contig 10228 bp, 9 predicted proteins | sample 1674241 | NCBI WGS metagenome assembly OMCS01 (sample SAMEA103958153, study PRJEB25191) | human gut metagenome
TCCCCGCCGGCGTCAACATCATCGACAAGCTGGTGCCCGCCCTGAAGATCATGGGTGCGGACGAGGTATACGACACCAACTTCGGTGCGGATATGACCACCATCTCCGAGGCGGAGGAGTTCCTCCAGCGCCTCAAGGTGGGCGGCCCGTTCCCCATGTTCACCAGCTGCTGCCCCGCATGGGTCAAGTATCTGGAGCTGAACGATCCCAAGTACCTGCGGAATATCTCCACCTGCAAGTCCCCCATGGAGATGTTTGCCGCCGTCATCCGCGACAAGTACGCCGCCAAGGACGCCGCTGACGGCCGCACCACCTATCAGATCGCCATTATGCCCTGCACCGCCAAGAAGATGGAGGCGGCGCGGCCTGAGTTCTGCCACGACGGGCGGCCCGATGTGGATCTGGTGCTGACCACCCGTGAGCTGACCGACATGATCCGGGAGGCCGGTATCCAGCTGGGCGAGATGGAGCTGGAATCCCCCGACCTGCCCTTCGGCCTCGGCTCCGGCGCGGCAGCCATCTACGGCGTCACCGGCGGTGTGGCGGAGGCGGTGGTGCGCTACTGCGTACCCGACAAGAGCAAGAACGCCCTCCGCGCCGTGTCCGTCACCGATCTGCGGGGCGACGGCGCCATCCGGGAGGTGAACCTGACCATTGACGGGCAGGAGCTGCACATCGCCATCGTCAACGGCCTCATCCACGCCAAGGAACTGATCGCCGACATCGAGGCGGGCAAGCGGTTCTACCATCTGGTGGAGGTCATGACCTGTCAGGGCGGCTGCGTAGGCGGCGCGGGACAGCCCTACGGTCTCACCGCCGTGAAGCGCAAGCGCAAGCAGGGTCTGTATGACACGGACGCCTCCGCCCTGTTCAAGCGGGCGGAGAAGAACCCCATCGTCACCACCCTGCTGGACAAGTACGGCGAGGAGCGGTGCCACGAGCTGCTCCACGTCCACTACGACGCATAAAAACCCACAAACAGGCGGAGGCGCACGGCGTCCCCGCCTGTTTTTTGTATGTTTACAGGACTTGACGGAATTGCTATAATAAGATATTAACGTTTAGTCTTGTACGAAAGGAACGCGGCCTATGGAACTGTCGGCAAAATTAGTCCGCTCACAACTGAATTTCTTCAAGCCCTTTGTGGCCAACTGCTCGCTGGAGGTGACCCGCAAGGGCCAGGACAAGCTGGGCGAGCTGATGACCGCCCTCCACAAGCGGGAGGTGCTGGTGAAGGAGCACCCCTTTGCGCGCTTTCAGGGGGCGTGGGTCATGCCCAAGGATCAGCGGCGCACCGGCGTCATCCTGTACCTCCATGGCGGCGGCTACACCTGCGGCAGTCTGGAGTATGCCAAGGGCTTTTCCGCCACGCTGGCGTCGGAGTGCGGTGTCAAGGTATTCTGCGCCGCCTACCGTCTGGCGCCGGAGAACCGCTTCCCCGCCGCGCTGGAGGATGCGCTGGAGGCCTACCGCTACCTGCTGAAAAAGGGCTACGCCGCTAAGCAGATCCTGCTGTGCGGCGAGAGCGCCGGCGGCGGACTGATCTACGCCCTGTGCCTGAAGCTGAAGGAGCTGGGCATGGAGCTGCCCTGCGGCCTCATCGGCATCTCGCCGTGGACAGATCTCACCGGCTCCGGCGCGTCCTACGAGGCCCACAAGGACATCGACCCCTCCATGACCAAGGCGCTGCTGGAGTTCTACGCCAAGTGCTACACCGATGATCCCGCCGATCCGCTGTGCTCGCCGCTGTTCGGCGACCTGACGGGTCTGCCGCCGTCCCTGCTGTTTGCCGGCGGCGACGAGATCATGCTGGACGACGCCCGACTGCTCCACGAAAAGCTGCTGCAATGCGGCTGCCGCAGTAAGCTGCACATCGCGCCGGAGCGCTGGCACGCCTATGTGCTGTACTGCCTGGAGGAAAACATGGCCGAGGATTTTCAGGCCATCGACCACTTTCTCACCAAGAACCTTTCCCCCGCCCAGAGCCTCCGGTGGATGCGGCTGGACAACGCCGCCAAGATCTACCCCGCCGCCAAGCGCCGCAACTGGAACAATTTCTTCCGCCTGTCCGCCACGCTGACGGAGACGGTGGACGTCGCCGTTCTGCGCAGTGCGCTGGATGTGACGGTGCGGCGCTTCCCCTCCATCGCCGTGCGGCTGCGGCGGGGCGTGTTCTGGTACTATCTGGAGGAGATCCCCCAGCCGCCCCCCATTCAGGAGGAAAAAAGCTGCCCGCTGGCCCACGCGCCCTTTCAGGAGGTGCGGCGCTGCGCCTTCCGGGTGCTGGTGTACCGTGACCGCATCGCCGTGGAGTTCTTCCACGCCCTGACCGACGGCACCGGCGGCCTCATCTTCCTCAAAACGCTGGTGGCGGAGTACCTGACCCAGAAATACGGCGTGGCCATCCCCGCGGAGTACGGCGTGCTGGGCCGTCTGGAGGAGCCGGATCCGGAGGAGTTGGAGGACAGCTTCCTCCGCTACGCTGGGGATGTGAAGGCCAGCCGGAAGGAGTCCACCGCCTACCACCTCAGCGGAACGCCGGAGCGGGACGGCTACAAGAACCTCATCACCATGATGCTCTCCGCCGAGGAGGTGCGCGCCTGCGCCAAGAGCCGGGGGCTGTCCGTGACGGAGCTGCTCTGTGCCGCCATGATGCAGGCCATTCTGGATCTGCAAGCGGAGAAGGTACGGGATCCCCGGCGGCGCAAGCCGGTAAAGGTGCTGGTGCCGGTGAACCTGCGGGGTCTGTTCCCCAGCCGGACGCTTCGGAATTTCGCGTCCTACATCACGCCGGAGCTGGACCCCCGCATGGGCGAGTGCAGCTTCAAGGAGCTGTGCGACGAGGTACACCACCGGATGGGTCTTGAGAACAACCGCCGCACCATGCGGGCCAAGTTCGCCGCCAATGTGGCCAGCGAGCGCTCGCCGGTGCTGCGGGTCATGCCGCTGTTCATCAAGAACATCGCCATGAAGGCGGTGTTCGACGCCGTGGGCGAGCGGAAATCCTGCCTGTGCCTGTCCAATCTGGGCAACGTGCAGCTGCCGGAGGCCATGGCGGCCTACGTCCGCCGGATGGACTTCATCATCGGCGTACAGGCCGCCGCGCCCCACGACTGCGGCGTGGTGACATGGAACGGCACCATGTATATCAACTGCATCCGCAGCATCCGGGAACCGGAGCTGGAAATGCATTTCTACCGCGTGCTGCGAAAGCTGGGTCTCCACGTCAAGGTGGAGAGCAACCAGCGCTGACGCGGGAAAGGAGCGTAACTATGTACTGTATCAAATGCGGCGTGGAGCTGGCTGACAGCGAAAAGGTCTGTCCCCTGTGCGGAACGCCGGTGTTCCACCCTGATCTGCCCTGCGGACAGGGCGAGCCGCCCTATCCCCCCGACCACCGTCCGCGGGTGGATGAGGTCAGCCGCGCCGGCGTCCTCTTTGTGCTGACGGTGCTGTTCGTGCTGCCGGCGGTGATCTCCGTGCTGTGCGACTGGCGGATGGGCAACGGCATCGTGTGGTCCGGCTATGTGGTGGGCGGTCTTGTGGTGCTGTATGTCGCGGTGGTGCTGCCCCTGTGGTTCAAACGGCCCAATCCGGCGATCTTCGTGCCGATCGACTTCATCGTCATCGGTCTATACCTGTTCTATATCAACTTCGCCACCCACGGACACTGGTTCCTGACCTTTGCCCTGCCGGTGACCGGTGCAGCCATGGTGCTGGTCACCACGATGGTGGTGCTGCTGCGGTATGTACCCGGCGGCGCACTGTATATCTGCGGCGGCGCACTGCTGGGCAGCGGCGGCTTTGCCGTGCTGCTGGAGTGGCTGCTGAATGTGACCTTCCACCTGCACGACACGTTCCTGTGGTCATTCTACCCGCTGGCGGTGTGTACCGTGCTGGGCGCCATGCTGCTGGTCATCGCCATCTGCAAGCCGCTGCGCCGCAGCCTGCACCGGAAATTCTTCCTGTGACGTCATGCCTCGATATAGAAAACCCTCTCCTGCCCCGACGGGCAGGAGAGGGTTTTTGTATAATCTTAAATATTTTCCGAAGCGGTGGAGGCCGCTTTGCCGAAGTGATAGCCGAACCGCACGCCCGCCAGCAGCAGCGAGGTGCCAAGCCCGGTATAGAAAACCGCGATGAAGCGCTCCGGCGCAAGGCCGCTGGACCGCAGCCAGATGCCGCCGGACATCATCACCGCCATGATGAGGAAGGATTTTACGTCAAAGAACTTGAGGAAGAAATACCGCTCCTCCTCGTAGGCGCGGATACGCGCCGTGTGCTTTTTCACCAGCTTGCCGAACACCATGCGCTGGAACACCGCGAAGACCAGTGCGGACAGCAGAAAGCTCCACACGCTCAGATAGTTGGGATAGGCCAGAATGCCGATCCGCAGGATATTGAAGCCCGCTGCGCTCCACACAAGGCACGCCAGCAGCAGCAGTGTGTTTCGTTTTACCATCGTATACCTCTCCTTTAATGAACCATGTTCAATATATGGGACTTAAAATCCCACCGTAAGGTGGGAATTTTAATACAGCGTTCTGCGGATCAGCTCCAGCACGGCGGTGGGGTCGTAGTCCTGCCGCAGCAGTGCGGACACCATCTGCGCAAACAGCACATCCGCGAACCGCTCCACGGTAAACTGCGGGGTAAAGGCGTCCGCCCTGACCTTGGCATCCTGCCGCAGAACGGCGCACAGGCCATCCAGAATGTGCTGCCATGTCTGCTGCATACGCCGCTTGCCGTCAGCCCGCTCCTCCCGCAGGAAGCTCAGCGAGTGCAGGGTGAAGAAGCCGGGGTACTGTTGGCCGCCGTAGGCCATCCGCTCATACATCCATGTGACGCAGGCCTGTGTGTCCTGAAACACGGCGGCATTCTCCGGACGGTGGAATATCTCGCACCAGACGCTCTCCACCGCCGCGCCCACCAGCGCCGACTTGGAGTCGAAATAGTTGTAGATCGACCCCACCGACACGCCGCAGGCCGCCGCCACGGAGCGGATGCTGACAGCGGACCAACCCTGCTGCCGGATCAGCTCCCGGCTTGCTTTCAGTATTTCCTCTTTGGATGTGACCACCGTATTCATACAGCACCTCAACATGAACAACGTTCAATATCATTATACAAAGTTTTTGCCCGCTGTCAACAGGTAAAAAAGCCAAAAAGCGGCCTTGACATCGGGGGGCATCTTTGTTATCATCGGGCAGGAGAGCCGGAAGGCTTTTCAAATTTTCACTTATCGGAGGTGAATGTTCATGGATAGCTGCGGAAGTACAGGGCGAAGCCGGAGTTGCGGTACGCGGAAATACAGGACGCGAATGCGGTCATCCATGGACATGGACTGACCACGTTCTGTTTTGTCGTGTTCTTCTGCACCGCACCGGAGACGTCTTGCTGTGGCAACTATCTCTGAAGCGGTGCATTTTTGCGCCCATTTTTGGTGCCAAAGGAGGACACAGACATGATGAACAAGATCACAAGAAACGATTTTACGCAGGAGATCGCGGCGACCATCCGCGGCGCAAAAAGCGGCGTGGGACTCTCCAAGCTGCTCAAGCGCTACCATGAGCGCGATGTGGCGAAGGCCCTCTCCCTTTTAACGGAGGCTGAGCGGGAGCGGGTGCTTCGGCTGATGGACGTGCCGGCTCTGACAGCGGTATTCCCCTATCTGGACGACGCCGCCGACTGTCTCGCCGCCCTGCCGGAGGCGCGGACGGCGGAGGTGCTCTCCGGCATGGACACCGCGGACGTGCTGGACATTTTGCAGGAGCTGCCGGAGGGGGAGCGGCAGCGTCTGGCGGCGCATCTGGCCCCGGACGTCCGGGCGGATGTCCGGCGGCTGCTGGCCTTCCGGGAGGAGGAGATCGGCAGCCGGATGAGCAGCAATTTCGTGTGCATCCCGGACACGCTGACCATCCGCGGCGCCATGAGCGAGCTGGTGCGGCAGGCCGGGGAGCACGACAACATCTCCACCCTGTACGTGGTGGACAAAAACAGCGCCTTTGCCGGCGCCATCGACCTGAAGGATCTGATCATTGCCCGGGAAGACGACCGCTTGGAGGATGTGATCCGCCGGGGGTATCCCTATGTACTCGCCCATGAGAAGGTAGCGGACTGCGTCGACCGGCTGGCGGAGTACGAGGAGGACTCCCTGCCGGTGCTGTCGGAATCCGGCGGCATCGTCGGCGTCCTGACGGCGCAGGATCTGGTGGAGCTGGTGGACGACACCATGGGCGACGACTACGCCAAGCTGGGCGGTCTGACCTCGGAGGAGGATCTCCGCGAGCCGGTGTTCGTCAGCATGAAAAAGCGCCTGCCGTGGCTGATCGTGCTGCTGTTTCTGGGCATGGGCGTATCCTCGGTGGTGGGCGTCTTTGAATCGGTGGTGGCGGTGCTGCCCATCGTCATCTGCTTCCAGTCGCTGGTGCTGGACATGGCGGGAAACGTGGGTACCCAGTCGCTGGCAGTGACCATCCGGGTGCTGATGGACGAAAACCTCAGTCTGAAGGAGGAGCTGGCGCTGCTGGGCAAGGAGATGCGTGTCGGCCTGCTCAACGGCGGGTGTCTCGGTCTGATGGCGCTGGCCTTTCTGGGCGTGTACATCCACTTTTTCAAGGGGTATGTGTGGGCGTCCGCCTTTCTGATCTCCGGCTGTGTCGGCGTGTCGCTGCTGGTGGCCATGGTGATCTCCAGCCTTGTGGGGACTCTGATCCCCATGCTCTTTCACAGGGTCCACATCGACCCCGCCGTGGCCTCCGGCCCGCTGATCACCACCGTCAACGATCTGGTGGCCGTGGTGACATACTACGGGTTGGCGCTGGTGTTCCTCATCGACGTATTCCGTATCTGAAGCACAGCGTTCCCGGCGGCAGACAGCTGTCTGCCGCCGGGAACGCCGCTTTCATTGTTTGCTTTGACAGTTTTTGGCGTTATCTGTCGCCAATTTTATATATTTCGCCCATTTACTTTTGCCGTTAAAAGTGCTAAAGTCTCAATCATCAAGTCGCTGCCACGCAGCAGAAAGGAGTCCGCTATGGCAAAGCTGAACGCTGTCAACTGCATCTCTGCGTCCCTGGTGGACTCCTACCGTGTCTATGCCGCCTTCTATTACGAGGGCTATTTTTGCTGCGCAAAAAAGGAATTTCCGGCAGTGCATAGGGCATAGACGCAACGTATTTGTTTGCAAAAGCTCTGTTCCTCCCGGAACAGGGCTTTTAATTTTTGTATCACCGAAAAAGGAGAAACACCATGAAAAAGCTGTTTACACTGTTCCTTGCGCTGCTCATGCTCGCCAGCATGGCAGCCTGCGGCAAGACCGATACCCCCGACAACACCGGCGACAACGCCGAGAATGCCACCTACCAGGTGGGCGTGTGCCAGCTGGCGCAGCACCCCGCTTTGGACGCCGCCACCCAGGGCTTCGTGGACGCGCTGAAGGAGGCGCTGGGCGACGATGTAAAAATCGATGTGCAGAACGCCTCCGGTGAGAGCAACAACTGCTCCACCATCATCAACGGCTTCCTGTCCGCCGATGTGGATCTCATCATGGCCAACGCCACCCCGGCGCTGACCGCCGCGGCCTCCGCCACCTCCGAGGTACCTATTCTGGGTACTGCCGTCACCGCCTACGGCGTGGCGCTGGATCTGGACGACTTCAACGGCACCGTGGGCGGCAACATCTCCGGTACCTCCGATCTGGCCGATCTGGAGAAGCAGGCCGCCATGGTGACCGAGTGGTTCCCGGATGCCAAGAACGTGGGGCTGCTGTTCTGCTCCGCTGAGCCCAACTCCCGCTACCAGATCGATGAGGTCACCAAGGCGCTGACTGCCAAGGGCATCACCTGCACCGAGTTCGCCTTCACCGACTCCAACGATCTGGCGTCCGTGACGGAGAAGGCCGCCGCTGCCAGTGACGTCATCTACATCCCCACGGATAACACCGCCGCCAACAACACCGAGAGCATCGCCAATATTCTGACCGCCGCCGGTGTACCCGCCGTGTGCGGCGAGGCCAGCCTGTGCGCCGGCTGCGGCGTATGCACCCTGTCCATCGACTACTACGATCTGGGCGTGACCACCGGCAAGATGGCCGCCAAGATCCTCAAGGGCGAGGCCGACATCTCCACCATGCCCATTGAATACGCCCCCGCCACCCCCAAGTACAACGCCGCCATGTGCGAAAAGCTCGGCATCACCCCGCTGGAGGGCTACACCGCCATCGAGGGCTGAACGCCTGCCCTGTGACCGGGAGGGGGCCTGCCCCCTCCCCCATACAGGCAGGCTTCGCCGCAGGGGAACGAACATGATCGTCCTTCTGCGGCAAAGCCTGCCAAGGAAAAGGAAGGAAAACGATATGCTGCTCACCTCGCTTCTCAACTCTCTGCCGGGTGCCGTCACCCAAGGCCTCATCTGGGGTCTGATGGCCATCGGCGTGTACATCACCTACCGCATTCTGGACGTGGCCGACCTGACGGTGGACGGTACGCTGGCACTGGGAGGCGCCGCCTGCGTAATGCTCATTCGCAGCGGCGTAAACCCGTGGCTGGCGCTGCTCATCGCCACACTATGCGGTGCGGCGGCAGGCCTTATCACCGGTCTGCTCCATACCCGCTGCGGCATCCCCGCTATTCTGGCCGGTATCCTGACCCAGCTGGCACTCTACTCCGTGAATCTGCGGGTCATGGGCGGCAAGGCCAATCAGGCCGTCAGCGTGGACAAATACGACCTCATCGTGTCCCAGCGCTTTGTGCGGCAGCTGAGTCTGGAAAACCCCATGCCGCTGCTGCTGCTGGTCACCGCCCTGCTCATCGCCGTGCTGTACTGGTTCTTTGGCACGGAGATCGGCTGCGGCATCCGCGCCACCGGCGCCAACGCACGCATGGCCCGGGCGCAGGGCATCAACACCCAGCGCAACGTGGTGGTGGGTCTTGCCCTCTCCAACGGCATCGTGGCGCTCTCCGGTGCGCTCCTGTGTCAGTATCAGGGCTCGGCGGACGTGAACATGGGGCGAGGCGCCATCGTCATCGGACTGGCCGCCGTCATCATCGGCGAGAGCCTGCTGGGTAAGGTGTTCCGCAACTTCGGCCTTCGGATGCTGTCGGTGTCGCTGGGCGCTATCGTCTATTACCTTGTTTTGCAGGTGGTCTTGCAGCTGGGTCTGAACACCAACGACCTGAAGCTCCTGTCCGCCGCCATCGTGGCTGTATTTCTGGCTATTCCCCATCTAAAAGGAAAGCTCGCCCACAAAGGAGGCACCGTCCATGCTTGAGCTGAAACACATCTCCAAAACCTTCTTCCCCGGCACGGTCAATGCCAAAACAGCGCTGGATGACCTGTCGCTGACCCTCCACGACGGCGATTTTGTCACCGTCATCGGCGGCAACGGTGCGGGAAAATCCACCATGCTCAACGCCGTGGCCGGTACGCTCACCGTGGACAGCGGCTCCATCCTGCTGGACGGCGAGGACATCACCCGCAAGCCGGAGCACCGCCGCGCCGCCGATCTGGGCCGCGTGTTCCAAGACCCCATGATGGGTACCGCCGGCGATATGTGGATCGAGGAAAATCTGGCGCTGGCCGCCCGCCGCGGCAGCCGCCGCACCTTCAAGTGGGGCATTTCCCGCGCTGAGCGGGAGGAATACCGCGCTCTGCTGGCGCCGCTGGGTCTGGGGCTGGAGGATCGGCTGACCACCAAGGTGGGGCTGCTCTCCGGCGGTCAGCGGCAGGCGCTGACGCTGCTGATGGCCTCCCTGAAAAAGCCCAAGCTCCTGCTGCTGGACGAGCATACCGCCGCCCTTGACCCCAAAACCGCCGCCAAGGTGCTGGAGCTCTCCGACCGCATCGTGGCCGAAAACGGCCTGACCACCATGATGGTGACCCACAACATGAAGGACGCCATCGCCCACGGCAACCGCCTCATTATGATGGATGCCGGCCGCGTGGTGCTGGATATTGCCGGCCGGGAAAAGAAGAAGCTCACCGTACCCGATCTGCTGGCGCTCTTTTCTGAGGCCGGCGGCACCGATGCGGCAGACGACAAGCTGCTGCTGGCTTGAACGGTCTCCCCACCTCATAACCAAAATAGCACGCCCCCGGCAGAGCCGGGGGCGTGCTTATTTATCGTTTCGTTGTCAGAACGCCAGCTCGACGCGGACATCGTCCAGCGCGGGGGCCTTGGTGATCAGGTTCTGTGCCAGCATCCAGTCGATGTTCTTCTGCCAGCACT
>OMCS01001525.1_pt1 | contig 10222 bp, 7 predicted proteins | sample 1674241 | NCBI WGS metagenome assembly OMCS01 (sample SAMEA103958153, study PRJEB25191) | human gut metagenome
TTTGGCAACGCAGATGCCGTGCCGCAGCCGCCGGAGCGGTGCTTAAGCCGTCAGGTGGGAATTGTGCGGTGTTGCCTTAGTTCTTGTACTTGAAGTACTCAACCAGGGTGCGGTAACGGAAGTTGCCGCCATCAGTGTAGGTAGCAAAGGTACGGGTCAGATTGTTGCTGCTGTTCATACCCATGCTTTCCTGGTTGGTGTAAGAGATGCGCTGGTTGTTCTGGCGGATCTCGACAACTTCATCGTTCTGGAACTTGATGGAAGCGCTGGTGATCTTGTCATCGGTGACAAACTTGCCGCAATGACGGTCGAACAGCGGGTTGCCAGCGCCAATATTGTTATCGCTGGAGAGTCTGAGCACGTTAGAATAGCCGTTGGAGTTGCCACTGTTGGTCCAGCCGGCCAGGTGGCCGTTGCTGTCATAGCTCCAGGTGTCAGTACGCACGGTCTTGTTGCTGCTGTTCACAATGGTCATCTTGGTGTAACGGTTACGGCTACCGCTGCTGGTCAGGTTGACGATGCAGGTAACTTTGTTCTGGCCGTTGTATTCCCAGAACTTGGAAACGCTGCCCAGGCTGTCCCACTCTTTGGCAGTCCAGTAGCTGTACAGGTACCAGCCGCCATTGTAGCGGTAAACGGAGATCTTGGCAAAGCGGTTGCTCTTATCATACTCATAGCGATACTCGTAAGAGTAGTTGTCGTTGCCGTACTCGCGGTGGGTATGCTTGGTCAGCATGCCGTTGTATTCATAATAGAAGTCGTCCTGAACCTGCAGGTTGCCGGACTTATCGCGGCGCTGCTCTTTCAGCAGGCGGCCCTGTGCATCGTAATCGGTGGTCAGGGTATTCATCACGCTGCCGTCAGCATAGTAGTTGGTGCGCTTGATCTCGCGGTACTTGGTCACATCCACGTTGGTGGACTGCAGAATGCCGGTGTTGTAATCAAACACGCAGGTAATGCCGTCGATCACAACGGTGCCCTTTGCCATAGCGCCGGTGATGAGGTCAAAGTAATAAGTACCCTGAGAGTTGGTATTCCAGCCCTTGATCATATGGCCGTTGGCATCATAGCGCACCCACTTGCCGCCGTTGGAGTCCTGATAGACATCCTTGCTGACAGCCATTGCGCCGTTATTGACGGAATCCAGCCAGTACCAGGCATCGGAAGCGGGGTCATAGATTTCCTTGCCGCGGCCAGTGGTGCCCTGGCGCTTGCCGCCTTCGTACCAGAACTTGTCGCCGTTGATGTTGACCCACTGCTTATCCAGGCCAATGCCTGTGGTGGTATCAAATGCGCAGGGAATGCCGTCTATCGTACACATCCCCTTTACCATAGCACCGGTCACGAGATCGAAGTAGTAAGTACCCTTCTCGTTGGTATTCCAGCCCTTGACCATATGGCCGTTGGCATCGTAACGCACCCACTTGCCGCCGTTGGAGTCCTGATAGACATCCTTATTGGTGGTCATAGCGCCGCCCTGAACAGCATCCAGCCAGTACCAGGCATCGCTCTTGGGGTCATAGATTTCCTTGCCGCGGCCAGTGGTGCCCTGGCGCACGCCGTTTTCGTACCAATACCAGGGGCCGCCGGGGTATTCCTGATACCAGCCGTTCTCCGGCGGTGCATCATAGGTAGCGGCGTCCTCTTTCACGTTGTCCTCTGCCGGTTCAGCGTCAACTTTCGGTTCCTCGGTGGCTGCGGTTTCCGGGGTAGCAGTTTCCACCACTGCAATGCTTGCAGCGGTTTCAGCCTGCGGGTTCGGCTCCTGTGCAAAAACGGGCAGTGCCATAGCGGACACCATTGCCAGCGCCAGCAGGAATGCGGTGATTTTTTTCTTCTGCATGTTCCGTTCGTTCCTCCTTATAAATGGGCGTACCCGGGGATTTTCCGGCTGCACCCGGCAGCCTGTTCGGCCGCGCGTTGCTTTTTTAATCAAATGCGGCCGGGCCGAAAAATCAACCATAAACCGCGATTTCATTTATTATACCACACGCCAAAAAATTCCACAACATTTTCACCATTTTCGAATTGTAAAAATTCAGGGCGAGTTTTTGGGTTTTTTACCCGGTTTATCATTTTCTAAAAATCGTTATCCCGTCAGGTTAGCGGGCGCACAATGGGCGTTCCAACGGGTAAGAGGCAGGTTAAATGGTGGTAGTGCATTATAAAGAGAACCGCCCCTCAGAGGGAAGCCAATTTCCTATTTGGGTTTTCATCAAAGCACCTTACGTTGGGTCATTTTAAGCGCCTCACTCGATCACAATCCCCGTTCCATCCAGTAACCTTACCACATCAGGAAAGCTGAACCTTGCGCCTTTCAACTTGTTGGTCTCCAAATCAATGGCGTATTCTTCGGCGGTGCGCAGGTCGGCTTTTTGCAAATCGCAGCGGGTGAACCGGGTTCCGCCCAGCCGCACGCCGTAAAAGCTGGCCCCGGCAAGGCGGGTATCATCAAAGGTGCATTGCTGCAGTTCCGCCCCGGTCCAGTCAAAGCCGTTCAGTGCCATGCCGGAAAAATCATTGTAGCGGAACGCGCAGTTTTTGATTTTGCCAAACGGCTGGAACACCCCGCTTTTGCCCTGCAGCCCGCCCCACGCCATGGAGCGGAACGCACCGTTCAGCAGCCAGGCATCTTTCATGGTGGTAAAGCTGAACACCACGCCGGAAAAATTGCAGTGGTCAAAGGTACAGGCGTTGAAGCGGCAGTTCTGCACCCGCGTGCCCAGCCAGCGGCAGTGGTCAAACACACAGTCCTCGAACTCGGCGTTTTCCAGCAGCTCGCCGGGGTCATAATTGGCAAAGGTCTCCCCTTGATAAAATCGGCGTTCCGCCATCAAAACTCCTCCTTGTGCTGTTGGAAAAACTCAAAGGTATCCCGCACGCTTTCCAGCTCGGTCCAGCGGCGGGTGCGCACCGGGTCACTGTCCAGATCATAAATGCGGGCACCGGGGATTGCCAGCAAAAACGGCGAATGGGTGGCCAGCACAAACTGGCAGCCGTAAAACCGGGCCGAATCTGCCAAAAAATCTGCCAAAGCGATCTGCCGCGCGGCGGAAAGGCTGTTTTCCGGTTCATCCAACAGATAAAGGGCATCCCCGCGCAGTTTTTCCTGGAACATCAAAAAGGCGCTTTCGCCGTTGGAGTGGGTGCGGATGTTGGGAGACAAAATTTTGCGCGCCACCTGAGATTTGGAATAGCGCCGTGTCGCGCTGACCTGCTTGAGCCGGTCATAATCCTCCATGCTGTGCATCTGGAATTTGGCGGTGCGGGCCTCGGTGTATTCATCAAACAGGCTGCCGCGGCGGGTATCAATGTTATCGTTGATGGCGCGCACATCCAACATATAGTCAAACACATCGTCGCTGGTCAAAATCAGGCTGCCCGCCGGGATGGCGTGCAGGGTGTGGAACTGGCACAGGGAGACATAATCCGGGAAGAAATCACTGCGGTTATACTGTGCCCCGCGCTGCAGGCGCAAAGCGTCCGCCATCACGTTGAGCGCTGTGGTTTTGCCGGAGCCGTTGCCGCCGTACAAAATGGTCACATCCGCCAGGTCCAGTGCTTTCAAGCCCCGGCCCGCAAACAGGCCAAAGGGGTAGAAAGAATCATAGCAGGTCATTTTGGCCCGCGGCGACTCGGCAAGGTAGTTAGCCTCGCTGTTTTGGCTGGGAAAATAAAATTCCGAAAGATAGATCACATCGCTCTCCTCCATTCCGGCTTCTTTCTCAAATTATACCATACCGCCGGGTAAAGGCAAATGCCTTGCATACAGGCAGCGGTTTTGGGGATACAGCAAAGATTTTGCGGGTCAAAAATAAAAGCATGTGCACCCGCCCTCCTCGAAAACCCAAAATTTTCGATTTGTTTTGTCATGCACATGCTTTTGTGTTATCTGATGATACGCTGCGGTTTATGCCGGGAGGCACCGGAGCGCCGGAAATTCAGCCTGTTTTTTATAAACACAGCCGAATTTTTGCCGTACAGCCCGGTATAGATTATTTCTTCTGAACGTACTTGAGGCAGTCCAGCATAACAGCAACCAGAATGATGATGCCGGAGAACACGAACTGCAGGTTCGTATCAATACCCAAAGTGGTCAGAGAGTAAGTCAACGCGGTGAAGATGAACACACCGACAACCACGCCGGAAATCTTGCCGATACCGCCGGTGAAAGAAACGCCGCCCACAACGCAGGCCGCGATGGCGTCCATTTCCCAGCCCTGACCATATGCAGCGGAGCCGGAGCCCACCATACGGATGCATTCCAGCCAGGAGCCGAAGCCATACAGAATGCCTGCCAGAATAAACGCGCCTACCGTAACGCGGAATACCGAGATGCCGGAAACAGCAGCAGCTTCGGCGTTGCCGCCGACTGCGAACAGGTTTTTACCAAAGGTCGTCTTGTTCCAGATGAACCACACAATGATCACAGCTGCGATAGCCCACAGGATAATGGTGGGGAAACCGCCAATCTTGGGGATGATCATGCTGGGGATGTTGCCTTCGATACCGCCAAAGGAAACACCCTTGGTTGAATAGGTGACCAAGCCAAAAATGACCAGCATGTTCGCCATCGTAGAAATGAATGGGTGCATTTTGAACTTGGCTGTAAAGAAACCTGCGATGGTGGTAAAGACTGTGCACAGGACAATGCAGACAATCAGCGCCAAAATAACGCGTGCAACGACCGGCAGCCCGGTAAAATCAAACACATGGCCAAAAACCGCACCGGTGTTGATTCCCTTGTGCATAATGATGGTAGCGGCAGTCATGCCCATACCAACCATACGGCCAATGGACAGGTCCGTGCCGGCCAGCAGGATCAGCCCGGCAACGCCCAAAGCCAGGAACATGCGCGGCGAAGCCTGCTGCAGAATGTTCAAAATATTGTTGACGGTAAGCAGCGGCACTTTCTTGCCGAACTGGGCAATCAGGCACAGTATAATAAAGATGATAACGATTGCAATGTACAGACCGTTGCGCAGCAAAAAGTCACGGCGATTAAATGTGTACTTGTAGTTTTCCCACTTTTGTGCCAGAGACTCGCCAACCGTAAACTTGGACAGGCGCAGCATATCGATCAGGTGATATTTGTAATCAAACGCAGCATGCCGGCGGTCCTTGATTGCCTGGCAGTCCTTATCCAACTGCATTTTGGCGTCGAACAGGCGGTTCTTGTGGACATACTTTTCGTCCTTGATTTCCTGCTGATTGCTCAGCTTGGAAAGCGCCGTCTCGTGTTCCTTTTTCAGCTGTTCTACAGTTGCCTGATATTTCTGCTGGGCTTGTACCTTTTCCTGCTTGCAGCTGGCCACCACCGCCTGGTAATAGTCGCTGTCATAATGGGCTTTCAAATAGGCTTCGGCATCAGCGATCAGCTTGTTGATCTGGCCCTTGTTTTTTTCTTCAACTGCCTTGGCCGCTGCCAATTCAGCCTTCAGTTTGGTCTCACGTTCCGTTTTTTCCTGCGCGGTATAGATGCGGTCGCGCTTCAGGTTATCCAGCTCATTCTGGATATTGACAGCTTTTTCAGTACCGTCAGTACGAAGTTCATCGATCTGCGCCTGGATTTTCCCAACATATTCATCGATTGGCTGGCGAAGCTTGGCTTCCTGCTCCGCCGAAAGAATTTTTGAAGTTTGTGTTGCAGTTGCCATAGATCATTATCCCCCATTACAGGTATTTTGCGCTGAGTCTCAAAAGCTCTTCCTGATTTGTTTCCTTGGTATTCACAATGCCGGAAAGATGTCCGTTGGACATAACGCCGATCCGGTTGGTGATACCCAGAATCTCAGGCATTTCAGAGGAAACAACAATAACCGTCTTTCCCTGTTTGGCCATCTTGATGATCAGCTCATAGATTTCGTACTTTGCGCCAACGTCTATACCGCGCGTAGGTTCATCCATCATAAAGACCTGGGGTTCGCGTTCCAGCCATTTGCCAAAAATGACCTTTTGCTGGTTGCCGCCGGACAAACTGGTGATCATATCGTCAGGTCCCATGCACTTGGTGTGCATGACCTTGATCTCCTTGCTTGTGGCTTTTACCATTTTGGGCATTGACAGCCCAAGGCCACCTTTGTACTGGTCCAGGTTGGCAATGGTAGTATTGAATGTCAAATCGCTCTTCAGGAACAGACCGTTTGCTTTGCGTTCCTCGGTAATCAGGGCAAATCCATGCTCGATCGCTTCGTGGGCATTGTTGAAGTTCATCAGGTGGTCGCGGAAATACACACGACCTGCCGCACGGGTACGCACACCGAAAATGGTTTCCAGCAGCTCTGTACGTCCGGCGCCCACCAGGCCATACAGACCAAAAATTTCGCCCTCGCGCACATCAAAGCTGATATCCTGCAGATAAGGCGCATATTTGGTGGACAGATGCTGGACGGACAAGATCGTATCCCCGGGGATATTGTCCACCGGCGGGAAGCGGCTTTCCAGCGAACGGCCAACCATGGCGGTGATCAGCTCGCCCATGTTGGTGTCCTTGCTGTCCTTGGTCATAACCAGGTTGCCGTCACGCAGAACCGAAATCTGGTCACAAATTTCAAAAATTTCGTCCATCTTATGTGAGATGTATATCAGCGCAATGCCCTGTTCTTTCAGCATGCGCATCATCTCAAAGAGTTTATTCACTTCCTGCACCGTCAGCGAAGAAGTCGGCTCATCCAGAACGATGACCTGGGCATTGTAAGAGATGGCTTTGGCAATTTCACACATCTGCCGCTGCGAAACCGACATATTACGCATGGGCTGGGTCAGATTGACAGTCATGCCCAGTTTGCGGAACAGATCGGCTGCTTTCTTCTTCATCTGCCCTTCGTCAACCACGCCCATAGAGTTGACCGGGTACCGCCCCAGGAACAGGTTATCAATCACACTGCGCTCCAGGCACTGGTTCAGTTCCTGATGCACCATTGCAATTCCGTTTTCCAGCGCGTCTTTCGGGCCGGAAAAACTGATCTCCTTGCCATTGAGGAAAATCTTGCCCTCATCCTTTTGATAAGTACCGAACAGACATTTCATCATGGTAGACTTACCGGCGCCGTTTTCGCCCATAAGCCCCATAACTGTACCGCGTTTTACATCCAGATTGATATGATCAAGTACTCGGTTGCGGCCAAACGACTTGCACATACCGCGAATTGACAAGACAATATCGTCTTTCGCTTCTGCCATTCTCGTCACTCCCGTCTTGCAAATTGGCAAACTGCCCTACGGCTGCTCACCTGTTTTCATAAAAAAACGCTATTAGGGAAAACTTCATTCTCCCCTATGGAGAAATACATTCTCCCTAATAGCGTTGCCGTTACTTAACTGTCAGTTATTGCTGTTGCCGTTGGATCACTGGTTCAGCAGAGAAGTGTACGAAGCAGCGTTATCGGTCTTAACCATATTGATGGCAAAGGCATCGTATGCGCTGGGATTGCCCAGGCGGTTGGTGATGTTGGCCTCGGTCTGGCCGTCGCCGCCGATGTAGTCAATCTTCAGGTTCAGCAGATCATCATATTTCTCCAGCAGGGGCTGGTAAGTAGCGCTCAGGAAGTTATCCGCGGAGTTGTAGATATCCAGCCAAACGCTCTTTTCCGGGCTGGTAGTGGCATCCAGCTGGTTGGAAACAGGCCCATACGGCTTGGTAGAGTCGGTGAAGTCCGTGTAGTTGTCTGCCGTGACTGCCACGTTCAAAGCATAGTAGGAACGCTCGTCCTCATTGTAATAGTAAACATCGCTGCTCAGGACATTGCCTGCAGCATCCGGAGTGGCAATACCGGTGTTGATGTCCACGCCGTCCAGCGCATTACGCAGCAGGCGCAGGGTCAGGTAGGCCTGCACGTCAGCGTGCTGGCTGATCGTTCCGCCGTAACCGTCGGCAATGGCAGCAACTGCGTCAGCGTTTGCATCGTAGCCAAAGGTGGGAACGCCATTTTCCTGCGACCAGGAGTTAAACATTGCCATGCCCATGCCGTCATTGTTGGAAATAACGATATCGATGGAATCTCCCAGAGAAGAAGCCCAGGCGCTGATGGCGTTGCTGGCGGTGCCGGCATCCCAGGTAGCGCCGGCGGAATTCTTCATTTCCTGAGAAGCAAGCTCACGAACGGAGAAAGTCGTGCCATTCACATCAATGGTGCCGTCCTGAACCTGGGTAGCGGAACCATCTGCATTGGTACCGACAGGATCAGAAACAATGCCGCTGCTGCCTTCCACTGCGGTGCCCAAAGCGCTACGAACGCCACGGGTACGGGCAATCGAGTCATTATGGCCGATATCGCCGATTGCCAGAACATAGCCGATAACGCCGTCGCCGTTGCGGTCGATGGTGTCAGCATGTGCTTTAATGTAATCTGCGATCATCTTGCCCTGCAGTTCAGCACCCTGGTTGGCATCGAAACCGACATAATAAGTATTGCCGTTAAAGTTCACTGCTTCCGTATCCAGCTCGCCTGTGGTGCTGTTGGAAGGCTGGCGGTTAAACCACACCAGCGGCTTATCCTTATTTTCAACGGTACCGCTTTCAGCAGCCGTAGAGGTAGCTGCCGAAGTATCGGTAGATGTGCTTTCCGTGGATGTTGCGGCACTGGAGGCACTGGAGGCACTACTGCCGCAGGCAGCCAGGCTCAAGGTCATTGCAGCTGCCAAGGTCAACGCTAATGTTTTTTTCATAATGGTTCTCCTTCTTTATAGGTCGGGATGCTTCTTTCGCTCCCGCTCATTGCTTTTATGGTATAGCAAAACCGGAGGAAAAGCAAGGCGCATTTTGACTAAAATAGTTGCAGAATTTTGTACGCATTTGGCATATTGCAACATCTTTGTGTTCTGTTTTTGTATGTTACGCCCATTCCGGCTGCATTTTTCCCTGCAACGCCATGTCACAGTGCTGTACCCGCATTTCATATGTTCCACCCGGCAGCAGAGTATCCTGTATCTTCCCGCACCATTTATATATTAATATTCAATACTATCCTGATTTTATAAAATATCGCCCGTCCTGCTCATCTGCAGGGCTGTCCGGCAGCCTTTTTGACGCTTCGGAGCATGATGACAAAATAAAAAACTGTGCTCCCTAAGGCAATACCGCATAATTCTAAGTGCCGATACGGCGAGCGAGGTGCGGCAGCTGCTAAGCCAAAAGCGCAGATAATACTGGATGTCTTATCGAGCATTTTGGCAACGCAGATGCCGTGCCGCAGCTGCCGGAGCGGTGCTTAAGCCGCAAGGCGGGAATTGTGCGGTGTTGCCCTAAATATAATCAGGGAAGCACAGTTTGTGGCGTATTTCTCCGCTGTTAAAGTTCAGCCTGTTTTTCGCGGCATTCAGGGCAGATGTAATGGATGGTCAGCTGGTAGGAACGCACTTCGGTTCCAATGGCATTTTCAATTTCGCGCACCAGGCCGATCACCGGCAGGTCCTGCAGGCTGCCGCAGCAATCACAGTACAAATGGCCGTGCGGGTTGGAGGTTTTATCAAACCGGTCGGGGCCATCCGGCATTTCCAGTCGGGCAATTTCCCTGGCCTGTTCCATCAGCTTTAAGTTGCGGTACACGGTGCCGCGGGCAATGCCGGGCATCTTCTCCCTGGCAATGGCAAAAATTTCGTCCGCCGTCAGATGTTTGGGGCTGTGCTGTAAAATTTCCAAAATCAAGGCACGCTGGCGTGTCATGGCGGGCTCCTTTCTGTATGGAATGAGTTGTAAGAAAATTTATAAAATAAGACATTGTAAGATATCTTTACCATAAGAATACACATGTTTCGTGTATTTGTCAACGGTATTTGCTGGCAAGCAGGATATTTTTTAAGAGCTTGTCTGAATTCATGGCAGAGTAATGCCGCCGCACCATCCACGGTGCAGCGGCATTGCCTGTGTTAATTCTTTTCCGGGTCCAGGCAGGCGCCGGCTTTGCGGCATTCCAGGTGCAGGTGGCTGCCCTGCTGGGCTTCGGCGGGCACGTTGCCTGTGGTGCCAAGGCGGGTCCCGGCGGTTACTTTTTCGCGCTGGGTCACGGCAACTTCTTCCAGCCCGCAGTAGCGCCACACGCGATCCTGCGCGTCGGTCACTTCCACCACGCGGCCCCACAGAGCGTCATCCGCAATGGCGGTCACGGTACCGGCGGCCACCGCCGTTACCTGTTCGGCGGTATAATCCGTGCCGTTGTGGGTGCGCCAGTCCCCCAGGGTGGGGTTATACACCAGCGTATTCCCGCTGAACGCCTGGCTGACT
>OMCS01001534.1_pt1 | contig 10182 bp, 10 predicted proteins | sample 1674241 | NCBI WGS metagenome assembly OMCS01 (sample SAMEA103958153, study PRJEB25191) | human gut metagenome
CGTCCGCAAAGGGCAGATGCGAGGCCGTTGCGACCAGGAAACGGGCGTTTTTCTCACGGACTGCCGCATAGCGCACAGCTTCTTTGGACACGTCGATGCCCCAGCGCTCCGGAATTTCCGGCAGCTTTGAGAGACTGCCCTTTCCCACTGTGATGTCCTGTGGCACCGAGAAATTAAATGTTTCCATATATAATCTGTCCTTTCTGTTTCCTAGCTTGCTTTCTTTGCAAGTACCCTGTCTATTGCAGCATCGATAACCTTATCCAGTTCAACCTCATCTGCCTCCGGCATAAGTGTCGCAGCATCCTCATCTGAGATGAGCTCAACAAGTGTACCAAATGACTCCTTGTATTTCTTTTTGCAGAAGACGAAGAATACCACGCCGAGCGCACACCATGCAAGCACGATGCCCCACTCCTGGGCGATAAGTGTTCCTCCACTTCCCGGTATGCAGTACATTGCAACCATGAAGCCTGACATGATGACCGCCATCGTTCCAAAGAACTTGTATGCGGGAACCTTGTAAGGTCTTGGCATATCCGACTTCTTCTTGCGAAGAATAATGAATGAAAGAGCAACCATGCAATATGCCACGCAGCAGCCAAAGTTGCCGGCATCACTGATCCATACGAGCATCTTTCTGCCTGCAAAAGGTGCAAGCATTGTGAGAGATCCGATGAGAATCAGTGCATTGATTGGTGTCTTGTGCTTTGGATGAAGCTTTGCAAAAAACTTTGGAATCATATATGACTCTGCCATTGAGTACATGGCACGCGAGCCACCGAGCAAAAATGAGTTCCATGAGGTTACGATACCGCACATTCCGCCGACTATTATAACCTTTGCCATTATCTTTGTGTTGAATGCGGCAGCCATTGCATCTGCTGTGACAAGTCCTGTTGCCTGCTCTGAATCAATAATTGCCTGTGGGCCCATGACAAGACCTACCGCAACAATGACAAGTGCATAGAACACAACTGCCAGAACTACTGATAAGATAAGTATTGAGCCGATTTTCTTTGCCGGAACATTGATCTCCTCAGCCGCCTGAGGTATTACGTCAAATCCGATAAAGTAAAATGGTGACAGAGCTGCCACTCCGATAATTGCCTTTACGTTCAGACCTGCAGAGCTGCCTGCAAACATCTGTCCATCCAGGTTATCAACTGTTCCATTGATTACCGATGCAATTATCAACAAAATTCCGGCGCCACCAATAATACATGTGAGCACAGTCTGCAAAATCGCTGCTGTCTTTGCACCGATAATGTTTATCATCATAATTAAAAATGCCACAACTATCGCCACAATAAGCCATGAAGCATAGATATCAAAGCCTGCTACCGTATACAGATAGCCCTTCAAAAAGCCCGGCCACAGATATGTGATGATTGTTGGGAAAGCGCACGCCTCAAAGCATGCCACACTGACATATCCAAGGATAATCATCCACGTACATATGAATGAACCTGTCGAACCCATTGCCTTGTAGCTGAATACATGCTCGCCACCGCACTGAGGCATGGCTGCTGTCAGCTCCGCGTAGGTCATTCCCACGAAAAATATCATGATACCGCCGATTACGAAGCCGATTGCGGCACCGAGCACTCCGCCCTTTTCAATCCAGCCTCCGGTTGAGACAACCCAGCCCCAGCCAATCATGGCTCCAAATGCAATTACAAGTACGTCCCAGGCATTCAGGACTTTGTTAAATTCTGATTTTTTCTGTTCCATTACTTGTCACCTCCAGCTTCTGTCTTACTTTCATTCTCTATCACTTTTCTTGCCAGAGACTCAATAAGCTCCGCTGTGCCATCCACTCCTAACAGGCTGCTGTCTATAAGCATATCCCTGTTGTGTCTGTCGCCTCGGTTGCTTCCTGTCAGCGCCATGTGACGCTTATGATAACGCTTATCCTTTTCAGTGATAAAAAGCTTTGCATCATCCTCCGACAAATTGTGGCTCTTCATTACGTTTTCAATCCTCACTTCATCCGGTGAATATATGAAAATACGTAAAATCGGTTTATGTTCCTTTAGTATATAGTCTGCTGAACGACCGATAATCACGCATGACTCACGGTCTGATAATTTTCTGATTATGGTTTTCTGGACGTGAATTGCACGCTCTGTGAGGTCTGCATATTTGGAGAAAGAGCCTCTGACATCACCCTCTGCACCTTTTCCGGCGATGGTGATACCTTCCTCAACCTTTTCCATGATATCCTTCGGAATACCGACCTCTTTTATTATTTCATCTACAGTATCCCTGTCATAAAATTTGATTCCCAGGTCTTTAGCAACCTTTTTGCCAATCTGGTTTCCTTTAGCGCCATATTCGCATCCTATTGTAATAACAAGATGTGCCATTTCGTTCCCCTCGCTTTTCTTATATACATCTTTATAATATGCTGATATTGTTCAAAAGAAGGGCGCACGAAGCTAATCGTGACGCCCTTGTCTTTTATCCGGCTCGTAAAATCTGCCGCAATATATTCTGTTGCCTGCTTCAAATATAATTCAAGCCTTCTATGAAAGTGACTCAACAGTCTCCTTGATAATATCAAATGCCTTGTCGCACTCTTCCTCGCTTACGATAAGCGGTGGAACCATACGGATGATATGGCTTCCGATTGCTGTGATAAGCATATGACGGTCGAAGCAGCCATGCTTTACATCTACACCTGAGATGGTATCGTCAAACTCAACACCAACTAAGAGTCCCTGATGTCTTACCTCTTTTACGTGTGGAAGCTTCTCAAGCTTAGCTGTGAAATAATCACCAACCTTCTTTGCATTTCCGGCAAGATCTCTGTCAAGCAGCTCGTTTACTTCTGCAAGTGCTGCTGCACAGCATACAGGATGTCCACCAAATGTTGTACCGTGTGAACCGGCTGAGAATGCTTTTGAAACCTCCTCTGTAGCACAGATAGCACCGATTGGCATTCCACCGCCAAGGCCTTTTGCCATAGAAACGATATCAGGTTTGATGCCGTAGTTCATGTAGCTCATTACAGCTCCGGTTCTGCACCATCCTGTCTGAACCTCATCGATAAGGAGGAGCATGCCCTTCTCATCACAGAACTCGCGAAGTCCCTTCATGAATTCAGGTGTTGCAGGATGAACACCGCCCTCGCCCTGTACAGGCTCAATCATGATAGCGATTGTGTTCTCTGTGCAAGCATCCTTGAAAGCCTTTAAGTCATTGTAAGGAGCATATGAGAAGCCGTATGTCATAGGACCAAAGCCCACCTGGCATCCGTTTCCAGGCTGTCCTGTAGCTGACATAGCACCGAAAGTTCTGCCGTGGAAGCCGTCCTTTGCAGTTACGATGTGATATCTGTTTGGACCATATTTCTCTATACCATATTTACGAGCCATCTTAATCATAGCTTCATTTGCCTCAGTTCCTGAGTTCTGGTAGAAAATCTTGTCCATTCCGATAGTCTTGCAAACCTTCTCAGCAAGCAGAGCCTGTGGAATGGTGTATGGATAGTTGAATGTATGCATGATGTCATCCACCTGATCCTTGACTGCTGCAACAACCTTAGGGTTTCTGCTGCCGGCATTGTTTACGGCGATTCCTGCGTAAAAGTCAAGGTATGGTGTGCCATTCTCATCATACAGATACATGCCCTCAGCAGTCTCAGCGATGAAATCGAAACGCTCATATGTCTCAATCATATACTTCTTTACTTTGTCTTTGATGTCCTGTGCTGTTAATCCTGTGTCTTTTAATTTCATAATATATTGCCTCCTAATTTAAATATCCTTGTGATTTTGATAAATAAAAAAGAGCAAAGTGCTTCACCGGTTAGCGTCTTTGCTCTTAAATATTCATAATTAATATGTAGTTGTTTGTTCGTTTTCTTTTGTGTATTATTTTGAACAAGTAAACAATATCACGTTCAATATATTGTGTCAACAATTTTCATTAAAAATGCGAAATACCTCACAATTGACACTTTAAAGGTGTTTATTCTTAAAATTATTAACATAAATCGCCATTTAATGCTTAAAATATTATTTTAATGTAATGTTTTGTGCATTATATTGTCTGTACATTATTCTGTTGCTATGTTCCTTTTCATCATTTATATATATTATAAAGAACATGCTATGCATTCTTTACAAGCTCCGGTTTACGGAAGGTACGGAACAATCCAATCTGCTCCAGTGCCTTTGCAATGCCGAAAAAGACAATTGAATCTATAGGCCACATAATAAGGTTCTTCAGTGCACGCATTGGAAGAATTGCCATTAATGCCTGTCCATACAGTACCTGCAGACACAGAGTATTGAGAATGACATTGCAGATGAGCATTACTACAAACTTCGCAGCAAGCACTCTCCATATGGTAAGCTTTTTCTTATAAAAGAAACATCCATATAAAACACCTGCAAGCATTACAACAAGTGTAAGCTGTGGACAAAATGGTCCTGTAGGCTTCATCAGATACTTGATGATGTCAAGCGCTCCGTGGAAAACAGCTCCGGCAACCGGCCCGAACAGGTAATCAACGATACCATTTGGAATACCGGAAAAACCGATACGGATAAGCTGTCCATATTCGATGGAGAAATATCCAAGGATAACGGCAACTGCAGCAAGCATAGCCATAGTTGTGATGGTTCTGACCGATTTAAGCTCTCGGGCAGAATCGGTGAACAAAGTAACGAATTTTTTCATTAAAAAATTACCTCCTTTGCAGACCTCACCGAACTACAACAGGAGATAATTAATATCTTCGGATGCAGCGGGATGCGACTCATGTACCGCAAGATTTTCTTTTCGTCCGGGTGACAACTCCCTGTTCATCCGGCACTTAACGCACATGTGTCTACTCTGCTAAAATTTATTTATTTGTAACGTATTAAAGTATATCACACTCTAATATCAAATCAAGTCTTTTTATTCAATATAATAATTAAAGGGCCAAAACACCTTTTGACCCTCATATCTTACCATATCCTATTATTTTATTTACTCTATCTTGGATCCGGACGATGCTTCATGTCACGGATAGGAATATTGGCAACGAGTGCCGGAACCATTCCGTTGTTAGAATCAGACTCTGTCTCTGTGATTTTCACGTCAAGAGCTTCCGCATCAATATCCATATAGCGGGAAATAACCTCAATGATATCCCTTTTCATCATCTCCATCATCTCCGATGAGCAGTTTGCACGGTCAGAAACCAGCACCAGCTTCAGGCGATCCTTTGCAACATTACCAGAAGATTTCTTTTTAAATAAATCCATTATACCCATGGTACGTATCCCCCTTTAATTTTTCTTAAACATATCCTTTAGCTTTTCAAAGACACCATGCTTCTGGTTTAAATCAAGGAAAGGAACCTCCTCGCCCATGATACGGCGGCAGATATTCATATATGCCTTTCCTGCAAGGCTGTCTGAGCCAACTAACGGCTCACCACGGTTTGTAGAAATAACAATCTGCTCATCATCCGGTACTGCACCGATTAAGTTGACTGCAAGGATCTCTGTTACATCATCCACATTCATCATATCACCGCGCTTAACCATATCGACACGCAGACGGTTGACAATCAGATCAATGCGCTTCATCTCATTTGCCTCGAGAAGGCCAACAATACGGTCAGCGTCACGGATTGCTGATACCTCAGGTGTAGTGACAACGAGTGCACGGTCAGCTCCTGCAACGGCATTCTTGAAGCCCTGCTCGATACCTGCCGGGCAGTCAAGCAGAATATAGTCAAACTCCTCACGAAGCTCATTGATAAGCTCAACCATCTGCTCCGGTGTAACAGCATCCTTGTCCCTTGTCTGGGCTGATGGAAGCAGACACAGATCAGGATATTTCTTATCCTTGATAAGGGCCTGACGTATACGGCATTTACCCTCAACGACATCTACGAGGTTGTATACAATACGATTCTCAAGTCCCATAACAACATCCAGGTTACGCAGTCCGATGTCAGTATCAATCATAACAACCTTTTTATTTAACTGTGCAAGACCTGTACCGATATTTGCTGTGGTTGTGGTCTTGCCCACACCACCCTTTCCTGATGTGATAACGATTACTTCGCTCATGAACTTTCTTCCTCCTACGTTCCTAAATGCTATTTAAAATATTTTTAGTAATTGGTTCGATGTAAATATATCCATCCTTTGCGATGGCTATCTGTGCCTGCTCCTGTGCCGGCTTTTCCTTGCGCCTTACCCTGTGCTTTGGCTGAGGCTCGTCCGGACTCTTCGCAATCAAATCACCAATCTGAATCTGAATCGGCTGCATGTCAAGTGCAAATACAAAGCAGCTCCTGTCACCTGTACATCCGGCGTGGACATTGCCCTTTAATGCACCAAGAATAACGATATTGCCCTGAGCTATAATCTTGGCTCCCGGATTGACATCACCTATGATTGTGACCGAAGACTCGCTGGTAATCACCTGGCCTGACCTGAGCGTACCACGGTAAAACTGCTCCGGAACACTGACTGTTGCAACATTCTCGCACTGCTTCTGCACTGCCTCATTAAATGCCTCAACCTGCTCCTTCATAATGGCTTCCTGCTCGGTACCACTCTCCACAATGCACAAAATTTCAATTGTGGTATTTTCCTCAATAGCTGCAATTATCTGCTGCTGCTCCTCATCTGAAAGATGCCTTCCCTCAAATGAAATAGCAAGCTTTGCGTTTTTAAAAAAATTGGCGGATGCCTTAAACTTCTCTACAACTGCCTTTATCAAATCAGCAAATGACATATCCGCATCTAAAACTAAATTGATTCCATATTTATTACTCTTTATCGTAACCGACTGTGACATGAGTACCTCCAATATCATTTAATATGAAATTCATTACTCTTAATTATACATTTTTATATGGCTTCACGCAACCTTTTTCTGTAGGCTTCATTAGGCTATACTGCCCAACAGACCTTTTATAATCTATTTCTGTTCTTATACTTATTTTGTAGAGCTACAATAATCCAGCCGGATTAGGATGTGTTTTAGATTCCATCGACAACACCTCTTCAAAAGTCCGAACAATATGGGGAATCACAATCCGCTTATCTGGTTGCAAACAATTTTAACAACAGCCGCCGGAACCATAATACTGTTAGCCGCTTAATTGCAACTTTACAGAGAGCTGCATCAACAACCGATTATGTTTATATTAATTATTACCGGAATACCATTAACACCAATCCCCACAAAAGCACTTCTTATGGCACTCTCCATAGAACTAAATGAGCTTTTGCATCAGCCACATCTTCAGCCATAATTGTTAACGTCAAATAGATGGTCTGATACAATCCCTGTTTGACATCATTTACTTTATTCTTGATTAGCTTGTTATAGCTTTTTCTCAATGAGTCATATTTGTTGTGTCGCATGCGATACAACACTTTCTCATGAAACTTCTTTTCATCCACATGCTCATTTGCTACCGAATAAGCAAATCTACACGGAATAGTCTTAAGTACCTTATCTATCCCTACGCATCGATACACCTCAATGTACTTTTGAAGGCTTCTTAATCTTTCTTTCAATTCCCATCACACTCCTTTTCCTATGCCCTCTAACTATTACTTGGAGTTTGAAAATGCTAATTACAAAAAAGGATTAAAAATCAATTGTCCGAGCCTTCATACCAATGGGAATAAAGAAATATAACAGGATACGCATAAAGTGACATGGTCTTTATGCAAAAAATCCGTTCTCCTATGTCGTGCGCATTAGGGTTACACCCTAAAACCCAATATCTCAATTTGATCATGCTTTGGCCGTAAGCGTCAAATAAAACAGTGTATAGATTCCTGCACTGGCTTCCGCCCCTTTCGGACTGCCGGAGAACAGCCAGTTCTTTCTGCCGATCACAAAGGGACGGATACAGTTTTCCGCAAGCGAATTACTGATGGAACAATTCCCGTCTTCCAGATAATTCCAAAAACCTTCACGGTTATTTAAGGCGTAATGAAAAGCTTTTGAAAGTTTGGATTTCGGCAGCTCTCCGATGGCACTTTTTTCTGCCCATGACCAAAAAGCCTCGAGAATCGGTTTCTCGCGGATAAGACGTTCTTTTTTCTTCTGATCAGGAGGGAGCGCATCCACGAAAGCCCGGCGCAGATGCGTATAGCAAAGACATCTTTTTACTCCTGAAACTGCATTGTATCCGGAGTAAGCGTCTGTATGGATATAACCTTCATATTCCCTCAGAAACGCTTCCGGATATTTCCCGCTTCGTCCCGGCTGGTACTCGAAGTAGCGGATGGGATTTACAGCATCTCTGATGCTGCAGTAAACCCACATATAGGAATCGGACGTATTTTTCCGTCCCGGTTCTTTCAGCACCTGTACATGTGTTTCATCGATATGAAGGTATCTCTGTTTCAGAAGTTCCAGCTTCAGACGGTGGACGATGTGTACAAGCCAGTCCCGATAGACAACCAGAAGCCAGTTTGACATAGTCGCTCTGCTTAAACGTAATCCCAAAGCCTCCCATTCTTTTTCCTGTCTGTACAGCGGGATGCTTAATTCAAACTTCTGGTGGATGAGCCAGGTGATGGTAGATGCAGATGCCAGAGAATGCAGGACGGGAGGATATGGCACCGGAGCCTTCTCCATATAAGGAGTTCCGTTTTTCCGGCACGACCTGCATTCATACGTTTCCCGGTAATGGTCAATCACCTTGAGTTTTGCAGGGATAAACTGTACTTCCGTGCGGACGAATTCTTCCCCTACTTTCACCATCGTACTCCCGCAGTTATCGCATATCTGTTCCCTTTCATCTATGGTATGGAGTACTTTGCTGTGAGGGAGATTTTTTACCAGTTCTTCCCGCTGACCGGTGTACTTCCTTTTACGTAGGTGCTTCTCTATCTCAACAAGCTCCGGTTCGTGTGCATCAGGATCCGCACAGGTTTCGATTTCATTAAAAAGAGACATCTGCCCCTCGATTTCGAGAGTAGATGTCTTCTCGGATTTTGTTCCATAAAGTTTACGGGTCAGGAAATCAACCTGCTCTTTCAGGAGCCGGACCTGCTGTTCCAGTTCTTTGATATGATTTTTATACTCCTGTTCCGTAGCTGACATAACCTGAAAACCCTTTCGCTTCGATAGGATTATTATACCATAGAATCGTCAGATTTCCCAGCATTTCTAAGGATTTTCAGTATTTTCAGACTTATGCGGGAGCCATTTCTGAACCGCCTTTGGCTGCTCCGGGTTCAAACCTTCCAGAAGCCAGCGCAGCTGCTGATCAGAAATCTGTTTTGCTTCTTCGCCGGTCCGCGGCCATTGGAGACGTCCGTTTTCGTACCGTTTGTATAAAAGGCAGAAACCGTCTCCCTCGTAATGGACTGCTTTGATCCGGTCAGCCCTCTTTCCACAGAACAGGAATAAGGAATTGCTGTAAGGATCCAGTTTGAAGTTGTACTGGATGATATCCAGCAAGCCATTGAGCTGCTTCCTCATATCGGTGTAGCCGCATCGGATATAGATTTTCTCCACATGGGAAAGCTCTCCTAACATGACTGCACGGCTTTCAGAATGTTTTCCAGCATCTGGGCAGATGTGCCTTCATAAAGTTCCACTGTTATGGATCCGATATGAAGTATGGCTGCAGGAGTGGAACGGGAAATGTTTCTGTCCGGAAGTGAAAGCTCCGCAAACTCAGCCGGGGATTCCGTTAAAGCAGTTGACTGTTGGTCTGTACACATGTGGATGCCGTTTTTCTTGCGGGGCAGTTCTTCCAGGGCAAGCTTTCGAATTTTGGAAAGCCAGTAATAATAACTTTTCAAAGAGATATCGTGTTGTTCACACCAGATCTGATTTGTCAGTCCGGAGGCCCTGCATTGCCGTATTACATCCAGCCAGTATTGAAGTTTCACCTGTTTGTCTGGAGTCAAAGAAGAAAGATCCATAAGCCTGCTCCTTAGATTAGATTTAGAGTTTTTAGAGTCAACTCCCAAAACTCTAATAAATAGTTTACATGCAACAGCCAGAAATTTCGATACACCCTCTTATTGGACGCTTACCATCCAAGTACGCTCAGGATACCTATGAGACACTGAGAACGACAAGCAGAGAAGGTATTAATCAAACGCCTGAAAGCATTCAGAAATTAAATGACCTGCTGTCTCCGCTCATTAAAAAGGGACAATCAATAGCTCATATCTATGCTTCTCATGC
>OMCS01001538.1_pt1 | contig 10176 bp, 7 predicted proteins | sample 1674241 | NCBI WGS metagenome assembly OMCS01 (sample SAMEA103958153, study PRJEB25191) | human gut metagenome
CAATGTTCTCCACCTCGTCCACATAGACACAGCCGCCATAGTAGCGCTTGCCGGGATACCCTTCAGCATACTTGTTGGTAAGGCAAGAACCCATGGCTTGCATTACTTGGTCACTAACAAAGTTTTCGGATGCGATCAGCTCGATACCTTTGAGCTGGCGTTGATGCTCTTTTTCGATAATGTCGAAAATCAAATCGTCTCTTTTCATTTCTTTTTATAATAAGTTTATGTGCGATATTCGATTCTGAGTTCACAAAGTTAAGTAATTTTAGAATATAAGGAAATTATTTAGAGGAAAATATTTGGTGAGGTTACGGAAAAAAGATATATGACTTTCTTTTTGTCGTGTAGTAAGGTCTGAAGCTGCTGAAAGAGTTGAAGATAAGGGCGTTTTGAGGAAAGAAAAGGATATAAATGTGGCATTATGATATCTACTTAGAGGAAGCTTCCTACTTTAGAAAATAACTCCTAGCGAGAAGCTTAGCACATTGCGGTGTCGGTTAATGAAGATACCTTTTTCTTGGGACATTATTCCATCTGTGTCTTTTTCATAAATGATTGATTTAGAGATATTGGTGAGTCCGATTTCATACCGGAAATCAAAGAATATATTAGCAATATTTACTCCTAATCCGATAACAGAACTTATATTAATGGGGTGTAATTCTTCTTTTATACCAGAATATCCAAATCCTTCAAACTCTTCGGAAGTCTTATGTTTCCATACATATTCCAGTTTGGGACCAATAAAAAGTGCCATGCCGTAAGGCCTGCTTTTTACAAAACTATAACCATATAATATAGGTAGTTCCAAAGAGTGAATCGTGCTGTTCAGTTTAGCAAGCTCGGGAAGGGTGTTTTCTTTATTTTGATTTTTATTGAAAGCTATTTCACCTTTATAAATATTATACATAATTTCGGGTTGGATGAAATGCCTTTTCATGTGCACCCGAAAAAACATGGCGGCAAAATAGCCTACTTTATAATTATTTTGTACATCTTCCATTCGTTCTCCATCTAGTTCTAACCGACTGGTAAAATACATGGAAGAGTTGAAACCTCCTTTTATTCCCACATTGATCTTAGGTTCCTCTTTCAGACCATTCTTTATTCCTTGTGCTGTAACGAACAGGGCAGGAAGTAATAAAGCGATTAATAAAAGGAGTTTCTTCATGAGATATTTTTAGGATTTTTCCTTGGTCTGTGATCTGTTCTTTTCTACAGACCAGCCAAACTTCCCGATTTTCGGTCCTAGTTCAAAATATCCGCCATGAACATAGACTAACGGGTTAGCTTCGGATAATTCGAATTTTCCTGTTTCCGCATTCAGGTATTTATCGTCGGCTTTTACATTTACCACATCGGCTATGAACATATCATGAGATCCTAGTGAGATGATTTCCTTTACTCTGCATTCTATACAGAGCGGGGATTCTTCGATGATGGGAGCACTGACTATTTTTGCTTTTCCCGGGGTCAGCTTCATTTCTTCAAATTTATTATAATCTTTGCCCGAACGCACTCCGCACCAGTCGGTAGCGAATGCCATGCTTTTGGTAGTAAGGTTGATGACGAATTCCATATTCCGTTTTAGAATGGGGTAGGAATGGCGTTCCGGACGCACGGATATATAACACATGGCGGGGTTGGTACAAATAGTACCTGCCCATGCCACTGTGATAATGTTATATTCTTCTTCCGTACTTCCGCAACTTACCAGTAGGGCCGGAAGAGGGTAAATCATAGTTCCCGGTTTCCAGTCTTGTTTCATATTCATTACAGTAGTTTGATACCTTCTTTACTTTGTTCCTTTTCGCAGTAATGACATTTCAAGATTCCATGTTCTTTGTCAATTACATGAAACAGGGTGGTCATTGGCTCATTGTTGGTGATACATTTGGGATTGGCGCATTTTACGATGCCACGTAATTCCTCAGGCATCAGGACTTGTTTCTTCTCTACCACCTCATAGTCACGGATAATGTTCAGTTTTACATTCGGGGCTACTACGGAAAGGCGGCTTATTTCCTCATCAGTAAAAAAGCGGTCGGCCACTTTTATAATTCCTTTTTTGCCTAATTTTTTGCTCTCGAAGTTGTTTCCGATGGTTATGTTAGAGTCAGAATCCTGCAAGCCCAATAGGGCGACTACAGTAAACAATTTATCGGAAGGTATATGGTCTATAACAGTGCCGTTTTTCAAAGCGGCTACCTGCAATGCTTGTTTATTATCGCTCATCTTCATTTTTGTTTTTACTTTTTTGCATCTTCTATAACATCATTCAAGGTTATGCCCAATACATCACAAAGGATGGCCTGGCGCGCATAAAGTCCGTTTTGTGCCTGCTGGAAATAGTAAGCTTTCGGATTCTCATCCACATCGTAAGCTATTTCGTTGACGCGGGGCAGAGGGTGCAGGATACGCAGATTGGGGCGGGTATGCTCCAGCATCTTATTCCTTAATATATATACATCTTTCACACGTTCATATTCCATCAGGTCGGTGAAACGTTCGCGTTGTACACGGGTCATGTAAAGAATGTCGGCGTCAGCAATGGTTTCTTCGTTAAAGTCTGTGTACTCTTTGTATTTAATATGGTGCTCCTTGCAGTAGATTTTATATTCTTCAGGCATTTTCAACTCTTCCGGAGCGATGAAATGGAAAGTGGGGTTGAAATGACGCATAGCCATCAGCAAAGAATGAACAGTTCGTCCGTATTTCAAGTCGCCTACTAGATAGATGTTTAAATTTTCAAGCGTTCCCTGTGTTTTGTATATGGAGTAGAGGTCTAGCATGGTTTGTGACGGATGTTGGTTGGCTCCGTCTCCGGCATTGACAATGGGCACCGGGGCGACTTCGCTGGCATATCTTGCGGCACCTTCCAGAAAATGGCGCATTACGATGATGTCAGCGTAATTGCTTACCATCATGATGGTATCTTTCAATGTTTCTCCTTTTGAAGAACTGGTTACTTTGGGATCGGTAAATCCGATAACGCGGGCTCCCAGTCTGTTTGCTGCGGTTTCAAAACTGAGTCGTGTACGGGTGGAGGGCTCAAAGAAAAGGGTGGCAACAACTTTGCCGTCCAAGATTTTACGGTTAGGCTTCTTTTCAAACTCTTTTGCCATCTCCAAAAGGTAGAGGATTTTCTCTTTCGAGTGTTCGGCAATAGTAACTAAACTTCTATTTTCCATATTGGCTTGTATTTATAATTACAATTTATACGGAGTGTAAAGGTATGAAAAAAAAATAAATGAGCGAAGAATTAAAAGATATTTCGTTGAACTTTGTTAGAAACACATTCTATCTCAAAGTTTTTCCTTACTTTTGTACCGTTAATTACTAGAAAATGTCATGAGGAAGAAATTTATATACGTGCTTTGGGCTCTTGTAGTCGGCGTACTGTTAGTTATAGCGCTTATATTCACCGCAATAGCGAAAGGATGGATTGGATATGTACCGCCTATTGAGGAATTGGAAAATCCGAATTTAAAGTTTGCAACCGAGATTATATCCGATGACGGCAAGATGCTGGGTACTTGGTCACTTAGTAAGGAGAATCGTGTTTTTGTAGGTTATGACCAGCTTTCATCGAATCTGATTCGTGCGCTGATTGCTACCGAAGATGAACGTTTTGCAGAACATTCCGGCATTGATGCCCGTGCGTTTGTCCGTGCTTTGGTGAAACGGGGAGTGATGATGCAGAAGAATGCCGGTGGGGGTAGTACCATAACCCAGCAGTTGGCAAAACAATTCTATTCACCTACGGCAGATAATGTGATGGAACGTCTGTTGCAGAAGCCCATTGAATGGGTAATAGCTGTTCAGTTGGAACGCTATTATACAAAGGAAGAGATTCTGACTATGTATCTTAATAAGTTCGATTTCTTGAATAATGCAGTAGGTATCAAAACAGCTGCCAATACTTACTTCTCGAAAGAACCGAAAGATTTGAACATTGAGGAAGCGGCTACTTTGGTTGGTATGTGTAAGAATCCGTCTCTTTATAATCCGAAACGTTTTAATGAACGTTCACGTGGACGGCGTAATGTGGTGCTTGGCCAGATGCGGAAGGCGGGATACCTGACTGATGCGGAAACTGATTCATTAAAGGCGTTGCCTCTCGTCTTAAAATATCGTCGTGTGGATCATAAAGAAGGTTTGGCAACTTACTTCCGTGAATATCTGCGTGGAGTAATGACAGCCAAGGAGCCGAAGAAAAGTGATTATCGCGGATGGCAGATGCAGAAATATTATGAAGATTCATTGGCATGGAAAACGAATCCGCTTTTCGGGTGGTGTGCTAAAAACAAGAAGAAAGACGGTACCAACTACAATATTTATACAGACGGTCTTAAGATCTATACCACTATTGATTCACGCATGCAGAAATATGCGGAAGAGGCTGTTTATGAACATGTGGCGCAATACTTGCAACCTCGTTTCTTCAAGGAAAAACGGAAAAAGAAAACAGCTCCGTTTACTAATCAGTTGACAGAGGAGGAGGTGAATACCATCATGACCAGGGCTATGAAACAGACTGATCGTTATCGTATTATGAAAGAAGCCGGATGCTCGGAAGCGGAAATAAAGAAAGCGTTTAATACTAAATACGAAATGTCTGTATTTTCTTACGAGGGAGAGAAGGATACCATTATGACTCCGATGGATTCTTTGAAATATTATAAATTCTTCCTTAGGGCGGGATTTATGTCTATGGATCCCTTGACAGGTCATGTGAAGGCGTATGTGGGTGGTCCTAACTATAATTATTTCCAATATGATATGGCGATGGTGGGGCGTCGCCAAGTAGGTTCTACTATTAAACCTTACGTGTATACTTTGGCTATGGAGAACGGTTTCTCTCCCTGTGATCAGGTGCGTCACGTAGAGCAGACATTGATAGATGAGAACGGGCGTCCATGGTCACCACGTAATGCCAGCAAAAAGCGTTATGGAGAAATGGTAACTATCAAATGGGGATTGGCTAATTCGGATAATTGGGTAACGGCTTATTTGATGGGGAAACTTAATCCTTATCAGTTGGTTCGTCTGATTCATTCATTCGGTGTGCAGAACAAACAGATAGACCCCGTAGTATCACTCTGTCTGGGACCTTGTGAAATTTCTGTAGGGGAGATGGTCAGCGCTTATTCAGCATTCGCAAACCGAGGTATCCGTACAGCACCAGTATTTGTAACCCGTATTGAGGATAATGAAGGTAATGTATTAGCGAATTTCACTCCGCAAATGGATGAGGTGATTAGTGAGACCAGTGCTTACAAAATGCTGGTTATGTTGCGTGCGGTCGTTAATGAGGGTACCGGTGGACGTGTACGCCGTCTGTATGGCATTACTGCTGATATGGGGGGGAAGACAGGTACAACCAACCGTAACTCTGACGGTTGGTTTATGGGATTCACTCCCTCATTGGTGTCCGGTGTATGGGTAGGCGGTGAAGAACGTGATATTCATTTTGATACGATGGTAGACGGGCAGGGGGCTGCTATGGCGCTTCCTATTTGGGGACTTTATATGCAGAAAGTCTATAAAGACAAGAGCTTGGGATATTCTCAGGATGAGAAATTCAATATTCCTGATGACTTTGACCCTTGCAAAGATACCTTAATAGATGAAACTTCGGTAGAAGAAACCGGAGGTTTGGATAATATATTTGAATAATTGAAAGATTTATCAATAAAAAAGTCTGTTTGCAAGGAAAAGCAAACAGACTTTTTTTATTGATATACCTTTTATAAAAGGTGCTTTCTCTACTTGGTGTTGTGGAAAATAATTTATGTAAAAATAGTGAAAACCCTTGCTGTTTCGTAAGAAAATACTATATTTACAAAAAGAAAATCTTTACCTTATGAAGATAGGAGGTAATTATGGATAGAGATGTAACTCTGTATCAGATAACTAATGTTATGGCCGAGAGAGTTTTCCAAAAAATAGATAACTTCAATAAAGGCCGTAGAGAAGATGCGGGATATTATGCAATCAGTGTTTCTACCCCTTACCGATCATATTATGCATTATGGCGTATATTTCCGGACAATATTTATTCCCCTTTGTTTATTCAATCGCTGGCTGTCACTTTTAATGATGCGGCAGAACGTGCTTTTCAGTATTTGCAGAACTGTAACGTCCTGCTGAAAGTAAAAGACAATACTTTTTTTGAACCTTATTATGGAATATCCGAGGATATAGTCGCATTTGGAAAATATCGTGGAAAAAGATTAGCGGAGGTTTATTACATTGATCCTAACTATGTACTTTGGCTGGCACACAAATTTGAGGCCCGAAATCCTAGGGATAAGAAGCTGGCAATGTTAGCGAAGGCTTTTGCTACTGTGCATTATGAAACGGTTATCAGAAAACATCATTTGCCGGCTGGCAGTCGTTTTATCGGTCAGCCGGGAGAAAAACTATCCGACTTGCGTTTAGAAGTCTTAGGGATAAGGTTACAACTGGACATATACAAAACAACCGGATATTATGTGGACCAGAGTGTGCTTGCCGCTGATGCTGATGGCAACCGTTATACTTTCATTATAAAGGCGGCGGCTTCCAGTATGTCACCGGATATGTTGAGCTGTTATACAAAAAAAATCAATGTCCATGAAAGTTTGTATTTAAAATCGGCTAAAGTTCTTTCTCATTATGAGAACAAAGGAATAAAATATACTCGCATAGGATATTTGAAGTTCAAATAGAGACCGGGCGAGGTGGGAAAAGTACTTGTCTTCATTCATGAAGATAAGGGCAGGTGGCAAGATATTATATGTTTTTATTCTATTAAGTTGGGAAAAACTTTTAGTGTTCTGAATTTTCTTGGTGACATGCCGGTTATTCGTTTAAAGAAACGGGTGAATGAGGACGGAGTAGAAAAATTCAGTTTATAGCAAATCTCCTGAATGGTAAGGTTGGAAGAAATCAGTAGGGCTTTTGCTTCAATAATTACATAATTGTCAATCCAGTTTCCTGCCAGTTCTCCGCTAACATCCCGGATTATGGAAGATAAATACTTAGGGGTTAGACAAAGTTTCTCAGCATAAAAAGAAATGTCTCTTTCTTTATAATGATGGGTTTCTACCAGTTTTAAAAACTGTTTGAATATGTCTTCTTTATGCGGCAGTTTTTTCTTTTTTATTTCCAGATGCTTTAGTAGGAGCTGGCATACTTCGTAGAAAGTAGCTTGTATCAGATATTGTATGGTAAAATCACGAAACAGATTATTTTCTTCACTGATTTTTTTGTAAAGCAATACATGATATGTTTTCAATAAATCTGTTTCCGCGATATTCAAATTGACACATGGATGATTTTTTAGAGGAATTAAAAGAGACATCATTTTATAAAAATTATCTCGGGTATCAAAATATTTATTAGATATCATGATGAGATGTGCTTTGTAATCCTCGCTTATTTCATTATATTTAATTATTTGATTAGGCACCATCATTAGTAATGTATTCTCTTTAGTAGAATAGTTGATGGAGTCTATTTCTATTTCAGAAGTTCCGGAAAGGCACAGTATAAATGAAGTATAGGTCGTTTTATATGAATTGTTGTGAAAGAAAGGATGGGCAAGAGTCTTGCGGGTAAGATCTTTTCCCGTATTATTATAAATAATGAAATCATCGGAAAAATAATCTGCGTTAATGAAAAAGCCGGTATTCCAGATGTCTATGTCGGTATGTCCTTTTATCATTCTTGATGTTATTTAAAGTAAAAGAATAAATTTAATTGGAATGAAACAACACCATTCGACTATTTGCTAATAATAAGCGACATTCAGAAAATTATTAGTTCTGTGTTATGGTTGTAAAAAGCCTTCCCTCATGGCGAGAGAAGGCTTTTTATTATCCGTTAACCTTTTTGTAATCGGCCAGGAACTTTTCTAATCCTATATCTGTCAATGGATGGTTTAGAAGGCCTTTAATGGCGGATAACGGGCAGGTTACTACATCTGCTCCCACTTCCGCACATTGTAATATATGTAAGGTGTTTCGGATGGAGGCGGCAAGAACTTGTGTCTTGTAGTCATAAGTTTGGTACAATTCTACAATTTGTGCAACCAGTCCTACACCGTCATTGCAAATATCATCCAGTCTGCCGACAAACGGAGATACATAGGTAGCCCCCGCCTTTGCCGCAAGTAATGCCTGTCCGGCAGAGAAAACCAGTGTACAATTGGTACGGATTCCTTTATTGCTGAAATATTTGATAGCTTTGATGCCGTCCTCAATACAAGGAACTTTTACTACAATGTGTGGATTAAGGGCTGCCAGTTCTTCACCCTCTTTGATCATTCCTTCGTAATTGGTGGCAATGACTTCGGCGCTGACATCTCCATCCACAATATTACATATCTCGATGTAATGCTTATGTTGGTTCTCAACTCCCTTAATACCTTCTTTAGCCATTAAAGAGGGATTAGTAGTTACACCGTCCAGTACGCCCAATGCGTTTGCTTCGCGAATTTGTTCCAGATTAGCTGTGTCAATAAAGAATTTCATAACTTTTTCTTTTAGATAATTAAAATCAGGTTAGCAATAGGCTGCTAAGCTACTGATATTAACAATGATAAACAAGCAAATGTTCCGATTTATCTGTTATGAGTTCTTTTTATAACTGAACACGGCCCAACCGTTCAACATGATAGCCATAAAAAGCAAGGCAATAAATTGCATGATCAAGTCATCGAATCCGCTTCCTTTCAAATAGACCATACGTGTCACTTGTATAAAATATTTCAAGGGATTGGCTATGGTGATGGCTTGAGCCCACTCGGGCATACTGTTGATGGGGGTGAATAATCCGCTCATCAGCATGATGATAATCACAAAGAAAAACATGACAAACATGGCCTGCTGCATGGTTCGGGAATAGTTGGAAACTACCAGTCCCATACCCGAAATGACGATAATGAACAGCAATGCGAAGAAATAAAGCAGCCATAAATGACCGGCCGGAACCAGACCATAGACTAACCATGCCAGAATGATACTGATTGTGAGGATCAGCATGCCGGTTACCCAGTAAGGAATCAGCTTGGCCAGAATGAAAGTGAACTTGCTTACAGGAGTCACATTGATTTGTTCGATGGTTCCGAATTCTTTTTCACTCACAATATTAAGAGCAGGCAGAAAGCCGCATAACATCATCAACAATTGCGCCATCAGTGCCGGAACCATAAATACCTTATAATCCAGATAGGGGTTGAAACGTCCTTGGGTATCTATTTTTATCACTGGGGAGGGAGAAATAGAGCCGGAATGGGAAATCCGGATTTCAGTGGCATAGGCATTCACTATATTACTGAGGTAGGAACTTCCCAACGTTCCTTTCGTTCCGTTTACGGTGTTGGCTGAAACCAGTACTTTTGCTACACCGGTTTTCAGCAAATCGCGTTCAAAGTGTGGCGGGATTTCCAAAATGAGGTCGGCATCTCCTTTTTCAATGCATTGCATTGCTTCCTGATAGTTGTTTGATACATCTATCAGATGAAAATATTCGGAAGCTCCCACTTTCTGTACTAATCGGGTAGAATAGGGGCTGCGGTCATTATCCACTATGCTGAGATTCATATTTTTGATTTCGAAGTTTGCGGCCCAAGGCAACACCAGCAGGATAATACAGGGAAATACGAGTAGCATCCGCGGAAGCATCGGGTTGCGCAGTAACTGCTTGAATTCTTTTTCTAATAAATACTTTACTTTTATCTTATCATCTAGAGGAAATACTGGCTTATCATAAAGTTCATAAACGGATGCTATTTCTATTTCAATATCAGGTGTTGTCGCTAATAAATTAGCAAGTGTTGAAATAGACTTTTCTACCCCACCATATCCTAGATGTAATGCTATTATTGATATTTTTTTCATCTTGCCACCATCCTTACCTATAGTATATACGAAATTTCTAAAAATCAAAAGAAAAAACTGACAAAATATCAGTTTCTTACTAGTTGTTATGATTATTTTCTCTTTCTGCACGTTCTTTCTTTTTCTTATCACGACAAGCTTTACAACGTTTAGGTTCATTAGTTAAACCTTTCATTTGATAAAACTCTTGTTCTCCAGCAGTAAAAGTAAAATCTTCATGGCAATCACAACAAGTAATTGTCTTATCTTTAAATTCCATATACATATTCTCCTTTCCACAATAATT
>OMCS01001540.1_pt1 | contig 10174 bp, 7 predicted proteins | sample 1674241 | NCBI WGS metagenome assembly OMCS01 (sample SAMEA103958153, study PRJEB25191) | human gut metagenome
GCAGCGTGAAAAGGTCCGCTGTCCGGGTGCGTTGGGAGTTTTCAGATACACCCTAAATATTGACCCGGCTTTCCTCGCAGGAAAGCCGGGTCAGCTTTTATCCCTCTGCGGCCTGCAGCATTCTGTCGATGAGAATGCCATAGCCCTGTGCCGGGCTATTGACCAGCACGTGTGTGACTGCGCCGACCAGCCGTCCGTTTTGCAGGATCGGGCTGCCAGACATTCCCTGCACGATACCGCCTGTTTTGGCAAGCAGCGCCTCGTCCGTCACGGTAATGAGCAGGTTCCGGCCATTTTTCGCGTCTGCATCCACACGGTCAATGCGGATGGCAAAACGCTGCACCTGATCGCCGTCGACATTTGAAAGGATCTCCGCCGGGCCGGTCACGACCGACTCAGCAGGAGCCTTTTCGACTGTCTGCCCCTGACGCGGATGGGTCATCGTGCCGAATATCCCGCAGGCTGTATTTTTGTCCACGGTTCCCACCGTGTCCGTCACATCGAAAAGTCCGTGCAGCTCTCCCGGCGTTCCGCGTGTACCGGCGCGGATCTCAGCAACGCTCGACCGCACCAGATAGCCGGACTGCATCATCAGAAGCTGCGTCCCGTCCAGACTGCTGACGCCGTGGCCGAGCGCACCGTAGCTTCCGGTTTCGGGGTCATAATAGGTGACAGTCCCGATCCCAGCGATATGGTCGCGTACCAGAACGCCGAGCCGGTAGCCGGACGGCGTTTTTTCCGGCGTGACAAGAAACTCCGCTTCCCTTCCGCCGCGTTCCACCCGCACGACAATCGGCTCGCTTTTCTGAATGCTTCCGAGCAGCGCCTGCGCGCTGTCTGTTTTCTTTCCGTCCGCCGCAATGATCACATCGCCCTTCCGGATCCCCGCCTGCTGCGCAGGTGTGCCGCTCTCTACCTCCGTGACCATCAGTCCCTCCGCATAGAGCTTGATGCCGACTGTATATCCGCCCGGAACCAGCGCGCGTCCGGCTGCGGCAGTCTGGCAGCACAGCGCAAGCGCAAGAACGAACGCGGCCAGCGCGGCCGGTATTTTTCTATAAAAAATGTTCCGCCTCATGTTCTCATCCTCTCCGCAAAAGTCTCAGCGCCATTATCTTGACCCGCCGAGCCGGAAAGAAACCGCGCATGGCGTATGTAAAAGAAAGTCTGTTTTCCTTGTCATGAATTAGAAATTCTCCGTTTTTCGAGAAAAAAGAAGCGTGTATCGGCAAAAAAGTCCTGCTTTTCCGCCGAAATCCAGAATTGCAGTTTCCATCTCAATTTAATTTCTGCAAAAAAAGAAAAATTAGTCTTGACTTTTCAGAATAAATCGTTATAATAATCATGCGCTTCGGAAAGAAGCTCAGCTAGGGGATTTGTGTAACGGTAGCACACCGGACTCTGACTCCGTTTGCGGGGGTTCGAATCCCTCATCCCCTGCCAGATGAAAAATCCGTAATCCAAAAGGATTGCGGATTTTCTCTTTGTGTATCATTTATCACGAAATATCAAACAAGATCCTTTCTGCAAAACGCCCGGCAGACAATCCGAATGTCTGCCGGGCGCTCTGTATTTGTGGTTATCTCGTCAAAACCGTGCCTGCCATGCTGCCGGTGAAGGCGCCGTTCAGGATGGCCGGGCGGCCAGCGACGAAGACAGTATCCATACCGGCGGAGAACTGCGCAGGATCGGAATAGGTTGCGCAGGTATGGACGGCGGAAAGATCAAAAATATTCAGGTCTGCATCCATGCCGGGCGCGAGAATGCCCTTTGTTTTCAGGCCCATGACCTTTGCAGCACGGCCCGTGCATTTATGCACGGCAGATTCGATGGAAAGCGCCTGCTTTTCGCGGACGAAGTGCTCCAGGAGCGTTGTATACGTGCCGTAAACGCGCGGATGGAGCATCCCGGTGATGGGATAGGTGCTGTCGGAGATCACACAGCTGTGTGCGTCGCGCAGGATATCGCAGATATCGTCCTCGGCAGCAATGAAATCGATCATGGTCACGTCGCAGTGCGCAGCCTGCAGCAGATCAAACAGTGCGGTAAAGGGGTCCTTCCCCTGCTGCTGCGCGATGGCGGCGATGCTCTGCCCCTCATACTGCCGCAAATCCTTCCGCGAGATGCTGGACGCGACAATATTCTCAAAGCCGACGAGAAGAGAGATATTTTCAAAGTCGCTGCCGGTCAGCATACGGTCTTTCAGCGCTTCGCGGAACGCGGGATCGGCCAGATTCTCGGTCAGCGCTTCCAGACCGCCCTTCTGGCTCTCTGGCGGCAGAACGTGGACGAGCTGGGTTGAACCGGCGGTATAGGGATAGACGTCGCAGGCGATCTCCACGCCCTCCTGCCGGGCGTCCTGCATCAGGCGGAGCATCTCCGGCGTGCAGCGGTGCCAGTTGGCCTTGCCGATGGATTTAAGGTGGCTGACCTCGACGGGGGTATGCAGTGCCTTTGCGACGGTGATCATTTCGCGGAGCGCGTCGACCACGCCGCTGCCTTCCTGCCGCATATGGACTGTGATGGGAATGCCGGAATTTTTAAGCGGCTGAAGCGCTTCGATGAGCGCTTCGGTCGAATAGAAGCAGTCCGGCGCGTAGCCGAGGCCCAGCGAAACGCCGAGCGCGCCTGCAGCAAGCTCCTGCTCGATCAGGCGGTGGATCTCAGCCATCTGGGCCGCGTCAAGCTCGGGCGTGCCGAAGCCTGCCGCGCAGGCGCGGATGGTGCCGCTGCCCGCCAGCATGGCGGTGTTGATGGGGCTGGGGGTCTTTTTTGCAGCGCACAGATAGGAAGCGAGGCTGGAAAAATCGGCGTTCTCCGGCAGCGCGCCCGCAACCGGGGTCAGATATGCCTCGATCTCTTTTTTGTATGCACCGGCGCAAGGCGTGACGGACAGGCCGCAGTTGCCGTTGACGATCGTGGTCAGGCCCTGCTTGAGCTCCAGCTCGCCGAAATGCGGGCGGAAGAGCGCCGCGTCGGCGTGGCGGTGAATGTCGATAAAGCCGGGCGTAACATACTTCCCTGCTGCGTCAAGGACTGTCCCGGCAGAAGCATCCTTGAGATCGCCGACTGCGGCGATTTTTCCGTCTTTAATCGCAACATCGGCTGCGGCCGCCGGTGCGCCGGTCCCGTCGATCAGAGTACCGTTTTGAATCAGATAATCGAACATCTTTCTTTTTCCTTCGTATAGACGCAGAGCGCAAGACCGGTTTTCCGGCCCTGCGCTTTGCTTTTTTATTTGACAGGTTGGATGTGCCAGATGTCTTCGGCATACTGGCGGATGGTGCGGTCAGAGGAGAACTTGCCGGCGGAGGCGACGTTCATGAGGCACTTGCGGCCAAAGGCGATGCGGTCGCAGTAGTCATGGTTCACGCGCAGACGGGCCTTTTTGTAGCTGTCGAAGTCGTAGAAGACGAAATACTGATCCGGCTTATGCCAGCTTGCACCTTTGAGCAGAGACGTATAGAGCTCGTGCTGCTCTTCATCGGTGGGAACAGTCCCGTCGATCAGGGTGTCGACGGCGCGGCGGAGGTTCGGGTTGGCCTCGTAGAAGCTGCGGGCGTTGTAGCTGGGCTTCACCATGTTGATCTCCTCGACGGTCGCGCCGAAGATATACTCGTTCTCGCTGCCCGCCTGTTCGGCGATCTCGACGTTTGCGCCGTCGAGCGTGCCGAGCGTCACAGCGCCGTTCAGCATGAGCTTCATATTGCCCGTGCCGGAAGCCTCCGTACCGGCCGGAGAGATCTGCTCGGAAACATCGGCGGCGGGGATGATATGCTCGGCGTAGGAGCAGTTATAGTTCTGCACGAAGACGACCTTCATGATGCCGTCCATGGCGGGATCGCTGTTGATGAGATCAGCCACGCGGTTTACATAATGAATAATTGCCTTTGCACGGCGGTAGCCGGGGGCAGCCTTTGCGCCGAAGATAAAGGCGGTCGGTGTGAAATCCTTGATGCTGCCGTCCTTGATAGACAGATACAGATCCATAATGCTCAGTGCATTGAGCAGCTGTCGCTTATACTCATGCAGGCGCTTGACCTGCACGTCGAAGATGAACGACGGATCGAGCGCGACGCCCTCATGCGCTTCGATCACGCGGCAGAGCTGGCGCTTCTTTTCCAGCTTGATGGCGTTGAACTGCTTGATGGTCATTTCGTCGATCCCGGCCTTCAGTCCTTCCAGCTGGTCGAGGTTTTTAAGATACCCGGTTCCGACCTTGCTGTCGAGCAGGCCGCAGAGCTCCGGATTGGACAGGCCCAGCCAGCGGCGGGGCGTGATGCCGTTGGTCTTGTTCTGGAAGCGGTCGGGATAGACGGCGTACCAGTCCTTGAACAGAACGTCCTTGAGGATCTGGGAATGGATCTCTGCAACGCCGTTGACGGCGGTGGACATATAGACGGACAGATTCGCCATGTGCGCCTGCCCATCCTTGACGATAAAGAGCTTCGAATGCGGGTGCTCCTGCTTGAGCTTCGCATCGATGCGCTCAATAATCTCGCAGACCTCCGGCACGACGGAGCGCAGCAGCTCCAGGTCCCACTTTTCGAGCGCCTCGGTCATGACGGTGTGGTTCGTATAGGCGAACACGCGGCGGGTCAGCTCAAACGCGGCGTCAAAATCCAGTCCCTCGGCCATCAGCAGACGGATCAGCTCCGGAATGGACATAGCGGGATGCGTATCGTTCAGCTGGACAGCAATAAACTCCGGCAGGCGGTAATAATCCGTGCCGTGCTGCTGGCGGTAGTCGCGCAGGATATCCTGCAAAGACGCGCTGGAAAGGACGTACTGCTGCTTGACGCGCAGGCGCTTGCCCTCCCATGTGGAGTCGTTCGGATACAGAACGCGGGTGATATCCTCGGCCTTGTTCTTCTTTTCAAGCGCCTTAACGTAGTCCTGCGCGTTGAAGGCGTCGAAGTTCAGCTCCTCCTCGGCCTCGCACTGCCAGAGGCGGAGCGTACCGACCGTCGTTGTTTCATAGCCGATCACGGGCATATCATACGGGACGCAGTTGACGGTCTGGTCGGCAAATTTGACCTTGACGGCCAGCTTGTCGCGGCGGTGGCTCCACGGGTCGCCGTATTTCGTCCAGTCGTCGGCATTTTCACGCTGGCAGCCATTGACGAACGACTGCTTGAACAGGCCGAAGCGATAGCGCAGGCCATAGCCGGTCAGCGGCAGGTCGAGCGTCGCGGCGCTGTCAAGGAAGCAGGCGGCGAGACGGCCAAGTCCGCCGTTGCCGAGGGCCGCATCCTCAATGTGCTCCAGGCACGCAAGATCGACGCCCTTTTCAGCAAAGGCCGCTTTCATCCCGCGCAGAATGCCGAGGTTGAAGAGGTTGCTGTAGACCAGACGGCCGACGAGATATTCCGCGGAGAAATAGAACGCGCGGCGGCCCGGCGCTTGACGGCGCTTGGTCTTCGTCCATTTGTCGCTGATCTCCATCATGATGACCTGGCCGAGCGCCTCATGCAGGCGCTCCGGGGTCGTTTCCTGCAGCGTCTCGTCATGCTGGAAATGCAGCAGGGCCTCAGTCTGTTTTACGATTCGTTCCGAAAATTCACTCATAGGTTACTCCTTCCATGGGACTCCGCCGGGCAAAGCTGCCGGCGGCCTTTAAAGAAGCGTCCACCTATCCGGCAAGGACAGGTGGACGCCAGATGACTGTAGGTATTATACACGATTTGACCGCTCTGTCAAACCTGCAATTTTTTGGGCCAGCGCTTCGTTGGCCGCGCCGGGCAGCATACGCCAGCGCCAGTTCGACTGCAGAAGCCTGCCAGGTTCGTTCATACGCGTTTCCCGGCCCAGACGCAGATAGTCCTGCATCTGCATGATAAACAGCTGTGCCTTGGACTGCATACCGGCCTCGATGATGGCGTCGGCCAGATCGTCCTCCGCCGTAATGCCGAGATAGCTGCGGGCATAAGCGTCCGTTTCTGCGTCAATTCCCTCGCACCACTGGATAAGCGTTTCATTGTCGTGCGTGCCGGTGTAGCAGATGGCGTTTTCAGGATAGCGGTCGGGCAGATAGTTGCTCGGCTCACGCGGATCAAAGGCAAATTCCAGCACCTTCATGCCAGGGAAGCCGGAATCGGCGACAAGCTGCTGCACCTCCGGCGTCAGGAAACCGAGATCCTCGGCGATAAAATCGGTATCCGGGAAATTCTTCCGGATAGCATTTACAAGCTTCATGCCGGGACCCTTGACCCATTCGCCCTTGCGGGCCGTGCGGTTGACAGCAGGAATGGCCCAGTAGCTTTCAATCCCGCGGAAATGGTCGATGCGGACAACATCGAAACTCTCCCCTGCTGCGCGCAGGCGGCGCATCCACCAGGAAAAGCCGTCCTGCTCCATATGTGCCCAGTCATAGATGGGATTGCCCCAGTACTGGCCGTTGGCGTTGAAGCCGTCAGGCGGGCAGCCCGCGACGACGCGCGGACGGCGGGTGCGGGTCAACTGGAAATTCTCCGGGTGCGACCAGACATCGGCGGAGTCCAGCGGAACATAAATGGGGATATCGCCGATGATCAGCACGCCGTTTTCATGGGCATACTCCCGCAGCCGCTGCCATTGCGTATGGAAGCAGTACTGCAGGAACCGTTGAAAATCAAGCTCGTCGTGCAGCAGTTCACGGTAGTACGCCATGGCCTCCGGCTGGTGCATCCGGATGTCAAGCGGCCACTCGGTCCACGGGCCGTCGTTATAATATGCCTTGACGGCCATAAAGAGTACATACTCCTCCAGCCACGCACTCTGTTCGCGGACATATTCCGTGTAGCGCTCCGTCGGGGCCTTGTGGAAGCGGCTCCAGGCCAGATGCAGCACCCGCAGGCGCTGGTCGTACATCTTCGAAAAATCGACCTGATCGGCGCGGCTGCCCCAATCGACGCGGTCAAGCTCCTCCTGCGTCAAGTATCCGTCCTTGACAAGCTCGTCCAGATCGATCAGATACGGGTTCCCGGCGAAGGTAGAGAACGCCTGATAGGGCGAATCACCATAGCCGGGCGGGTTGATCGGGAGGATCTGCCAGTAGGTCTGCTTTGCCGCTCTCAGAAAATCAATAAAGTCATAGGCTGCTTTTCCCATGCTGCCGATGCCGTAGGGCGAGGGCAGCGAAGTAATGTGCATCAGGATTCCACTGCTTCTTTTCATACTATCACTCTTATTTCGCTTTCGTTGAAAACAGGCAAAAGCAGCGGTTGGGCGCTGTTTTCAGCTGTTTTCGAGTTTTCTGACGCTTTCACGGTTGGAAAGCGTAAACGGTACGGTCATATGGCGGGCCTGCCCGCCGCGCTCGGTGCAGTCCATCAGAACAGAAAAGCTACGCCGGGCCAGAAGCTCGACAGACTGGGAAACGGTAGAAAGCTTCGGGGTATAGAAGCTGCCGATCCTCAGTCCATCATAGCCGATGATGGAAATATCGTCAGGGACGCGCTTTCCGGCGTCCACCAGTGCGCGGATCGCGCCGATGGCAATGACGTCTGCCATGGCGAACACAGCTGTGACCTGCGGTGTGTCGCGCAGGACGGCCTGCATACCGGAATAGCCATCCTCATAGCTGTAACGGCCGGTGTGGTAGTAGGTCTGTTCGTCGAACTGCATCCCGTTTTTCCCGAACGCTTCCACGCAGCCTTCATAACGCTGCGCAGACGTATCGGATAAAAGCCGGTCGCCGCCGAGAACAGCAATGTTTCTGTGGCCGCAGCGGATGAGATAATCGACAGCGCAGGCAGCGCCCTGCCGGTCGTTGGTCGTAACGCTGGACAGGTTCTCAAACGGCAGATCGCTCGCATCGTTTGTAACAATGATGGAGGGCACATGGATCTTGTCGAAATCGCTGACAAAATGACGGTTCGTCGCACCGAGGAACATCACGCCCATGGGCTTGCGCTCCCGGCAGAGCTTGACAGCACGAAGCACCTCGTTATCGTCTTCATCGATAAAGTCGACAATCAGCGAATGCGTGGTGCGCGAGAAAAGGGACTGCAGATGCTCGACCATACCGGCAAACAGCTCGTTGGCCGTACCCTTGACAATGATGAGTACGGTGTTGGAGCGCTGCTGCTTTAAAAGCTGTGCGCTTTCGTTGAGTTCAAAGCCGCGTTCCTGCGCAATGGACAGAATCGCCTGCCGCGCTTTTTCCGAAACATTCGGCTGGTTATTGAGCACGCGAGAGACAGTTCCAAGCGAATAACCGCTCAGTCTCGCAAGATCCTTGATCGTCATATCTGCTGTTCTCCTTGGTTTTGCTGATTCTGTATCACTATCATACAGAACCTCTGAAAAATCCACTTAAAACAGGCAAATTTCTTTATCCCTTTACCGCGCCGGCAGCAACGCCCTTGATAATATATTTCTGGCAGCAGAGATAGAAGATGACGACCGGGACGATGGACATCAGGATCAGCGCCATAGTCGCGCCCATGTCGACGGAGCCGTAGCTGCCCTTGAGGTACTGGATGTGGATGGGGATGGTGCGGAATTCGTTGATATCAAGGACCAGATACGGCAGGAGGTAGTCGTTCCAGACCCACATGATCTCCAGAACACCGACGGAAATGAAGGTCGGCTTCATCATGGGCAGGACAACCTGGAAGTAGGTCTGCACCGGAGTGCAGCCGTCGATAACAGCAGCCTCTTCAATGGAGCGAGGGATGGACTTGACAAAGCCGGTGAACATAAACACAGCGAGGCCCGCACCGAAGCCGAGGTAGACGATTATAAGTCCCCAAGGATTATCAAGACCGAGGTCGGCGACGGTTTTCGTCATTGTGAACATTACCATCTGGAACGGCACTATCATTGAAAAAACAAAGATATAATAAAGTGCCTTTGTGAATTTATTCTTCACCCTGACAATGTACCACGCCGTCATGGACGTGAAAAGAACTATCGCCGCAACCGAGAATACGGTTATAAACAGCGACCAGCCGAAAGCGGACGGAAAGCCCGTTTTTTCAATTCCGCCGATGTAGTTTTCTATTCCCGAAAAGGTTTCGGCGTTCGGAAGCGCAAACGGGTCGTCGCTTATATAAAGCTTGCCCTTAAATGAGTTGTAAAAAACAATTATTATCGGAGCGAGGAACGCTGCACCTGTTGCGATAAGGAAGATATATAAAAGAACTCTGCCTGATTTTTTTGCCGTTATCCCGTTCATTGCTCCACCTCTTTATTCCTTGTGTAAATAAGCTGAGCAAACGAAATTGCCGCAACAATGATGAAGAATATTACCGCCTTTGCCTGACCGACACCCTCCCGGCCGATTTTTCCGTAGAAGGTGTTGTAGATATCCAAGGCGAGCATAGCCGTCTGCTTCGAGGGTGCCCCCGCCGTAAGGGCCAAGTTCTGATCGAAAAGCTTGAAAGAATTCGTAATTGTCAGGAAAAAGCAAATTGTAATCGACGGCATGACGAGCGGCAGTGTGACATGCCTGAGAGTCTGACATCTGTTCGCACCGTCAACCTTTGATGCGTCCTGCAAATCCGAGGGAATGTTTTGGATTCCGGCGATATAAATTATCATCATGTAGCCGATAAGCTGCCAGTTCATCATGAGGACGAGACCCCAAAAGCCGTATTTTGCGTCGTAGGTGATTGTTACGCCGATGTTTTGAAGAATTCCGTTGATAATAAGCTGCCATATATAGCCGAGCACGATTCCGCCGATTAGATTAGGCATGAAGAATACTGTCCTGAAAATATTTGTGCCCTTGAAGCCCTTTGTCAAAAGAGCTGCGAGACCGAAGGAAATAACGTTTATCGAGATGACCGACACGACCGTGAACTTAACGGTGAACCATAAGGCGTTGAGAAAATCCCTGTTGGAAAAGGCCTTGATATAGTTTGCGAAGGCGACCCATTTGGCGTCAAGCACGGTCGTGAATTCGGTGAATGAAAGACCGAGACCGAGGATAAACGGCACGGCAAAAACAATCGTGAATGCCGCAAGAGTCGGTAAAACGAATATCGGAAACCATTTTTTCAGTGCCATGTTATCCTCTCCTCATTTATGATTTCGCAGCCGCCCAGCTGTCAACGGTTGTTTTCTTTACGTCGTCCCAGGTTTTTGAACCCTGAACGTATTCGAGCAGTGCACTGCCGACGCTGTCCTTGAAATCAAGGCCCGGGAACGAGCTGAACACCCATTCGACCGTCGTTTTGTCGCTCTCCAT
>OMCS01001542.1_pt1 | contig 10167 bp, 7 predicted proteins | sample 1674241 | NCBI WGS metagenome assembly OMCS01 (sample SAMEA103958153, study PRJEB25191) | human gut metagenome
AACAAGTTCCGCCGCTGGTCCACCGCCTGCACCTGCCCGCCGGAGTTCCCGGTCTGCGTCTGCGGCGGCAAGGCCAAGGCCAAGCTCATCACCCGCAAACCCATCGAAGCCAATACGCAGGAGTTGGAAGAGAACCGGCGCAGCCGGTCCGCACACCTCCGCGTTCTTGAAAAACTGTAACACCACCGCGGAGAATCAGTGAGGAGGAGAGTACCATGGGTCAGGCAGCATATGATATGACAGAGGTGCGCCGCAGAAGAGCGCCTCAGACGCAGCGCAAAGTTCCGCTGCGGGTAGAAAAGGGCGGCAAGCCCCGGCTGAATCCGGTGCGGGCCGCTATGCAGCACGCGCTGCAGCTGCTTTCGGCGGCGCTGCTGGTGGGCTTTGCGGTCAGCCTGCTGTGGAGCGAGTCGCAGTTGGTGGAGCTGAACAGCCAGATCCAGAACGCCAAGGCTGACCTCGTGAGCACCCAGAGCCAGTACACCTACTACAACAGCGCACTGAACAACCGGACGAACATCACCAGCGTGGAAGAGACGGCCACCCGCCTCGGCCTGATGAAGATCGACCAGAGCCAGATCACCTACATCCGTCTGGACGGGGGCAGCGTCCTCGTCCGCAAGGAGTCCGCTGTGCGGCAGTGGACCGACCTGCTGCACGACGGCGCGATGATGATCATGGGCAGCGTGAACCGCGCAAACTAAAATAAAACAGGAAAAGCGTGCGGCAGCGCACGCTTTTTCGGTTTCTCAGGAGTAAGACAAGCAATGCAGGAACCATCCTCCAAGCCCAAGAAGGGCCTTTACCGGCTGCGCCGCACCGACCCGCATGAACGCCTTAGCGCAAAGCTGCGGCATTTCAGCTTCGTGGCCGCCGTGCTTTTCGTGCTGGCGGCGGCGGGCATCGTCATCCACAGCCTGTACAACATCCAGATCCGGAACGGCGCCACCTTCCGCCAGTATGCGGCCCAGCAGCAATTGCTGGACAGCACCATTCAGGCCACCCGCGGTGAAATTTACGATACCTCCGGCATCACGCTGGCGTCCACCAGCGTGGTCTGGACCATCTGGGCCGACCCCAGCTACAGCACGGCCCTGTTCACCAGCACCAAGAACGACGACACCGGCGGGGTGACCAAGACCGCCGACCCGGCGGCATTGCAGGAAGTGTGCACCCAGCTCACCCTGCGGCTGCTCTCCGGCGACGGCGAGAGTCTGGACAGCGTGGACACCTCCTCCGAGGCGTACCAGACCCAGTATCAGACCGTGTACGACGCCCTTTCCAAGAGCGACTCGGCCTATCAGACGCTGGCCACCAAGGTGAACAACGCCATCAAGCTGTCCATCGAGAAGTACGTCACCGAGTACAACAAGGCCCACAAGAAGGCGGACGCCGAACAGGGCATCCGCAAAGGGCGCATCTCCGTTTCCTCCACCAAGAGCTTCCAGCGGGATTACCCCTACGGCGCATTTGCCGCGTCGGTGCTGGGCTTCTGCGATGCGGACGGCTACGGCACCTACGGCCTTGAAAAATCCTACGAGTCCACGCTGGCGGGCGTCAACGGCCGCACCATCACCCTGCGCAACGCCTACGGCAACGCCATCGCGGACGAAAACGCCACCACCTACGCCGCGAAGGACGGCTCGAACCTCGTCCTCTCGCTGGATGTGAACGTGCAGGAAGTGGTGGAGCGCTACCTGAACGAAGCCATCGCGGCCAACAATGTGGAGAACCGCGGCGCGGCCATCGTCATGAACGTCAAGACCGGTGCCATCCTCGCCATGGCCTCGAAGCCCGATTTCGACCCCAACGACCCGCTGAACTACACCGCCAACGAGGCCTACCTGAACGAGCTGGTCCACGCGGAACCGGAACTCTACGGTGTCTACCTCAAGAATGAAGACGGCAGCTACGTCACCGATGCCAACGGCAACAAAGTTCTTGACCCGGAGGGCGATTACTCCGGCTACTACCGCGACATCCAGTGGAAGAACAAGACCATCACCGAGCTGTACTACCCCGGAAGCGTCTTCAAGGTCATCACGGCGGCCATGGGTGTGGACTCCGGCAAGGCGACCTTCAACACCACCCTGAACTGCTCCGGCGCTTACGGCGTCGCCAAGGAGACCTACCACTGCGCGGGCAAAAAGGCCCATGGTGTGCAGAATCTGGCCGAGGCCCTGCGGAACAGCTGCAACATCTACTTCATCCAGTTGGGCCAGCGGATCGGCTCCAGCCTGTTCTACGATTACTTCGACGCCTTCGGCTTTACCGAGCGGACCGGCGTGGACCTGCCCAACGAGACCAGCTTTATGCAGTATTACAGCAAGAGCCGCTTGGGCGAAGTGGAGCTGGCCTCCTCGGCCTTCGGTCAGGCCATGGCGGTGACCCCGCTGCAGGTCTGCACCGCCATCTCGGCAGCCGTCAACGGCGGCTACCTCGTAACCCCGCATGTGGTGGATAAGATCACCGACCAGAACGGCAACGTCATCGAGGAAGTCGGCGCGAATGTCCGCCGTCAGGTCATCAGCGAGAGCGCCAGCGAGACCATCCGGCAGATCATGGAATATGAGGTGGCCGATGGCACGCAGGGCGGCGGCGGCCGCGCCTATGTGGCGGGCTATCGCATCGGCGGCAAGTCCGGCACGTCCGAGCAGCTGAACATGGACCGCCGCAGCGACGGCGATTACAAGAAGGTCGCTTCCTTCGCCGCCGTGCTGCCCGCCAACGACCCGGAGATCCTCGTCTACGTCATGCTGGACGACCCCAACAACGCCAAGACGGACTACTCGTCCATTCTGGCCGCGCCCGTCGTCGGCAACATCATCAGCGAGATCGCGCCCTACCTTGGCATCGCTACCGACGGCACCGACCGCAGCAGCACCATCGTCAAGGTGCCGAACCTTGTGGGCAACGAGTGGAGCAACGCGCAGGTCTCGCTGAACATCAAGGGCCTGAAGCACCAGCTGGCCGAGAGCGATTCCGGCCAGACCGGCGCGGTGGTCACCTACCAGTACCCCCGTGCGGGGGCAGAGGTGGCCTATGGCACGACCATCTACCTGTATACGGATACATACGAGGGCAAACACACGGAGGTGCCGGACGTTTCGGGCAAGAGCGCGGATTTTGCCCGGCAGATGCTGGCGGCGGCGGGCCTGAACTGCGTGGTGGAAGGGGACGGAAACGGCCTTGTCCAAGCGCAGAGCGAGGCCGCCGGTTCCAGCGTCCAGCGCGGCACCATCGTGACCATTACCTGCGGGTAACGCCCTCTCAGGCATCTCGCGTGTGAGACGATAAAGCAATATTGGAAAAAGGGGATAGGGTATTTATGGAACGTATCAAAGCAAGTGTGCTGCTGCGCGGCCTTGCGCCGGACAGCATGATGTTCGGGGAGGCGGAAGTCTCCCTCGTGACCACCGACAGCCGCGAGGTGCGCCCCGGCTGCATCTTCGTGGCCTTTCCGGGGGAAAGGTTCGACGGCCACGACTTCGCGGCCAAGGCGCTGGAAGAAGGGGCCCTCTGCGTGGTGGTGAACCACCCGGTCGAGGGCGTCCCGGCGGAAAAGGCCGTCCTCTGCTCGGACAGCTACCACGCCATGATGGTGCTGGGCGCGAACTACCGCAGCCAGTTCCACCCCAAGGTGGTGGGCGTGACCGGCAGCGTGGGCAAGACCACCACCAAGCAGATGTGCTACGCCGCCATCGAGGGCTTCGGGAATACCATCAAGACCGAGGGCAACCAGAACAATGAGCTGGGTCTGCCCCGCACCATGTTCCGCATCGGCAGGGATACCCAGTACGCCGTGGTGGAGATGGGCATGAGCCACCGGGGCGAGATCGAGCGGCTGAGCAGGTGCGCCCGCCCGGATGTGGGCATCATCACCTGCATCGGCGTGTCCCACATCGGCAACTTGGGCAGTCAGGAGAACATCTGCAAGGCGAAGCTGGAGATCTGCGCCGGTCTGCCGGAGGGTGCCCCCCTCGTGCTGAACGGCGACGACCCCTTCCTGCGGAAAGCGAAGCTGCCGGAGCACGTCCGGCCCGTCTGGTTCAGCCTCGGCGACGAGAGCGCGGATGTCTGCGCCCTGTCCATCCAGCAGGAGGCCGACGGCATGAGCTTCGTGCTGGAAGACCACGAAGAGGGGACTTTCCTCGTGAAGATCCCCGCCATGGGCCGCCACAACGTCGCCAACGCCTTGGCTGCCTATTGCGCCGCCACCCGGCTGGGGCTGGACGCCCGGAAGGTCGTCCGGGGCATCGGCAATTTTGAGCAGACCGGTATGCGCCAGAAGGTCGTCCACAGCAAGGGCATCGATGTCATCGAGGACTGCTACAACGCCAACCCCGACAGCATGAAGGCCGCACTGGCCATGTTCAAGGAGTACCCCTGCAAGCGCCGGTTCGCGCTGCTGGGCGATATGCTGGAACTGGGCGACTTGAGCCGGGAAGCCCACGAAGAGGTGGGCCGGGAAGCTGCGGAAAGCGGCCTCGATACCCTTATCACCTATGGCGAACAGGCCAAGCGCACCGCCGTTGTGGCGGCGGCCAAGGGCCTGACCACCCTGCACGCCAATACCTACCGCGAAGCCGCCGATGCACTGCTCAAGCTGATGCAGCCCGGCGACGCGCTGCTGGTCAAGGCCAGCCGCGGCATGGCGCTGGAAAAGGTGCTGGAACTCTTCTACAAGGAGCAACCGTGATATGATCCGTTTCGCCTTGATCGTCGCTTCGACGCTGGGGTTCCTCCTCACGGCGGCGATGGGGAACCTGATGGTGCCGCTGCTGCGATCCCTCCAAAACCGGAACCGCCCGGCCCAGACGCAGCAAGCGCCGGAACCCGATAGACCGGAAAACGCGGATCCAGAGCTGGAACGCCCGGCCCAGCCGCCCACCATGGGAGGCCTCTGCCTGATGGTAGGGGTGCTGGCCGCTGTAGGCGTGGGCTGGACCGCCGCCTGTGTGGCCGAGCCGCAGCTGCTGGGTGCGGAGGGGCTGCTCTCCACCCGGCTGCTCATCGCCCTGTTCGGGGCGCTGCTCTTCGGCGGCGTGGGGCTGGCCGATGATATCGCCCGCATCCGCCGCTGCTCCCCGCTGGGGCTGCGCCGGGGCACCCGGCTGCTGCTGGAAGCGGGGGCCGGGGCTGTGGTGCTGGTCCTGCTGGGGGCCAACGGCTGCCTTGCGGGCGGCATGGCCCTGCCGGGGGCCGGGTACGTCGGGCTTGGCGTGCTGGCCCCGCTGCTGTGGGAAGCGGATCTCGTGGCCTTGGCCGAGAGTGTCCGCATCACGGACGAGATGGACGGCCTTTGCTGCGGTACAGCCTTTGCGGCCATGCTGGGGCTGATGCTCTGCATGACCGTCCTCGGCTGGTTCCCGCTGGCCGTTCTCCCGGCGGCGCTGGCCGGCGCGCTGATGGCCTTCCTGCTCTGGAATTTCCCGCCAGCAAAGCTGCGGCTTGGCAGCGTGGGCAGCTTGTTCTTGGCCGGTGCGCTGGGCTGCATCCCGCTGTGCATCGGCTGGCCCGACCTCGCTCTGCCGCTGGGGCTGCCCTACTGGCTGGAGGGCGGGATGGTGTTCTTACAGATCGTGATCTACAAGCTCTCCCACGGGCGGAAGCAGCTCTTCCGCACCGCGCCGCTCCATCGCTGGATGGAAGTGCGGGGCAGCGGCAGCGTACAAATTTTCTATGCGTTCTGCGCAGCGGCCCTGCTGGGCGCGGCGCTGGCCCTGCAATGGGCAAAAATCAGTTGAGGAGGTGCTGCACATGGCAACCGTCCGCCGAAAAAGATCCGAGCCGTTTTCCCTTCTGCAGCGGGACCCCGGCCCGTGGTCGCCGCTTCTGCTGTACTGGCTGGCGACCTTGGGCATCATCGTGGTGTTCGGCTTCGTGATGCTCTACAGTGCAAGTTATACCACCGGCTATCTCCGCTTTGGGGACAGCCTCCATTACATCAAATCGCAGGTGCTCTGCCTCGGCCTTGGGCTGCTGGTGATGATCGCCTTTTCCTATGTGGATCACCGCTTTCTGCGCAAAATGGTCTGGCCGGGGTACATCGTCTGCCTTGTGCTGCTGGTGCTGGTGCTGTTCAGCACGCCGCTGAACGGCTGCCGCCGCTGGCTGCGCATCGCGGGGCAGACGGTGCAGGTCTCCGAGATCGCAAAGTTTGAAATGATCCTGCTCACGGCCCACCTTGCGGCCAAGGCCCCGAAGCTGGAAAAGCTGGACCCCAGCCGCAGCGGCCGGGTGCCGGTGAGGGCGTGGCTCCAGCAGCGGCTGGTGCGGGAGCTGATCCTGCCCCTGCTGCCGCTGGTGCTGGTGGTGGCGCTGCTCATCATGGAACCCCACATGTCCGGCATCGTGCTGACCACCGCCATGGTGGGCACCATCCTGCTGCTGGGCGGCAACGGCGGCATCATCACATGGGTGGGCGGAGCCGCCGGTGTGCTGCTGCTGGAAACGGTGCTGCAGCACATCGACTCCATCCCCTACCTGCAAAGCCGCCTCGACGGCTGGACGCAGGACCTGACCAAGATGACCGACCAGACGCTGCAGAGCCTTTACGCCATCGGCTCCGGCGGCGTGACCGGCCTCGGCCTTGGCAACAGCATCGAAAAGCAGCTCTGGCTGCCCGAAAGCACCAACGACTTCATCTTCAGCGTCGTCTGCGAGGAACTGGGCTTCGTCGGGGCGGTGCTGGTCATCCTGCTGTTCGTGCTCTTCCTCGTGCAGGGGTTCTGGCTGGCTTTCCACGCGGAGAACCGGTTCTGCACGCTGGTGGGCATCGGCATCATGGCCCAGATCGCGTGGCAGGTGTTCTGCAACATTGCGGTCGTGACCAACACCCTGCCCAACACCGGCATCTCGCTGCCCTTCTTCTCCTCCGGCGGCACCAGCCTGATCTTGCTGCTGGCCGAGATGGGCGTCATGGTCAACATTGGCCGCAACGGCGAGCGGGTCCGGCAGGAACGCCGCCGCGCCCACGAGGAGCAGGAGGCCCGCCGGAAGGAAAAGACCATCGATCTTGCATCCGCGCGGAAAGCGCGGGCCGAATCATAAGGAGGAATCAAGATGCGTGTTCTGATCGCAGCCGGCGGCACGGCCGGCCATATCAACCCCGCGCTGGCCATTGCCGGTGCACTGAAAAAAGCAGACCCCAGCGCCGAAATCCATTTCGCGGGCCGGAAAGAGGGAATGGAATACCGGCTGGTGACCCAAGCGGGCTACCCCTTCCACCACATCGAGATCACCGGCTTCCAGCGGAAGCTCTCGCTCCACAACATCAAGCGGAACCTCATCACCCTGTGGAATCTGGCCCTGTCCGGCCCGGTGGCCAAGAAGATGATGCGGGACATCCAGCCCGACCTCGTCATCGGCTGCGGCGGTTACGTCTCCGGCCCGGTGGTGCGCTGCGCCGCCAAGATGGGCATCAAGACCGCTCTGCACGAGCAGAACGCCTTCCCCGGCGTGACCAATAAGCTGCTGGCCCCGGACGTGGACATCGTCTTTGCCGCTGTGCCCGCCGCCGTGGAGAAGCTGGGTGCCCCCGAAAAGACCATCGTGGTGGGCAACCCGGTGCGGCCGGAGGTCTTCACGCAGGCCAAGAACCGGGACGCCATCCGCGCTGAGCTGGGGGCAGGGGACCGGACGGTCATCCTCTCCTTCGGCGGCAGTCTGGGCGCCCGCCGCGTCAACGAGGTGGTGGCCGACCTCTGCGCATGGGAACAGAAGAACCAAAAGCCCGTGCTGCACCTCCACGCCACCGGCCAGTACGGCGTGGAACTGTTCCAGAACCTTGAAAAGGAAAAGGGCTTCGCCCCCGGCGACAGCCTCGTGGTGAAGGAGTACATCAACAACATGCCGGAGCTGCTGGCGGCGGCGGACCTCGTCATCAGCCGCGCCGGTGCCCTGACGCTGGCCGAGCTGGAGGCCGTGGGCCGCGCGGCGGTCCTCATCCCCAGCCCCAATGTGGCCGAAAACCATCAGTATTATAACGCGCTGGAATTACAAAAGGCCGGGGCTGCGGTAGTCATTGAGGAAAAGGACCTGACCGGCGAGAAGCTGGTCTCCACCGTGTCCGAGCTGCTGGCCGAGCCCGGCAAGCTGGCCGCCATGGGCCAGAACGCCCGGAAGCTCTCGGTGGACGACAGCCTCGACCGCATTGCCGATGCGCTGCTGAAGCTCGTCAAGACCCCGTAAGAGAAGCGAAAATCCAAAGGAAAGGAGGTGCGGCCCAATGACAGAAAACCGAAACCGCCGCAAAAAGCGCCCGGCCTACGATCAGGCCAAGGACGCCCAGCGCCGCCGGAGTGCAAACGGGGTGCGCAGCCAGAACAGCAGCCATCCCATCACCAACCCGAACTTCGACCCTGACGCCCCCCGGCCCAGCCGGTACACCGAGCGCAGCGTAGATTATGGCAGCAGCTACCCGGACAACAGCATCCAGTTCCCCACCGGAGGCCGCCCCGCCCAGAATCAGAATCGAAACCAAAACCGCGATCCGAACCGCCGTCCGCAGAACGGCCGAAATCAGAATGGGCGGGCCGGGCAGCGCCCCCGCAGCAGCCGGAACGCCGCCCGCACCGGCCAGAGCCGCCCCCAGAGCCGGAACCCCCAGCCGGGGCGGAATCCCCAGCGGCTCCGCCCCACCGAGGCGAACCTGCGGGACCCCGCCCGCCGGGAGGGCAAAAAGAAGCGGAAGCTCACCCGGAAGGTGCTGCGCCGCCGCCGCATCATCCGGCGGCTGACCGCGCTGGCCATGCTGCTCTGCGTCATTGCGGCGGGCATCTACCTCACCGTGACTATGCTGTTCAAGATCAGCGCCATTCAGGTGCGGACGGCGGACGGTGTGGTGAGCGAGGCGGGGGGCTATTCCAGCGAGCAGATCGTTCAGGCGCTGGGCGTCAACCTCGAAGAGAACATCTTCAGCTTTGACCCCGCGTCCAAGGCCGCCGCGCTGGAACAGGTCTTCCCCATGCTGGAGAATATCCGGGTGGAGCGGGACTACCCCGGCACCGTGGTCATTCAGGTGACCGAAGCCCAGCCCGCTTACACCATGCAGACGTCGGGCGGGTGGCTGACCCTCTCGGCCAGCCTGAAGATCCTCTCCTCCGATGGGGCGCAGCCCGCCGGTCTGCCCACCCTCTACGGCGGCGAACCGGTGAGCCAGACCCCCGGCACCCAGCTCAGCTTTGAGCAGCCCGCCCCCGCCAGCAGTGCTGCGTCGGACAGCGCCGCGTCGGACAGCGCTTCCGGCACCGCCGAAGAGGCGGGCGACAAGCGGCTGGACTCCCTCAACACCCTGCTGGCGGCGCTGGATGCCCTAGGGATGCGCGGCGACGTGACCCGCATTGAGTTCGCCGACCCGGAGGAAATGTCGTTTTTGTATCAGGATCGGATCAGCGTCCTGCTGGGCACGTTGAACGAGCTGGACTATAAACTCAAACTGGCCCAGCATGTGCTGCTGAATGCGGACGGCAGCGGCTGCGCGGCCACCGACACCGGCACGCTGGACTTCACCCACATCAGCATGTCCTCCACCCGTAAATTCACCTTTGCGCAGGGCGAGCCGAAGCTGCCGTCGGGCTATGTGATCCCGGAACCGGCAGCAGAGGACACCGCAGCGGACGATGCCGCCCCGGCAGAGGAGGCCGCTGCATCGGAGGGCGAGGCTGCGGCGGAGCCCCCCGCCGACGGAGCTGCTGAACAGGCCGTCCCCGAAGCCGAAACTTCCACAGAAGCAGACCCCGCCCCCGCCGCACAGGAACCGGCGGGCACCGGGGCCGCAAACTGACAAAAAAGCGAGGTTCATCTATGAAACTGGAACAATTGATGGAAGGGGTCCCCTTTACCCTCGTGCAGGGCAGTATGGAGACCGAAGTGACCGATATCATCTATGACAGCCGCAAGGCCGCACCGGGCCTTGCCTTCGTCTGCATCGTGGGCACCCAGCGGGACAGCCACGAGTTCGCCGCCGACTGCGCCGCCAAGGGCGTCAGCGTGCTGGTCATCCAGCATGACATCGACCTGTCCGCCGTGCCGGAGGCCACCGTCGTCAAGGTGGAGAGCAGCCGCTATGCCATGGCCCTGATGAGCTGCAACCTCTTTGGCAACCCGGCCAAGCAGATGACCATGATCGGCGTCACCGGCACCAAGGGCAAGACCACCACCACC
>OMCS01001544.1_pt1 | contig 10164 bp, 8 predicted proteins | sample 1674241 | NCBI WGS metagenome assembly OMCS01 (sample SAMEA103958153, study PRJEB25191) | human gut metagenome
GTTTTGATAATAGTCTTATCAATTTCTATAATAAGGCTTCAGATTATAAAATAGAAGAAGACGAAAAAAACTATACTATAGAAATGGATATGCCAGGCGTGAAAAAAGAAGATTTGGAAATCGGCATTAAAGAAAATATACTTTCAATATATGCCGAAAGAAAAAAAGAAGACAAAACGGAAAATAAAGAATCCGTTGTAGTTTCAAAATACGAACAAAGCTTTAATATAAGCGCAAAAGGCATAGATATAGACAATATTCAAGCTAATTTGGAAAACGGAATACTCACTTTAACTCTTCCTAAAAAAGAAGAAGTGAAGTATGAAAGAAAGATAAATATTAGCTAAACATCAAATTAAATATTAAACCTTAAAAAACCGCTCTCTTTATATAATTATAAAAGGAGCGGTAAATTATTTTAAGAAGATTATTCATTGTATCGTTAAATTTTATTTTTTATATATTCAATTTGCGCTTTAACCGATTCGGGAGACGGTCCTCCTTCTACTTTTCTTTGCATTATGCATGTTTCAAGGTTTATCGCTTCAAAAATATCTTCTTTAAATTTATTAGAAAACTCTTTATATTTTTCAATCGGCAGAGTTTCGAGAGTTAAATTATTTTCAATGCATAACCTGACAATCTCGCCCGTTATTTTATAAGCGTCTCTAAAAGGAATTCCCTTTTTAACCAAATAGTCCGCGCAATCCGTAGCGTTTATAAAACCTTTTGCCGCAGCTTCTCTCATATTTTTTTTTATTATTGTCATTGTTTCAAGCATTGGAATAAAAGTATTAATGCAAAGTTTAACCGTATCGATAGCGTCAAAAATCGCTTCTTTATCTTCTTGCATATCCTTATTATAAGCGAGCGGAAGTCCTTTCATTATTGTAAGTAGCGTATTTAAATCTCCATAAACTCTTCCCGTTTTTCCTCTAATTAATTCGGTTATATCGGGATTCTTTTTTTGAGGCATAATTGACGAACCTGTAGAATAAGCATCGTCAAGCTCTATAAATTTAAACTCCCATGAACACCATAAAATTATCTCCTCTGAAAATCTTGAAAGATGCATCATCAATATCGATAAATCGGAAGCAAGCTCTATACAAAAATCTCTGTCCGAAACCGCATCGAGAGAGTTTTGAGTAATTTCATCAAAGCCGAGCAAATTACAAACTCTCTGCCTGTTTACCTGGTAAGTAGTGGACGCCAAAGCTCCGCTTCCCAAAGGCATAATATTTATTCTTTTATATGTATCTTTAAGTCTTCCTAAATCTCTTAAAAACATTTGAGCGTAAGCCATAATATGATGAGCGAATGTTATCGGTTGAGCGCGTTGTAAATGAGTATATCCAGGCATAACGGTTTTAAGATTTTTTTCGGCTAAATCGATTAAAACTCTCATAAGTTTTTTTGTAAGATTTTCAATCTCTTTAATTTCTTTTTTTAAATACATTCTTATATCGAGAGCTACTTGGTCGTTCCTTGAGCGAGCCGTATGAAGTCTTTTTCCCGTATCTCCTAATCTTTCGGTAAGTTCCGATTCTATAAACATATGAATATCTTCGGATGAAGAATCAAATTGAAGTTTTCCGCTTTCTATATCTTTAAGAATTTCTTTAAGCCCTTCTACTATAGCTTTGCTTTCTTTCAAATCAATTATATTGCATTCGCCAAGCATAGTCGCATGAGCTATAGAACCTTCAATATCTTCTTTATACATTCTAGCGTCAAAAGAAATTGAAGAATTAAAATCGTTTACTTTTTCGTCAATCTCTTTTGAGAATCTGCCAGCCCACATTTTTTTATTTTTCATTTTTTATTTTTATTCTTTATCTTCTTTTCCATATTTGCTCTTACTTTAACGGGAAGCCCAAATAGATTAATAAATCCTACGGCATCCGCTTGATTATATACATTATCTTCGCCGAAAGTTACAACCTCTTCATCATGAAGCGAATACGGAGATATTACTCCAGCGTTTATTATATTTCCTTTATAGAGTTTAAGTTTAACCTCGCCCGTAACGGTTTTTTGAGTTTCCGTAAAAAATGCGCTCATTGCCTCTCTTAAAGGAGTAAACCATTGCCCGTTATAAACTATATCTGCAAATTTAATCGCTAAATGTTGCTTTATTCTTAAAGTTTCTTTATCCAAAGTAATAGTTTCAAGGACTTCATGAGCATGATATAAAATCGTTCCGCCAGGAGTTTCATAAACGCCTCTTGATTTCATTCCGACAAGACGATTTTCAACAATATCAACTATACCGATTCCGTTTTTTCCGCCGATTTTATTTAAAGCGCTTACCATTTCTACTCCGTTAAGTTTTTTACCGTCAAGAGTAGTCGGAATTCCTTTTTCAAAACCGATTTTTATATATGTAGGTTTATCTGGAGCTTGAATTGGCGAGACTCCAAGTTCGAGAAAATTTTTCTTTTCGTATTGCGGTTCGTTTGCAGGGCTTTCTAAATCGAGTCCTTCATGAGAAAGATGCCATATATTTTTATCTTTAGAATAATTTGTTTCTCTGTTTATTTTTAAAGGAATTTTATGAGCTTCTGCATATTCTATTTCATCCTCTCTAGATTTTATATTCCAAACTCTCCAAGGCGCTATAACTTCTAAATTTGGAGCGAATGTTTTAAATGCAAGTTCAAATCTAACTTGGTCGTTTCCTTTTCCCGTGCATCCGTGACATAATGCGTCCGCTTTTTCTTTAATCGCTATCTCTGCAATTTTTTTTGCGATTATCGGACGAGCGAAAGAAGTTCCGAGCAAATATTTATTTTCGTAAACGGCTCCAGCTTGAAGAGTCGGATAAATATATTTTTGAATAAACTCTTCTTTTAAGTCTTCCACATAAAGTTTTGAAGCGCCTGTTTTTATAGCTTTTTCTTCAAGTCCGTCAAGTTCCGTTCCTTGTCCGACATCGACAGAAACCGCTATAACCTCGCAATTATCGTAATTTTCTTTAAGCCATGGAATTATAACGGAAGTGTCCAATCCGCCAGAATAAGCCAAAACTACTTTTTTTATTTTTTTTGACATAATTATTTCCTCTGATGATTAATACAAATTTTTTAATTAAAATATTAATTATTATATATCATAAATTTACAATGTCAATAATTTTTAAGCAAATTAAAATATTTTATTACAAATTATAGTTTCGTCTCGTCTAGCTCCAACCGATATTATAGATATTTCTGTTTCCGTTATTTCGCTTAATCTATTCAAATATATTTTTGCATTTTCGGGAAGTTTATTATAATCTCTTATATTTCTTGTGTCAGTTTTCCAACCTTCAAACTCTTCGTAAATCGCTTCAACTTTTGAAAGAATATCCAAATCTGCAGGATAATCTTCTATTATCTCTCCGTTATATTTATAAGCTACGCATAATTTTAATTTATCCAAATCATCCAATATATCTAATCTTGTGATAGCCAAAGAATCGAGTCCGTTAATATACGACGCATATTTTATAACGCAAGCGTCAAGCCAACCGCATCTTCTCGCTCTTCCCGTAACAGTTCCGTATTCGTTTCCTCTATCTCTTATATGATTTCCTATTTCGTCAAAAAGTTCCGAAGGAAAAGGTCCCTCTCCGACTCTTGTGGAATACGCTTTTACAACGCCTATAACATTATCTATATTTCTTGGTCCCACTCCGCTTCCAACGCATGCTCCTCCTGAAGACGGAATAGACGAAGTTACGAAAGGATAAGTGCCATGTTCTAAATCGAGCATAGTCGCTTGAGCGCCTTCAAAAAGAATATTATTTTTTTCTTTTATCGCTTTATTTAATATTGTAGTTGTGTCGGCTATATAAGGCTTTAATCTTTCTCCGTATTCTAAATATTCTTTTAATATTTTTTCAAAATCAAAACCGTTATGATTATAAAGTTTTTTTAGAAGTTTATTTTTTAATTCTAAATTGAATTTTAATTTTTTAGAAAATAATTCTTTGTTAATTAAATCGCAAATTCTTATTCCTATTCGCATAGCTTTATCCATATAGCATGGTCCGATTCCGTTTTTTGTAGTCCCTATTTTATTTTCTCCCAAATCTTCCTCTTGAAGTTCGTCAAGGACTTTATGATAAGGCAAAATTATATGAGCGCGGTTTGATATTTTTAAATTCGATATTTTTATTCCTTTGTTTTTAATCTCGTCAACTTCTTTCAAAAATATTTTAGGCTCTATAACTACTCCGTTTCCAAGAATGCAAATTTTATCTTCGTATAATATGCCCGAAGGAAGAAGTCTTAATTTATATTTATTTTGATTAACGACAACGGTATGCCCAGCGTTGCTCCCGCCTTGAGAACGAACGACATACTGACATTTTTCGGCAAGATAATCTACAATTTTTCCTTTGCCTTCGTCTCCCCATTGAGTTCCAACCACGATAACAGAAGCCATTTATTCCCCCGAATCTATAATTTTTTATATCTTTAAATTTCTATAAATAATAATGTCAAATACGAATAATTATATAAATATTTATTAATAATTTCAATATAGAAGTTAATTCATTTATTACAAAGTAAAAATTCCTCGTTATTTTTCGCTAACAAAAAACCACGCCAAACTAAAGTCCGCCGTTAGCGAAGACAGGTAGAAGCCAAGCAATACACATAAGTCAAACTATTCCCTTAAATAAACCTCGCCCTGACGAATAACTTTTTTATTAATAGAATCGTATAAAGTCGAAGGAAGTTTTTTTTCTATTATTCCGCCGTTTATTATTAAATCTACTTTATCTTTAAAAATTTCAACTAATTTATCTCCGTCATATATAATGCCTTGCCCAGAAAGATTTGCTGAAGGAGCGACAATCGGCGGAGTTTCTTTTAGAATAAGATTTATATAATAATCTTTTGGAATGCGAATAGCTACGGTTGATTTTAAAAAGCTAAATTTATTTTTTGCGCTTTCGGACATTGGCATAATAAAAGTTAACTCTCCAGGAATATTTTTTTTTACAATATTTGGAATTGGAATATCGCAAAAACTTTTTATCGATTTTTCATCTTTAAGCAAAACTAAAAAAGGTTTATCTCTATCTCTTCCTTTGATTTCATATATTCTGTTTATAGCTTCGTGATTAAAAGCGTTAGCAAGCATTCCATAAACCGTATCGGTTGGCGAGATAACGATTCCGCCGCCTTTAATAACTTTTATAACTTCGTTTGCTGCATATTTCACGCTTTCAATATCGTTTTTATTAAGATTGATAATCATTAATTTTTATTGCCTTATTACCGTTGGATGAGTAAATACCGTTGCAAAACCTCTTCTTTTAGCGTTATGCAAAGCCAAAAGAGCGGGCGATATTTCTTTATCTACATTATTTTCAAAATGGTAATTTTTCCTGTAAGCAGAATAAGAGATTCCCGCCGAGATTGTATATTTTATAACCATTCCGTTATAATCGAGTTCGTTTTTATTTACTAGTCCTTTTATCTCTTCTACTTTTTCATCGTATAATTTTATATCCATTCTCTTAAAAGCGACTATAAATTCATTATTGCTTAAACGAGCTATTAAATCTTCTTCTCTGCTTGCATTTTTTAAAACTTTTGTAAATTGAAGAATTATCTCTTCCGCCGCCATAATTCCAAATTCGCTTACTATATTATCGAGTCCGTCTATACAAAAACATGATAATATAATCGTGTCCTCATGCCGAACGCTTTCAAAAACCAATTTTTTAAACTGTTTATAAAATTCTTTTTTATTATTTAATCCCGTTTCCAAATCGTAATTAAGCAAATCGTCATATTTCTTTTGAGTTTCTTTATAAGATTTATAATGTTCTTCCGAAACATCTTTAAGATTATTTAATTCTTCAGTAATATCGTTATTCTGCTTAACTAATTTATTATTTTCAATATATAATTTTCTTAATTTTAATATTCCATTAACCGAAGCTATAAATTCCATTTCGTCAAAAGGCGTAAAAATTAAATCGTCAATTCCCAAACTCATAGCTTCTTCTATAAACTCCATTTTTCTATAAGGCGTGCTTAATAAAATAACGGGAATTTCTTTAGTTTTTTCGTCTTTTTTGAAAGTTTCAAGAAGTTGCAATCCTTGAGAATCTCCAATATCCGCGTCAAGTATTATCAAATCTATCGAGCCTTCATTAGCCGCCACTATTCCTTGAGAACGAGATTTTGTTGGAATCGGATTATAATGTCTTTCTTTTAAAATATCTACTACTTTTTCGATAAGTTCGTTTCTATATTCTACGACTAAAATATTTTCATTCATAATAAGCGCTTTTTATAATTTTATTAATTTAATTTAAATATCGTAAATAAATGAAATATATTAAATAAAAAATGTAATATTATCATTCCACAAAATTTATTAATTCTCCGATATTTTCTATATAACAAACTATTTTATCTCCCGACTTCATATATTTTGGCGGATTAAAAGACATACCGACTCCTCCTGGCGTTCCCGTAGCTATTATATCGCCCGCTTCTAAAGTCATTCCTTTTGAAATATCGGATACTAAATTATATATATCATGAATCATATATTTTGTATTTGAAGATTGTCTTACTTCTTCGTTTAATATGCTTTTCACTTCCAAATTAAAAATATCTTTTATATCGTCTTTATAAACTATGCATGGTCCCATTGCGCTATAATAATCTAAACTTTTTCCTTTATACCATTGAGAATGTTCTTTTTGTATAGTTCTTGAAGAAATATCGTTAAAAATGCTGTAGCCAAATATATAATCTTTCGCTTTTTTTACCGAAATATCTTTTCCTTTTTTGCCTATTATAATTGCAAGTTCGACTTCATAATCTAAATATTTATCCAAATCGAATCTCGCTTTAATCTTATCGCCAAGTCCTATTATTTCAATCGCTCTTTTAGAAAAATAAACGGGCTTTTTAGAATTATTTTTATCCATAAGTTTATTGCTTTCGATTTCTTTTAAGTGGTCGCTATAATTTACTCCAACGCATATTATATCATGAATAGGTTTTCTTATAGGCGATAATATTTGAATATTTTCTATAGAATAAGCGGGATATTTATTAAAATTTTCGCTTGCATTTTTTAGAGTTTTTAATAAATCTTTATTCATATTTTTTATTAATTTAATCATAGGATTTTCGCCGTATTCAAAATCATGTATAATTTCTTTTACGGCAATTACTTTTTTATCGTCTTTGCTTACAATTCCTATAGCTTCCGTATTGTTCCATTCTGTGAAAGAAACGAATTTCATTTTATAAACCTCAAAATAATTAATAGTTTAATATTATAATATATTTGTATAGGTTTTCAAGGTTGCAATTTTATTTTTATATTATATAATATTGCTTAATTAATAAATAAATCGCTGGCGTAGCTCAATTGGTAGAGCAGCTGATTTGTAATCAGCCGGTTGCGGGTTCGAGTCCCATCGCCAGCTCATAATTTTTTACTTTATTAAATTTGGGTTGTCTATATGAGTTCTATAAAATTAAAAAATATTATAAATAAAAAGAAATTCTTTGTAATAGCAGAAGCGGGATGCAATCATGAAGGCGATTTTGAAGTAGCGTTAAAAATGGTTAGAGAAGCCGCTAAATCGGGAGCGGATGCTATTAAATTTCAAAGTTTTACTCTTAATAATTTATTTGCCGTAAAGGAATATGTCAAAGAATTAAAACTTCCCGAAAACGCTCTTGATGGAATAAACGATATAGTATTTAAAAAAGAATGGTATAAACCTTTAATAGAAGAAGCGAAAAAAAATAATATAGTTTTTATAAGCACGCCTTTTTCAATAGAATCGGTTTTAGAAATGGAAGAGAATAATATTGAAATTTATAAAATAGCCTCTTGCGATATTGATAATATTCCATTATTAAATGCAATAGCTAAAACAAAAAAACCCATTATAATGTCTACGGGACTTGCTTTAAATAAAGATATAAATAACGCTTTAAAAATATTGAAAAATAACGAAGTCGCTCTTTTGCATTGTTCGGTTGAATATCCGACTCCGATTAAAAATGCAAGATTAAATAGAATATCTATAATGAATAAATTATTTAAAAAAAATATAATAGGCTATTCGGACCATACTATAGGAATTGAAGCGCCAATAATAGCGTTTACTTTAGGGGCAAAAATAATAGAAAAACATTTTACAATAACTCCCGAAAAAAAATCAGGAGACCATATAATAAGTTTGGATACAAAATCAATGAGCGATTTAATCAATTCTCTTAATAATACTGTCGCTTTGCTCGGAGGCGAAAAGGCTTTATCGAAAGAAAGAATATTAAGCAAGCAAGAAAAAAAAGAACTTATATACGCAAAAAGAGGATTATATTTAAATCATAGCATGCTTAAAAATGAAATTCTAAAAGAAAAAGATTTAATAGCTTTGAGACCTTGCATTGGAATATCTGCTAAAGATTATTATAAAGTTGTAGGAAAAAAATTAAAAATAGATAAAAAATCTTTTACCGCTTTAAGTTTTGAAGAATTGACAAAATAATTTTTTATTTCATCTTTGCTGATTATTTCTCTGGAAGGCTCTGATGCCTCATACCCCACTCTGGCATTCTTCCACGGCCGCTCTTCATGAGTAATGTCTTCCAGTACTTTTCCGCTATATTTTCCAAATGTATTGATTACTAAATTAATGACCTTCTTTTCGTGCTCATTTAATTCTTCAAATCTGTCCTTAAAAATTGCAAATCTATCATCTTCTATTGGATTATACTTAAAATCCCTAAATAAATCATATACATCCTCGTAAACCGGGCCATGCACCCAGGCCATACAATCTTCTTCGTACAGTGGTTTTTCAAGCAAAACCATATAAATACCCTGAATAAAATACAAAAGCTTTTGAAGTGCCAACGGTGTAACTTCCTTCATCTGTTCAAATATATATGATATAGTTAACAACATTTTATCGGAAACACCAAAAAGTCCCGCTATTTCTTCAGCCGCCTTTATCGCCTTCTTATATGCTGTTTCACCCATCTTCTCAGCATTATCATGCAGAAGCTTTATCATATAATCAGGTGAAGACAGTGCTTTCTTAATAATGTCTGAATATTCTTTTGAAGGCATCTGACCGGATAAATATCTGGTAATTGTTATTTCTCCAAATCCCAACGCAATTGACAGCGGTGCTTTACCTATATTGTAAATATCCATAATTTTGTGAATGTCATCTACACTGATCAAGCCTTCGGCCTGTCTATACTGTTCATCAATAGATTGCATATTTGAATCCAAAAGTCCGGGAATATCCATTTCCTTTCCACATTCATCGCATACAGCAACAACAATTACAAATTCATAAGTTTTCTATCATTAATATACTATGATGATAGCTTTTTATCAATATGCTATCATTTAAATAATTTTAAGTAATATTTTTCTCAAGATATTCTGCAATGTCCCCAACGGTCACTAATTCCTTTATTTTCTGATCCGGTATCTCTATATCAAATTCATCTTCAAAGGCCACTACCACATTAATAACATCTAAAGAACTTAAACCTAAATCCACTGTCAGTTTCGACTCTTTTGTTATTTTATCATTTTTTATTGTTGTAAAATCAGCCAATATGTTAATTACTCTTTCTATCATTTTGCTTTCTCCTGTATCTTAATATTTTCCTGCTGGTATTCTTTTCAAACTCAGAATTTCGCAGTTTTACTTTACCAACCTGTTTATATAATGGGCGTTTACCGTTTATCTCTTCACAGATTTTATCAAAATGTTCCTGTACGGTTTCATATTTGGAGCTACTTGTCATATATGATATATCAGGATAAATTTCCGCCGTTATAATTTTGTTCTCCTCATATACAAGCACTTCCTGTACTTCATCATATTTGAGAAAATCAGCTTCCAGTTCTTCCGGTGAGACATTTTCTCCATTGCTTAGAATGATCAAATTCTTACATCTGCCTGTCAGTGTGAGAAAGCCATCTTCATCCAGATACCCTAAATCACCGGTTTTATACCAACCGTTATAAAAGGCTTCGTCGGTTGCGCCTGAATCTTTATAATAGCCCTGCATTACTATTGGTCCCTTAACCAGCACCTCACCGGAATCACTGACTTTTACGTCTATGCTGGGCACCGCAACCCCTACGGATCCGTCTCTG
>OMCS01001551.1_pt1 | contig 10128 bp, 7 predicted proteins | sample 1674241 | NCBI WGS metagenome assembly OMCS01 (sample SAMEA103958153, study PRJEB25191) | human gut metagenome
TTTCTTTCTCGGGAAAGAAAATGGGGGTCGCATCACGCGGCATGTATGCCGCAGAGCACTTCGCACTTGTGCGAAAAAGAAGAGCCGTCTCACGAGAGAGACAGCTCTTTTCTTTTTTACAGCTTGCGGAAGCGCTCCGCAATGACCGCCGCCGCGTCAGCGGTCGACAGCGCACCGGTGTCAAGGTAAAGATCATACCCCTCCGGCGCGCCCCAGGCCTTGTGGGTGTAGCTCTCGTAATACTTGCGGCGCTGCTTGTCCATCTTGCGGATCAGGCGGATGGCTTGGTCGCGCGTGAGCTTTTCCTGCGCCATTTTGCGCTGGATACGGTGCTCGTCCGGCGCGGCGACGAACACGGTGAGAAGCCTCACGTCTTCGCCGCGCAGCACATAGTCTGCGCAGCGCCCCACGAACACACACTCCTCGTGGCGGGCGATGCGGCGGATCTCGTGGCTTTGCAGGGCGAAGAGCACTTCGCTCGTTGGTTTGCCGCGCAGCACATGGTGGTTGCCCTCGTGCACGGTCTGGAAGAGGTAGGGGTTGGTCGCCTTTTCGTCCGAGGGGGAGAGCGTCTTTTCCGAAAGCTCGCCGTACTCGCACGCGAGGCGGATCAGCTCGCGCTCATAGACGCGGATGCCGAGGAGATCCGCTGTTTTCACGGCCACTTCGTGGCCGCCGCTGCCGAACTGGCGGCTGATGCTGATGATGCGATTTCCCATAGTATGAATCTCCCTCCGCTTTTCTATTGTTTCAGCGCGTTGAGCGCCGGCTGGGGAATCGAGAATGCACGATCCGCCGGCGTGATGACGGCGGAGAGCGACACCGGAGCGTCGGAGAGGATGAGGTGCAGCGCGCCGCTGCACGAGATGTTGACGGACTGGAGCTCGCCCTGCTCGCTCACGCGGACGGAAATGCGTCCGGAGGAGAAGGTCACATCCTGTGCCTTGATATCCGGCGCGATGGCGGCGGCGAGCTCGCTCATCGCGTCGGAGTCGAGCGAAAGACCGTAGAGATAGCCGTCGCTCACCTTATCGCAGCCTGCGCTGCCGTTCAGAATGGACTGGTAGCAGAGGTCAATGAGCGACGTGGCATCGACGAGCTGCTGGCTCGCGGTGTCGACACTGTTGCCGTCCGCGTCGCAGATCTTGCTGCCGGAGAAGTAGACGGCGAGGGTGTTTTTTTGGATGCTGCCGTAGCTCTGGCCGTCGATGCTGCTGCGGTCGTACTGGAGCGTGCTGTTCAGCACGATCGGGCCGCAGTCGGCGGAAAGAGCAATGTCGGCGGACAGATCGTCCGCGGTCAGCTCGCCCCAGGCACCCAGCAGACGGAGCGCGTTGTCCGTCAGCGTGGAAGCGTCGTCATTGCTGCCCGAATGGATGGCGGTGAGCACATCGTCGGGGATCACCGGCGCGAGCGCGTCGGTGAAGTGCGCGGCGGCCTCCACGCGAAGATCTCCGGAGTTTTCCGCAGTGAAGCTTACGTCCATCAGCTCGCCGCTCTCGGCGGTGAGATCCACGTGGATCGCGGAAAGCGATGCGGCGTTCGCGATCTCGTCCGAGGTGAGAAGACGCAGCAGTGTGCTCGCGTCGTCACCCTCGGCGGTGAGGGTGTAGCGCTTTTTCTGCCCGTCAACGGATTTCGTCACCGTGAGCGTGCGGCAGAGCTCGGCGGTCTCATCCATGAGCTCGGCGTAATTTGGGAATGCGCCGCCGACAGCGTAGGACTTGCCGTTTTCAAGGTAGATCGCGCCGTCTGCGTAGTAGAGCGCCGCGCCGTCGCGGTCGATACAGGTGATGGGAGCGCCGTCCTTCTTCGTGCGGGCGACGGAGGCATCCGCGCTCAGGCTGATTTTGCCATAGGAGGCGTCGACCGTGACGTCCATGGTCATCGGGTCCTCTTTGACACGCGCCTCGACAAGGCGGTAGGCTTCGAGGTCCTTCTTAAAGTCGGAGTGGAGAAAGAACGCCGCAGCCGCGCCGAGCAAGACTAAAATCGTGATGAGAATAGGGAGGAAGCGGCGGCGCCTGCGCTTTTTCGGCGCGGGCGGTACTGCGGGCTGCGTGAGCACGTTTTCGCGTGCCTCGCGCTCCTCGCGAAGAAGCCGAAGTTCCTCTTCCGCGCGCGCAAGGCGCGCCTCGATGGAGTCGGGATCGGCTGCGGGAGCGGGTTCGGAAGTGGGAACGCTTTCTGCGCCCTCGACCGCGGCGGTGACGACCGGCGCAGCGGTCGCTGCTACTGCCACGGCGGCGAGGACTGCCGTAGATTCAGCGGACACAGGCGCATCCGCCTGAGTGGCATCTTCGACCGCTGTAGACGCGGGGGCACCCGTCTTGGCAGGGACTTCGTCTGCTGTGGACGCATTGGCGTCCTCGCCGCGGACGATCTGCTCGGCCTGCGAGACGGCGCTCGCGCTGCGCGCCAGCGCTTCGGCGCGTCTGCGCGCCTTGCGCTTGTGGCGGTGGACGAGCAGAACGATGATAAGGATCAGAACAGCCAGCACGGCGAGCACGCCGAGCCAGATGCCCCACACATCGAGCGTCCGCACGGCGGCAAACTCAACACTGTCGCCGCTCGTGGAGAAGGTGAGGTAGCTGCCCATCGTGCCGCAGTCGGCCTCCTGCCAGCTGCCGCCGCCTTCACGGGTGTAGATGCGCAGCTCCTTCTGCCCGTCGGGCGGGAGATAGCGCACGGTGTGCGTGTCCTGCCCGTCGTCGGCAAGCTCGATGCGCCACTGCTCAAGCACTTCGGCGTTGGCGACCATCGAGGGCATCTCGCCGCGGCTGAGGCAGGCAAAATAGCCCTTCACGCGATCGAGCACAGTGCCGGACTGCACGTCGAACGCCGCGGGCGTGAGCGGCTGGGCGGTCACGGTGATGGCGTCGCCGTCATTGTAGTTGCCCTCGACCAAGATGACAGCCTGTCCGCTCTCTCGCGTCTGTTCAGAGGCAAGGCCGGGGGTGTAGGCCTCGTAAACAGCGGTGACGACGGTGTCAAAGTGCAGATTCGTGAGGTCGGTGCGGTCCCAGTGGACGTGACAGCCGCTCTTGGCGGGCGGCTCGGGGATGTCGCTTTCGTCGATGGAGTCGCCGTAGTTGAAAGCGCGGCTAAGCACCGTCTTGTCGTCGGCGACGAAGGTGAGCGTGAAGGACTTCATGCTCTCGGGGAGATCGGGCAGCGTGAGAAGCTCTGCATAGCTGATGGGCTCGGCCCGTCCGGCGTAGCCCTGACGGTTGATGCCGGGAAGATCGTCGGAGACATAGTAGTTGTGCTCAAACGTGCCCGTGTCGCTGCCGGAGATCGCACCCTGGTACTGCTGGCAGTCGGTGATGTCGACGAGCGAGTAGTTCCAGCGGACGCTGCTGCCGCTGCCGTCGACATTTTCCTGTACGCCGGAGCCGACGATGCCGCCGACATACTTCTTGCCGCTGAGCGTGCACTTGGAAAAGCTGCCGTGCACCGTTGCGCCGGTGAGACCGGCGATGCCGCCGGTATAGCTGCCGTTTTCGTTCGTGATGGTGCAGGACGACGTCTCACACGCAGTCAGATAGCCGAGGTCCATGCGGCCGACAATGCCGCCGACATAGCTGCGCTTGCCGGCCACATCGCCGGTGTTGACGCACTTCTGGATGATGGAGCGGTACTCATACTGCTTGCGGTAGATGTTCGAAAGATGGCCCGTGACATCGTCCTCGGGGTCGAGCGTGTATTCAATGGTCATGGAGCCTGTGATGCCGCCGGTATTCACATCGCCGTACACCGCGCCGCTGTTGCGGCAGGAAGAGACTTTACCGAACGTGACGGAATCGATGTCGACATCGGAGGTGTCGACAATGATGTCGCCCGTGCCGCCGCTGAGCGAGGAAATGGCGGAAAACAGCGTTCCTGTCAGCTCGTTGAACTTGTTGTTGATCGAACGAATATCATTTGCCAATGTGCCGACCGTGCCGCTGGCGGCGTTGTTGAGCATTGTGACCTGACTGCTCAGGCCGTTGATCGACGAGGTCAGCCCGCCAAGATCCGGTGCAGCGACAATCTGAGTCGAGCCGGTGACGGTGCCCGAGGCATTGCCCTCGTGGCTCGCGCCCGCGCCTGCGGCACTGCTGCCGCCGATCAGAGTGTCGGAGGAATGGGAGCCGTCGCCGGTGATGACGCTGTCAATACTGGCGTTCAGCCGGACGTTGTTCAGCTCGTTGGCGGCGTTATCCACATAGCCGGACATGCTGTTCAGGCGCGAGGCAATCTCATTCGAGCCGCCTTCGGCATGGTTGGTTGCTGTGTTGACAAGACCGCTGAGCTCGTTGAGTTGTGTTTTGAGCTGCTGCAGCAGACCGTCGGAGATCTCCATGCGGATATAGGGCTCCATCTGGCCGGCGATGCCGCCGACGTCCTTTCGCCCGCAGATCGCGCCTTCATTGCTGCACGCGAGCACTTGTCCGCTGCTGCGGCCGACCACGCCGCCAATATTGTAGCCGATGTGCTGATAACCGACGGCGGCGTAGTTTGTGCTCGACGCGATCGCGCCGGAGGAATAGCCTGCAATACCGCCGGTGTCGGTGGCGGTGTTGAGCGTGTCGGCGCGGGAGAGCTTGGCGAGGTCGAGCGAGAATTCAAGGTTCAAATTGCTCAGGTCGATGGAGGGGTCGGTGCTCTCGATGTTTACATAGGCGCGGCCGCGGCAGGAGACGATGGAACCGAGGTTCTCGCCCACGATGCCGCCGGTCATGCTCTGGCCGAAGATCGCGCCCGAGGCGTCGCACGCGCGCACGATGCCCGTGGCGAGGTTGCGGCCCGCGATGCCGCCGACGCTGCGCTTGCCGGAAACACTTCCGTTGAATGTGCAGCTTTCGATCGTGCCGTGGTTTTCACCCACGATGCCGCCGATATTTTCGCTGTCGCCGGACGGGGTGACCGTGCCCTCAACATTCAGGTTTTTGATGACGGCGTCCTTTTGCAGCACGCCGAAAAGACCGGCGGGGGAGACGCTCTGCGTGATGGAAAGGCCGCTGATGGTGTGGCCGTTGCCGTTGAACGTGCCGCCGAACGTCGGGATGGGGAGCTCGTCATCGTCGGTCAGCGCGATATCGTTGTCGAGCACGACGGTTTTGCCGCGCGACCAGGAGTCGAGCGTGCAGGAATGCGCGAGGGATCGTAAGTCTTCTGCGCTCTTGATATGGATGGCGCCGTCCCCGTCTGCCAAGACCTGCGTGACAGGGAGAAGCGAGATGAGCAGCAGGCACGAGAGTGCAAGCGCGCAGAAGCGATAGAAATGATTAGTCTTCTTCATCGTCTTGCTCCTCATTTGCAGATCCGGAGATCAGATTCAGGTCGATGTCGCCCTCGACCGTGGCGTGCATGATGCCATGCACCGTACCATTGATGTTGCCGCGCACCATGCCGTTGACGGAGACCTTACCGTGACCCGATTTCTTTTCCGTGATGGACGGGACGGAGAACGAGGTCTTGTCGACGATGCCGCTGCCGATGAGCAAGATCTGCGGCAGGGCGAACATGACCATGATGATGGAGATGACCGTGCCGCGGCCAAGGCTCTCGCCGATGCCCGCGATGACGGGCTCAGATGTCATGCTGCCGATCAAAAAGCCGCAGATCGAGAGGATCGAGCCGGAGGTGATGATCGTCGGGAAGGCGAAGTTCAGCGTCTCGACGATGGCGTCGCGGTGGTGCATTTTGGATTTGAGCTCCTGATAGCGGCTGGCGATGACGATGGCGTAGTCGATATTCGCGCCCATCTGGATGGAAGAAACAATTAGATATCCTAAGAAGAAGATGTACTTGCCCGTGATGGTCGGGAACGAGAAGTTGAGCCAGATGCAGCCCTGAATCACGAGGATCAGCAGCACCGGCATACCGGCGGAGTTGAACGTGAAGAGCAGCACCAGCATAACCACGAGCACCGACACGATGCTGACGACCTTGTTATCCACGGCGAAGGACTTTTCGAATTCGTATTCGTTCGTCGATTCGCCCGCGAGGTAGACGTTTTCATCGGGGTAATACTTTTCGGCAATTTCGAGAATTTTGTCGGTGAAGGCGTAGGTCTCGTCGCTGCTTTCGGGCAGCGTGAGGTAGATGAGCATGCGGTCGTAATCCGTACCTTGAAGCTGGGCCTTGGCGCTGTTCATCTGGACCTCGGCATCCTGGAGCATCTGCGTCTGGTCGTCACTGAGCGTCACGATGCCGGAATCCACCTGATCGCAGACAAAGAGAAACATGTCGATGAGCGGGACTTTGTAGGTGGCGAGATTGCCCGCAAGCTTGCCATATTCTGAATGCTGCGCGGCGTAGGCGGCGTAGACGACCTGCGCGGCCTCGTAATCAAGCCCCGCAAGCTCGGCGAACTGGCGCGGCGTCAGCTTGTCGGCCAGCATGTAGCCGTCGAGCGCTTCGATGTTGGTAAGACCCATCGTGGAGTCGACCTCGTCGTACTGGCCGAGCTCGTCTAAGATGGCGGACTCCTTGTCGTAGTCGCCCGTGGGGACGATGAGCGCCAGCATGTTCTTCGAGGTGAAGTTATCCTCGATCATCTGCTGGGCAAACTGCGTCTCATTCTGCTTGGGGGCGGAGATGAGGCCATAGCCGTAGGCGTAGGGGCAGTCGGACGACAGGCGGTAGCCGATGACGGCCAGCACCACGAAGACGATGGGGATGATGTAGCGCGTGGCATAGTCGAGCTTGCCGACGAACGGGATCTTCGGCACGAAGCTGCGGTGCTGCGTGCGGTCGATCAGCGGGCCGAAAAGCATCAGAAGGCCTGGCATCACGATGAACGCCGCGAGCAGCGCGAACAAAATCGACTTGATGAGGCAAAGCGCCATATCGGGACCGAGCTTGAACCGCATGAAGAGCATCGCGACAAGGCCGCCGATGGTCGTGAGGCTGCTCGCACCGATCTCGGGGATCGACTTGCTCAGCGAGACGATGACGGCCTCACGCAGCGGCAGCAGCCGGTGCTCCTCTTTAAATCGGTTGCAGAAGATGATGGCGTAGTCGATGGACAGCGCCAACTGCAAGATGCTTGTGACCGAGTTTGAAATGAACGAGATTTTGCCCATCAGGAAGTTTGTGCCCTGATTCAGCACGAGCGCGACCACAAACGTCAGAATGAGCACCGGCACCTCGCCGTAGGTCTCGGACGTGAAGAGCAGCACGAGCACGATGACGATGGCGACATACACCATGATGACGCTGATCTCGTGGTCGATGGTCTCCTGCTGCGTGTTGCCAAGGTCCGTGTCAACATACAGATCGTAGTCGGACAGGTATTCCTTCACGGCTTCGAGCGAGTCGAGACAGGCCTCGTCATCCTCGCTGTAGGCAAAGGTGATGGAATAGAGGGCGGAGAGGTTATTATAATGTGCGGTGGTCTCGTCGTAGTCCACGCTCTGCACGCCCTTGATCTCCTTGATCTTGGGCTCGAGCGCGGCGGCCTGCTCTGGTGTGATGTTGGCCACCATGACCTCGGCCGTGCCATAGGTCGTGAACTGCTCGTCCATGATGTCGAGCGCCTGCTTCGTCTCGGAATCAGACGGCAGGTAGTACGTCAGGTCGCTCTCGACCTCGACCCAGTTGCGGGAAAAGGCGGAGAATACGAGCAGAATGATCGTGAGCAGAAAGATGAGATTTCGCTTGTCGACGATGACCGTCGACAGCTTTTCCATAAAGCTGGAGCCGGTCTTCTTGGTTTCGTTACTCATGGCGGTACGCATTGCCTCCTTTCTCGTGAGTGGGTCTTCGCTTCTTCATGCGCTCAAGGCTGCTTTTGATCGGCGGCTCGGGCGGGGCGAGCTGCACCACGTCGCCGAGCGAACAGTCGAGCTGGCGGCAGATGCGCACAAGCACCTCGAGCGAGACGAGCTCATTTTTCGAGAGCTTGGCGAGCGTGTTGGAGCTGATGCCGACCTCGCGCGCAAATTCCGTTTTATTTAAGCCCTTGTCGATGAGGAGCTTAAAAAGGTTGCTGTAGGTAACATACATGGTGGTACCTCCTGTTCAATCGTCAACATTATATGAAAATATCCGGAAGAAGCAAGATTAAATTTGCAAAAGCAGATATTTTTTGAACAAATCTGGCAAAGTGACAAAAACAGGCCAGTACAGATGAACAATGCGCAGCCCCTTTTGAAGCGGGGTTTTGTTGATCGAGTGAAGGAGAAAATAAAAAAGGGGCAAGGAAGCACCGGAGAGCGGTAAAAAGACATCTTGACTTTTGCACTGTCAGTTACTATGTTTCAGTTAGAGATGACTAACTGACGCAAAACGAAAGAAAATCGGAACGAGAGCATAGCGAGACGAGGCAGAACGAAGGAAACAGGTATTTTTAGGATAAGAGGAGACTTGGCTATGAAAATTTTAGTATTCGGCGCGGGCGTGCTCGGCTGCAATCTGGCGCGGAATTTCTTCCGCGCGGGAAAGGACGTCACGCTGCTGGCGCGGGGAGCATGGGGCGAGAGCATCCAAAAAAACGGCCTTCGGATCAAGGATAAGTTTTCGCCCCGCATGTCGGTCAGGCGCATTCCGGTCACGGCGGAGCTGAAAGCGGAGGACAAGTACGACGTGATCTTCGTCGTCCTGCGCTATACGCAGCTCGACGCGATCCTCGATACCCTGCGGACGAATCCGACAAAGAATATCGTCTTTGTGGGAAACGACATGCGCGCAAGTGCGCTGAGCGCTTCGCTGCCGGAGAAAAACGTGATGTTTGCCTTTGCGTCTTCGGCAGGCCATCGGGAGCGGGAGTATGTGGCGTCCGTCGACCTCAAAAAGCTCAAGGGCAACACGGCCTATTTAAGCCGACTGATCGACGCTAATAACGAGGGCTACCGCGCGATCAGAAACGCGGGACATGAAATTTTGCCGAAGGACAACGTGGAGTTTGAAGGCGCGGCGTACCACAAGACCTGTCTGCGCTTTTTTTAAGCTCATGTCCGCCACGAGCCTCGGAAAGATCTGCGCGTCCGACCACGCGATGAACGCGGTCGACGAAATGAGCGCGCTGAACCGCGATTTGAGGGCCTTCTTCGATGAAAACGGCGCGAAATATTCCGTGTGGCAGGAGCTTGAGCAGGAAGTCGCAAAATACCTGAAGTGAACAAAGGGAAAGCGCCCGTCATTTGGCGGGCGCTTTTTTTGCCCGCTCACGGAAAAATCAGACTCCGGCGAGGCGTCGGTGAATTTTTCGACAGATATTGCCAAAGCGGATGATCCATGACTGATACTGAGAGCGCCCGGACAAAAAATGTTTGGGCACTCTTACTGTATGAATAAATTGTAGTTTTCCCATGATTAAGAAGTAAATATTGTAAAGGAAACTTGACAAGATGGGCGCGTCATGCTATAGTAAGTTTGTAAAGGAAACTTGTCATGCAAGGAGGCGTTTTTTTGAAGAATAAAGTTGAGCAGTTACGAAAGGAGCGAGGATTAAATCAAGATGATTTTGCAAAAATGCTTCGTGTTTCAAGACAAACCATTAGTTCAATCGAAACAGGAAAGTATAATCCATCATTGGAATTAGCTTTTGCAATTTCAGACTTTTTTGGTAAACGGATTGAAGAAATCTTTATCTATGAAAGAGGTGCAGAAAATGAAAAAGAGTAATTTGATAACCGGGATACTATATGTGCTTTTCGGTGTGGTTTGTTTGATTGTTGCGCTATTGATTGAAACAAAGTTAGAGGGCATTTTATGGGGCTTTGCTGGCGCAGGTATCTTCCCTGGAATTATGATGATATGCAAATATTTTTATTGGAGTTCCCCCAAGAATAAAGAGCAATACGAAGAACGTTTGGAGAACGACCGAATTGAGCAACATGACGAGTTGAAAACAAAAATTAGAGATAGAGCCGGAAGATATGCTTACGGCATAGGACTGGTGGTTATTTGTTTCTCTATTTTGGTTTTCAGTATTCTCGGAGCATTGGAAGTTATCGACAATGCTCGCATGATCATACTCTATCTCAGCGGATATTTAATGTTTCAAATTATCACAGGAATTATCATTTTTAATAAGTTGATGAAAAAGTATTAAGGGAAATCTCTTTAGGAACTAAAGGGCGCACTGCTATACTCTCCTATCGGGAGTATAGCACAAGGGATGATGACGGGAATGTG
>OMCS01001560.1_pt1 | contig 10072 bp, 5 predicted proteins | sample 1674241 | NCBI WGS metagenome assembly OMCS01 (sample SAMEA103958153, study PRJEB25191) | human gut metagenome
AAAAATAACGCCCGCATATTAATAAAATATGAGAGCGTTATTATATTTTATTCTATAATTTTACTTATAGAACGGGACTTTCATGCATAGCTTTTAAGCGAGTCCATCTTCTGTCAACTTCTTTTTGGAAAGTTCCGAGTATATCGGGATATTTCAAAAGATGCTTCGTTTTGCCCATCATTTCAAGCCATTTTTCTACAGGTAATTTTTTATCGTCCGCTATCATATTGGTTATTGTAGTTATTCCATGCTCAACTTCGTATAGAGGGAAGAAACAAGTATCAACCGCAGCTTTAATAACATCTTTACCCATATCGTCTGGCGATTTCCAATTTAAAGGGCATGCTATTAAAATTTTTACGAAAGCCGTTCCATGATTATTCGCATACCACTGAGCTTTAGCCGCTTTTTTCACCAAATCCATCGGATAAGATTCGCAACCTGTAGCCACATAAGGTATATGACAGCCCGCAAATATTTGAGCCACATCTTTATGGTTAAATTGTTTTCCAACTTCCGCTTTGCCGACATTTGAAGTTGAAGTTCTATGTCCTAAAGGAGTAGAGAACGACAACTGATTGCCCGTATTCATATAGCCTTCGTTATCGTATTCTAATATTATCATTTTATGGTTTCTAACCGCAGCTCCAATCGAAGGTCCCATACCTATATCATGTCCGCCATCTCCCGTAACCATTATAAATGTAGGGTCCTCAGGTCCGTCTATCTCGCCTCTTCTTTTTCTTTCATGATACATTTCAACAATGCCAGAAAGAGTGGCGGCGCCGTTTTGGAATAGGTTATGAACATAAGTCGTCCTGTAAGAACTATAAGGATAACCAGTAGTTACAACCATCGAACAACCCGTATGAACTAAAAGCACAACCGAACCTTCAATTCCTTTCATAAAAGTATTTATTCCAGAGAATATACCGCAACCGTTACAAGCGCCATGTCCTTGAGCGTATCGATAAGCCTTGCCCGTTAACTCTCTTAAAGGAGGAACTTTAACATCAAGTTTTTTAGTTTGCTCGTTCATTGTCACGGTTATTCCAGATTTTTGACTTTCTATTGTCAACGGTTCATGAATAGGTTTCATTTCAACGCCCGCATGTCCCATATACTGTTCCAAATAATCATGTTTATGAACTGTTCCAGGTTTTGCCAACTCGTCTATTCCAGCTTGGAATAATTTTTTAGCGCTATCTAAAGGGAATTCCGTTCCGCCAAGTCCGTAAGTTCTGCTTATAACGACTGTTTTATTCGTAGCGTCATTTTTCAAAGCCGCTCTTATTTCGGTAGACATATTTCCGCCCATACCAGAATAAGTGTCTTGTCTATCGCCTACAACCACAACTTTAACATTTGCCAATAATTTTTGAAGTTCTTTTTCAGGGAAAGGACGAATTTGAGATATCGCAAAAGTTCCTATTTTTAGTTTAGGATTTTCTTTCGTCATCTCATCAACCGCCAAAGTAGCCGTTTCATAAGCGCTTCCGCAAACCATTAAAGCGACATCTACATTATCCATTTTATAAGTTTCAATCGGCGAGTATTTTCTTCCCGATAATTGAGCGAACTCTTCAAACACATCAAGTATTATTGGACGAGAGTCTTCTAACGCTTGAGATAATTGTAATTTGTTTCCCGTTAATTCGTCTTCATTCATGTAAGGTCCGATTGTAACGGGATGTTTAGAAGGTTCTACGGATGTAACTTCTGGAATATATTTTCCTAAAAAGTTTTGAACATCGCTATCGTTTTTAAATAATTGAACTTTTTTCTTCTGGTGAGAAGTAAAAAATCCGTCCGAAGAAACTATTATTGGAAGTTTAGCTCTTTCTGCAATTTTCAAAGCCAAAATATTAAAATCGTAAACCATTTGGGTAGTATGAGCCATTATTATTATCCAACCCGTATTAAGCGCCATCATTATATCCGATTGGTCGCATTTAATATCCAAAGGTCCTGAAACCGTTCTATTTACAACATTTAATACCATTGGAAATCTTGTGCCTGATTGAACGGGAAGCTGTTCCATCGCAAATAGGAGTCCGTTTGCGCTTGTAGCGTTGAATACTCGTCCTCCAGCCGTGGTAGCTCCAAAACATATTCCCGCAGCTCCATGCTCTCCGTCTCCTGGTATCATACATACTTCATGTCTTCCGTTAGCCTTCATTTCGTCCAAATATTCAGCTATTTGAGTGGAAGGCGTTATTGGATAATAACCCATTACATGATAATTGATTTGAGCGGCCGCTATGGCTGCAAGCTCGTTACCACTTTCAAGTATATTTTCTTGTTCAGCAAGTTTGTATTTATTAGCCATTTATACGCTCCTTATTTATTTTTCTTATAACGACTGTAGGTTAATTTATCTACATCGAAATTTACTTCTAATTCGATTCTTAAAGCCTGCTGGTCTTTCTCCAAAGGTTTAGGAGCATAAGGACCTTTAGGACAAGCTCTAACGCATTTTAAACAACCTTTACAGTATTGATAATCTATGCCCATCATATTCATAGCGGTAACTTCTGGTTTTTTTCTATCTGGACCTCTTTCCCATACTATGCATAAATCTGGACATACCGCTTCGCATTGAGCGCAGTCTATACAATTTGCAGGATTGAATACAGGAATTTTACCCGTTCTCGTAACTTGCAAATCTTTCAAAGTGCTGTTTCCTGCCGCGCTTATATAACCGCCCGTTAGCTGATTATTTTTGCCGTAAACGGGTTCTGGTTTTTTGTAAGGAATATAAGGGTATTTATCTTCGGGAGCGAATAATTCCTCTACGGAATCATCGTATCCTCTTCTAAACGCCTCTATATTCGGCTCTACCAATTCGGGCTTCTTTCCGTCAAACTGTTTTCTAATTTGCTTTTCAAACAGTTCTTTTTCTATAAACGGAAGCTGTTTAATCATAGCGCCCATAATAATGGTATTTGCAGCTTGCGAAGGAAGATGCAAATCGCCCGCAATTTTAATAGCGTCCACACAAACTACTTTTCCGCCATGAAGTTTAGCGAAATCTCTCGCTTCTTTTGGAGACATATTGGTATTAAAAATAACGATAGCGTCATCTTTAACGCCCATTAATGTCATTGGGTTTTTCAAAAGATTCATATGGAAAACCGCTACAACATGTGGTTCTTCAACGGTAGAATTAACTCTAACCGAAGTTTCCGAATCGGCAAATCTAACGAAAGATTTAACGGGAGAACCTTTCTTTTCGGAACCATAACTTGAGAATGCGGCGCCGTTATAACCTTGTGATAAAACGCCTACATCTGCAAGCATTTTACCCGCGCTATTTGCGCCCATTCCGCCTATACTTTCGAGACGAATCTCGAAAAAGCCTAAATCATTGACTTTTGGAAGTTTCACAACTTTTCTCCTTTTGTTATAAAAATGAGATTTTTAAATTAATATCGATACAACAATATCAATCTGTAATATTTTACTACAAAAAAAATAAAAGTCAAATTTAGAATTTTTAAAAATTATATTAAATCAAATTAAAATATATTTTTTAGGTTGAATTTATAAAAACTTAATGATAAAATATATAGCAAATTATTATTAATAGTATTATTTAAATTATAGTTTTTTAAGATTTTTTAAGGAGAATAAAATGAAATTAATTCCAAATTCTAATAAATATAAAGAATTTTCTAAAGGACTTTACGAACCTCGTTTTGAACATGACGCTTGCGGAATTGGAGCGGTTGCGAATATTAAAGGAGTTGCAAGCCATAAAATAATTTGCGATGCTTTGGAAATTTTAATGCAACTTGAACACAGAGGCGGAACGGGAAGCGAAGAAAATACGGGCGATGGAGCGGGAATACTTATACAAATTCCTCATGATTTTTTTTCTACTCAAGAGCTTGATTTTGAACTTCCTAAAAAAGGAGATTATGCCGTAGCTTTTATATTTTTATCTCCTAATTCTGAAGCTAAAGAAAAAGGAAAAAAAATATTTTTAGAAGGATTAAAAGAAAAAGGATTAGAATTTTTAGGCTTTAGAGAAGTTCCCGTAAACTCAAGCGATATAGGAAAAACCGCGCTTAAAGCTATGCCATATTTTTTGCAGGCTTTCGTAAAAAAACCTAAAAATATTAAATCGGGATTAGATTTTGAAAGAATTATTTATTCGGCTAGAAGAATAATTGAAAAAAAAGCTTCAAATGTTAGCAAGTTTTATATTTGTTCTTTTTCTTCTCGAACTATAGTTTATAAAGGAATGTTAATTTCGACTCAATTAAGCGATTTCTATATTGATTTTAAAGATATAAATATGAAGTCGGCAATAGCTTTAGTTCATTCAAGATTTTCAACGAATACTTTTCCAAGTTGGGAACGCGCTCATCCAAATCGCTATATGATTCATAACGGAGAGATAAATACGATTAGAGGAAATGTTGATTCTATAATAGCAAGAGAAGGACTTTTTAAGAGCGATTATTTTGAAGACTTAAAAGAAATTTTTCCCGTAATAGCAAACGAAAGCAGCGATTCGGCAATGTTTGATAATACTTTGGAATTTTTAGCTTTAAATGGCAGAAGTCTTGAAGAAGCTTTTATGATGATGATACCCGAACCTTGGCATAGAAATAAAAATATGCATCCTAAAAAAAGAGCGTTTTACGAATATAACTCGACTTTAATGGAGCCTTGGGACGGACCCGCCGCTATAATATTTACTGACGGCGAAGTTATGGGAGCGAGTCTTGATAGAAACGGTTTTCGTCCTTCAAGATATTATATTACTAACGATGATTTTTTAATTTTATCTTCCGAAACGGGAGCTTTAAAAATAGACGAAAGCAGAATTAAAGCAAAAAAGAGATTGGAGCCTGGAAAACTTTTGCTTGTCGACACTAAAAAAGGAAAATTAATTTCAGACGAAGAGATTAAACTTCGTTATGCAAGCGCAAAACCTTACGATAAATGGCTTAAAAATATGGTTCATTTGGAAGAAGTTTCAAGCAAAGGTTATAAACATAATTTTTTAGACGAAAAAGAAATTTTATGCCTTCAAAGAGTTTTTGCTTGGAATTATGACGAATTAAAATTAAGCGTTGAGGCTATGGCTTCAAACGGAAAGGAAATTTTAGCGGCTATGGGAGTCGACACGCCTTTAGCGGTTTTAAGCGAAAGTTATCAGCCTTTATTTAATTATTTCAAACAACTTTTTGCTCAAGTTACAAATCCGCCTCTCGATGCAATAAGAGAAGAGATAATAACTTCTACAAGAGTTTATTTGGGAAGCGAAGGAAATTTATTAAAACCAAATGCCAATAATTGCAAAAGAGTAGAACTTCATTATCCGATTATATCGAATGAAGAATTATATAAAATCAGAAATCTTAAAAATTTTAAAGTTAAAGAATTTTCTATTCTTTTTGAGGACGATAAAAAAACTTTAGAAGAGGCTTTAGAAGAGCTTTTTAAAAATGTTGAAAACGAAATTGAAAAAGGCGCTTCGATAATAATTTTAAGCGATATTGGAGTAAACGAAAAAAAATGTTATATTCCTTCTTTTATAGCCGTTGCAGGATTGCATAATCATTTGATTAGAAAAAACTTAAGAACGCATGCGAGTATAGTTATAAATACGGGAGAGGCGAGAGAGATTCATCATTTTGCATGTTTGCTTGGCTATGGAGCTACTGCAATTTGTCCTTATCTTGTTTACGAAAGCATTAACGATTTAATAAGAAAAGACGCTATAAAACTTGACTATAAAAAGGCAGAACAGAATTTTATAAAAGCAAGCATAGGCGGAATAGTAAAAATTGCTTCAAAAATGGGAATTTCTACTTTACAAAGTTATAACGGAGCGCAAATTTTTGAATGTTTAGGTTTGAGTAAAAAACTTGTAGATAAATATTTTTCAGATACAATAACTAGAATCGAAGGAATAGACATTGAAGATATTAACGAAGAGCTTATTAATTTGCATAAAAAAACTTTTTCAAAACAAATAAGCGCTCTTGAGCCTAAAGGAATTCATGGATATAGAAGCGGAAGAGAAGAGCATATAATCGACCCTCTTGTTATATTTAATTTGCAGGAAGCTTGCAAACTTAAAGATTATAAATTATTTAAAAAATATTCTTCTTTAGTCGACAGTAAAATAATAAAATTAAGAGATTTAATGGAGTTTGACACAAGCGAAGCTATAAATATTGAAAGAGTAGAATCTGTAGAAAATATAATAAAAAGATTCAAAACGGGCGCTATGAGTTATGGCTCAATATCTAAAGAAGCTCATGAATGTATAGCAATAGCAATGAATAGACTCGGAGCAAAATCAAATTCGGGCGAAGGCGGAGAAGACGAAGAGAGATTTAAAATAGACGAAAACGGAGATAATAAATGTTCGGCTATAAAACAGGTTGCATCGGGAAGATTTGGAGTCGATATTAATTATTTAGTAAACGCTAAAGAAATTCAAATTAAAGTCGCGCAAGGAGCTAAACCTGGAGAAGGCGGACAACTTATGGGTTTTAAAGTTTATCCTTGGATTGCGAAGGCAAGAAATTCTACGCCAGGAGTTACTCTTATATCGCCGCCGCCGCATCATGATATTTATTCGATTGAAGATTTGGCTCAATTAATTTACGATTTAAAAAATGCTAATAATAAAGCGAGAATATCTGTAAAACTTGTAAGCGAGGTTGGAGTAGGAACTATCGCGGCTGGAGTCGCTAAAGCTGGAGCAAATTGTATATTAATATCGGGTTATGACGGCGGAACGGGAGCGAGTCCAAGAACTTCAATACCAAATGCGGGAATGCCTTGGGAATTGGGACTTGCAGAAACTCATCAAACTTTAATTTTAAATAATTTAAGAGATAGAGTGAGAATAGAAACGGATGGAAAACTTATGACGGGAAGAGATTTGGCAATAGCGGCGCTTTTAGGAGCTGAAGAATTTGGATTTGCAACCGCTCCTCTTATGGCAATAGGTTGCACGATGATGAGAGTTTGTCATCTTAATACTTGTCCTTTTGGAATAGCGACTCAAGATATTACTTTAAGAGATAGATTTAAAGGTTCGCCTGAAAGAGTTGAAAATTTTATGCTTTTTGTAGCCGAAGAATTAAGAGAATATATGGCTAAACTTGGTTTTGAAAAATTGGACGATATGATTGGAAGGACGGATAAACTTTATCAAAAAAAAGATATTAAAGGAAAAGCCGCAAAAGTAAATTTAGATAGAATATTAAAATCGCTTCCGACTTATAATAAGACGGCGGAACATTTTAAAGATTTTAAAGACAATAAACTTGAAAAAACTATGGATTATAGAATATTGATTCCTCTCTGTCAAAACGCTCTTAAAAAAGGAAAAAATATTAAATTAAGTCTTGAGGTTAATAATCAAAGCAGGGCTTTTGCAACTATGCTTTCAAGTGAGATTACGAGAGATTACGGGAAAAATGCTCTTAAAGAAGATTGCATTCAAATTACGGCAACGGGAAACGCTGGAAACAGTTTCGGCGCTTTTTTATGCAAAGGAATAAAACTTGAAATTATAGGAGATACAAACGATTATTTGGGAAAAGGTTTAAGCGGCGGAAAAATAATAGCTAAAATTCCAACAACCGCGAAATTCAAAGCCGAAGAAAATATTATTTCGGGAAATGCATGTTTATACGGAGCTACAAGCGGAGAGGTTTATTTAGACGGAATAGCGGGAGAGAGATTTTGCGTTCGTAATTCTGGAGCTAAAGCCGTTGTTTTGGGAACGGGAGTTCATGGCTGCGAATATATGACGGGAGGATTAATTGCAGTTTTGGGAGATATAGGAATGAATTTTGCAGCTGGAATGAGCGGAGGAGTCGCTTATATTTACGGAAGGCATAACGAGATAAATGTAAATTTGGAACTTGTCGATATTTTGGAATTAAGCAAAGAAGATGAAAACGAACTTAAGGCATTGATAAAAGAACATATAGATTTTACGGGTTCAAAAAGAGCGATAGAAATTTTAGCAAAATTCAAAGCGAAAAACTTTTTTAAGATTATGCCGAGAGATTATAAGAATATGCTTAATATGATAGAATCCTGCAAGGGAGAAGAAAATCCCGAGCTTGCTGCATTTTTGAAATTAAGTGAAAGTATGAAGTAAAATTTTATTTTTACGCTTTACACATGTTCGGGAAAGCATACAAAATTACTCCTACTTTTTTGATACTAAATAAAGTAAGCAAAAAAACACTTATTTTTGAAAAAAAGAAGCAAGGATAGGCTAAAAGCCCACAGCGTGAAGACCTCTTTCGGCTAAAACATTAACAGTTTAATTTAAAGTCAAATAGTTACGGCTTTATTTATTTATTTTAAATTTATATATATTTAGAAACGGGAGTTTTATTCCCTCATTTCTAAATTTTTTACTTTATTTAGATTCTTAATTTTGCCGTCATTGTGAGGCTTTAGGTGAAGCAATATCTTTTCCACCAAACCAATCAATCTACTTTAACAACCTAACCTCTCCAGACAATAATTTTTGCATAGCTCCTCTCTTCATTTCCTTAATCAATTCTTTTTGCTTTTTCAAATTATCAATCTCTGCATCAAGCAAACTTAAATATCCGCCTATCTTTTCTTGCTCTTCTAATAAAGGAAATTTAAATACTAATTTACTAAATTCTGATTTTGACATTATTTTAATAACTGATTGCGGAGCTTTAAATTTTAAATATGATTTTTCATTTTCAAATAAATAATATAGAAAATCCACATTATAATTTTTATTTGGTATAATTGCATTTATTTGTTGATTGCAAGCGCCTTCACATTTTAATATTGCATTTTTTCCTATACTTGCTATACAGGTTATTAATAATGTATTCGCAGGTAATTTCCTACTCTTTTTTAATCCATCGTCTGTTAATTTTCTTTCAGAATTAGATATATATTTTTGTTTTATATCGGTTGGAGTAACCCAGACATTATTACCATTCCAAAAACTTTCATTTTTTGTAGAAGGAGTATTTCCTGTTATTATTGTTCCTATTTTAGAAATAGCTACTTCCATCCATTCGTCTTCAAAACCTTTAAATCTCGCTTCGGGAATATTTTCGCCTTCTTTACAAGTCAATAATTTTTTAGCAATTCCTCTTTTAAATCTTTCTTTTTCTTCTATTAATTTAATTGTATTTTCTAAATATGCGTCAATTTTTGAAAGTGCGGATGCAATGCGTTTTTGTTCTTCTATATCTTCAGCTATTAATACTTTAAAATTTAAAATATCGTCTTTTATTATAGCTCCGAATGTCGTGCCTTTTTGCATATTTAAAAGTTTAGGCTTATAGTAACTCAAAAGATAAAATATATATCTATTTATTATATTAGATTTTCCATTTATAGAACATAAACCTCTGCCGATACATACATCCGCATTAGCTATATTTAAATCGCCAACAGGCACTCGAATGCTCATTAATACAGAACCATTAACCGCTATCTTTTTAATATCGCTTGAATATGTTTCAAAATAAGGATGCATAAATCCAAATGTGGCGCTTCCTTGTAAAAAAGCATTCCTTCATTTCTTTTATTATAGAATTCTGATTTAGGAGATTGGCCCATAGTTATATCGACTATATCTCCAAGTTTAACTTCTTTCCAATCTTTATTAATTTTATTCATTGCAATAACAAATTAAATTGTATTCCAATACATTTTCTATTTCTAATTGTCTAAATAATATTTTGTATCCTAAATCTAAATTTTCTATTTGCTTTTTTAATCTAAACATTTGCCCCAAAGCAACATGGTCATGATAACGACTTATTAATAACACAGGCTTAAACTTTTTAATTATTTTTTCAGCTCCAAATAAAGCTTGATCTTCATAACCTTCAATGTCCAATTTAATTAAAGAAATATTATCGGTTTCATTAGCAAAAAAATCGTCAAGTCTTATCGTTTCTATTTCTTCTTTATTTTGATTAAGTTTATTTAGCATCAAAATAGACGCGTCCGAATATTCTCCCTCTATAACTTGTTTTTCATTTTTATCGGATAATGCATATTTGAATAATTTTATTCTATC
>OMCS01001566.1_pt1 | contig 10062 bp, 8 predicted proteins | sample 1674241 | NCBI WGS metagenome assembly OMCS01 (sample SAMEA103958153, study PRJEB25191) | human gut metagenome
GCTCTCTGGGAGAAATCCTGTCTGCTTACTCGTCTGCATCAACGGTTTCATCTTGCCACGGAGTATACGCCTGAAATTCGCGTTTGTCAAGTGTTTTTTCGGTAAAGCGAAAAAATTTTCGGGCCGCAGGACGCTTGCAAAGACCGTGCAGATGTGATATAAAGGTGATAATCTGCAAAAATGAGGTAATTTCCATGAAAAACTCCTGCAGCCGGACGATCCTTGGCTGCTATGTCGGCTATATCGTGCAGGCCATCGTCAATAACTTTGTTCCGCTGCTGTTCGTCATGTTCGAGCGGACGTACCAGATCCCGCTTTCGAAAATCACGCTGCTCATCACGATCAATTTCTGCATTCAGCTCGGCATTGATCTGCTCTCGGCGTGGTTTCTGGATCGCATCGGCTACCGCGCGGCCATTTTGCTGTCGCATATTGCTTCGGCTGCAGGACTTGTCTTGCTGACCATTCTTCCGGATGCGCTGCCGGATGCGTTTACGGGGCTTCTGATCGCCGTCGTGATCTACGCCGTCGGCGGCGGGCTGCTGGAGGTCATTGTCAGCCCGGTGATGGAGTCCTGCCCCACGCAAAATAAGGAACAGCACATGAGCCTGCTCCATTCGTTCTATTGCTGGGGTCATATGGGCGTCGTGCTGCTGTCGACGGCATTTTTCGCGCTGTTCGGAATTGAAAACTGGAAGCTCCTTGCGCTTTTATGGGCGCTTGTTCCGGTCGGAAACGCGGTCTTCTTCGGGGGCGCGCCGCTCTATCCGATGCAGGCCGAGGGCGAGCAGGCGCTATCGCTGCGCACGCTCGTCAAAAGCCGTGTATTCTGGCTCTTTATGGTGATGATGCTCTGTGCAGGCGCGTCGGAGCAGGCCGTGAGCCAGTGGTCGTCCGCCTTTGCCGAGCAGGGACTGGGCGTATCGAAGACCGTGGGCGATCTGGCGGGGCCGATGGCGTTCGCGGCCATGATGGGCGTTTCCCGGCTGATTTTCGGGAAATACGGCGAAAAACTGAACTTAAACCGCTATATGGCTGTCTGCGCGGCGCTGTGCGTCGGGGCGTATCTGTGCATCGTGTTCGTGCCGTCTCCGGTTCTGAGCCTGCTCGGCTGCGCCGTGTGCGGCTTCTCGGTCGGCATTTTCTGGCCCGGAACGTTCAGCCGCGCATCCGCCTCCATCCGGGGAGGCGGAACGCAGATGTTCGCGCTGCTGGCGCTGGCGGGTGATCTTGGCTGCGCGGGAGGCCCGACGCTTGCGGGCCTCGTCTCGGACGCCTGCGGCGGAGCGCTCCGCGCAGGCATCCTCGCCGCCATCATTTTCCCGCTTCTGATGCTGCTCTGTATGCTTCTGGTGCGGAAGCAGCGCGGCGCTTAAATCAGATCCAGAAAATCCTCCAGCATCCGGGTCAGCTCCTTCCGGGTCAACTCGTCGGCAACATGGAGCTTCCCGTCCTTTTCTGTGAGAAGGTCGGCGGCATAGGCCCAGCGGACGGCGTCTGCCGCGTCCTCGCTGATCTCGTCTGCGTCTTCAAACTGCGTCAGATCGACCTCCTGCCCGGCTTCGGTGTCCAGACCGAGCTGGCGGGCCATCTGGTAAAGCGTCTTTGCCGCCTCCTGTTTTGTGATGGGCGCGTCGGGGTCATAGGTCAGCAGCGCGGCCTCCGCGCTCTGCGGCTCCGCCTGCGTCCAGCGGGCGGAAAGCGTCGTATCGCCGGTCAGATGCAGCGGCGCTTCCGCGTCGACGCAGTCCCCTTCTTCGGTGTACCAGCCGTCAAACGTCATGTTTTCACGCTCCGGAGCCTGCACATTCAGTTCGTGCAGGCTTTTTCCCTGCTCTGCTTCCAGCGTGACAGGTTCGCTTCCTTCGCCGGGATCGAGCGTCAGCGTATAAACGGCCTCCTGAAGCGTCAGCTCGGTGAAGCCGTTTTCACGTGCGGTGCTGATGGTCAGAGTAAGATCGTCGCTTGTAAAGTTCTCCGAGAAATCGTCTGCGTAGCCGGTCAGGATCGTCTGCTCCGCCGCTCCGCTGACGCCGATGTGCGCCTGCTTGTCAAGGCCCAGATCGCCGATCTTGAGTGCAGCAGTTTCATCCAGCCAGAGGTTATCCTGCGCGTCCTGCGCGCGGTTGCCGGTGATGCTGGTCGTGCCGCTCAGCTCGAGCGTACCGGCGCAGTACACGCCGCCGCCCAGGATCTGCTTTTCGGAGGCCTTCATTTCGCCTGTCAGGCGGTTGCCCGCGATGACGCAGCTGTCCAGCACGGCGGAGGCGTGCTCCGCAACGACAACGCCTGCGCCATAGCGGCCCGCGTTATCAATGATGTTCACGTTTGTCAGATAAAGCTCGTTATAATCGCCCACGCTGATCGCGCCTGCTGTTGCGCCGGTGATCCGGCCACCGGCAAGCGCGTTCTTTTCGCTTGCCGCGATATAGGCCTCCTGCCAGACATAGCTGCCGTCGTCAAAGACAAGCGCGCCGTCTTCGTCGACGTAATAATTGCTGGAGCTGTCCGCTCCGTTGCAGTCGGTGATGGTAAGGACGGACGGCTCCGCGTCCTTATCGCTCACGGCGACGAAGATGATGCAGCCCTCAGCGCCGTCCGCCAGACGGAGCGTGTGGCCGTTCAGGCAGAGCGTGACCTGCGCGCCGTTTTTGGGCACGCAGAGCGGCTCTTCAAGAGCCAGATCATCCGTCAGATAATAGCAGCCGGATTCCAGCTTTCCGCCGGTCACGGTCAGCGGCGCAAAGGACGGCTCTTCGCAGCTGTCCTCGCGGTTTGCGGCGTGGATGTGGTTCTGTTCGCCGTCCTCCGCGGGTGCTTCTTCCGCCTCGGAAGCGGTATCCGCTTCTTCGGCGGGAGCGGCGGGTTCCTCCGCCGGAGTATCCTCTTCGGCGGGTTCCTCTGCGGCAGGCTCGGCAGCCGCCTCTTCCCCGGCGGCCTCATCCGCCTTCTGCGTGTCCGCCGCGACAGCGCAGACGCTCCAAACAGCCAGCACCAGCGCAAGCACTAGCAGCAGACTGATCCATCTCTTTTGCATTTCGGTTCCTCCTCATATTGCGGAGCAGATTATGTATACCGAAAGAATAGCATATTTTTCTTGCTTTTTCAACGTTTTTCTCATGTTTTAAGCAAATATTAACCTTTTTCCGCGTGAATCACAACATATAGTGCTGATTTTGTATCCGTGCACAGCATCTGGGTCAAGGAAATCTTCAGAATTCTTCATGCTTCGCCGTCTTGCAAAGCCGGAAGCCGTCTGATAGTATAGAGTCAGAAAAAAGGAGGGCCTGCCTATGCGTCGGGGAACGAAAAAGTGCATCCTGCTGCTGCTTGCGATCCTGCTGCTCTGTCTTCTCGCCTGGCGGCTGACGCCGCACACGTTCGAGGAGATGACGGCTTCTGACCGGGATGAGATCACCAGCCTCGCCGGAGTCGTGTCGCTCAGCGGAGTTCGGGACGGCAGGGCGTACACGGAAAGCTATGCGCTGCAAAACGTGACGCCGGAGGACACGGCGTTTGAAGGTGTTCTTATGCTTCTGAACTCGACCCGCTACCGGGAGGATTTCCGCAATCTCCTGCCGTGGCCTATCGAGTCGGTCAGCGCGGGCAGAGCCTACGACGGCCGGGGCGTTTCGCTCATGCTGGTCTGGGGGCCATCCGAAAACGAGTGCTGCAGCCTCAGCCTTTCCGGCAGGCAGATCGTCGTCAGCCGGCCGCATCACGACGGCTTCCTGATCTACCACCCGGAGGATCCCAAGCTTCTGAATTGGCTTGCCATCTATCTGGCAAACAACGGTGAAAAGGGCTGAACATACATCCGGAGGCTCCCCTTGTCAGGACATGACAGTGGGAGCCTTTTCGAGGGTGCTATCGGAAAAACACGCGCACGCTCAGTGCGGCCATGCAGAAGCCGGTCAGGTCGGCGATCAGGGCTGCCGGGAGCGCATAGCGCGTTTTTTTGACGCCTGCCGCGCCAAAATAGACGCTGATGGTGTAGAACGTCGTTTCGGTCGAACCGAGCATGACCGCTGCCGTCCGGCCGATCTGGGAATCGACCCCGTATTCCCGCATCAGATCTGTCCCGACGGCCAGCGCCGCGCTGCCGCTGAGAGGCCGGATAAGTACCAGCGGCGCGACCTCCGGCGGGATGCCAAGCAGGCGAAAGACCGGCGCGAAAACGGGCGTGAGCAGCGCAAAAAAGCCGCTCTCCCGCAGCATCGTCACCGCCGTCAGCATCAGCACCAGCGTGGGGGTCAGCGAGAGCATCAGCCGCAGCCCGTCCTGTGCACCGGTCAGCATTCCGCCGTAAACATCCTGCTTTTTTGCGATCCCTGCCGCACCCGCCAGCAGCAAAAGCGCAGGCAGCAGCAGCTCCGTCAGGTTCTCCAGCATCGCTTCAGGCCCTTCGCCGCCAGAATCCCAGCTCCGACCGAGCAGGCCGACGCTAGCCACACGGCAGGCAGGATATCGAACGCGTGCGCCGCGCCGAGCTGCGCGCGGACGGCGGCGACCGTCGACGGGATCAGCTGCAAAGACGCCGTATTCATCACGACCAGCAGGCACAGCTCATCCGACGCTCCCCCGCCGCCGGACAGCGCCTGCATCCGCTGCGCCGTCCGGATGCCGAGCGGCGTCGCCGCGTTGCCTAACCCCAGCAGATTCGCGCTCAGATTGCCGCACAGGTTCCAGAAGCCCTCGGAGTCTTTTGCGCATACCGGAAACAGCCGCCGCAGCACAGGCCGCAGCGCCGTACACAGCCCTTCAGTCAGTCCCGCACGCTCCATCGCCTGCGACAGCCCCGACCAGAGGCAGACCGGCCCGGCCAGCGTCAGCGCCAGCTCCAGTCCCGCCCGTGCGCCGCTCAGTCCGTCCATGCCGGACGAAAACGGCATTCCTGTCAGCAGATCAGATACAAACGCAAGCAAAATCAGTCCAAACCAGAGAAAATTCAACAACATATTTCGCTCTCCGACAAGAAAAAGATTTTTTGTTCAAAATTTGTACATAATTGGATGGTAGAATAAAGCTGCTTGAGGGAGCTCTGTCCGGTGTCCATGCAGCATCTGACAGCTAGATCCATAGTGCATGGTAAAGATTGAAGGGGGTTATTCACAATGAAATCCACAGGTATCGTCAGAAAGGTCGACGAGCTCGGCAGAATCGTTCTGCCCATCGAACTGCGCCGCACGCTCGACATCGCAGAGAAGGACGCTATCGAAATCTATGTCGATGGCGAATCCATTATTCTCAAGAAGTATGAGCCGACCTGCATCTTCTGCGGCGACGGCAGAAATGTCGAAAACTACAGAGGCAAGAACATCTGCGCGAACTGCATGAAGGAGCTCAGATCCGGCAAATAAGTTCTGCACAAAAAAGAGGCTGTCTCAGGATGACAAAGTGTCATCCGGGACAGCCTCATTTTTTGTTTTTCAGCGCTCGAGCCAGGTGAGAACGTCCTGATAGACCTCGTCCTTGTTGCGCTCGTTGAGCATTTCATGGCGGCCCTCGGGATAGAGCTTGATGGTGATGTCCTTCATGCCGCTGCGCTTGAACGCGTCGATGCATTTGAGAACGCCCTTTGCCATGCCGCCGACGGGATCCTTGCAGCCGGAGATGAACATAATGGGCAGCTGCTTGTTCATCTTATCCAGATTTTCCTGCTGCTCGTTCATGCCGACACCTGTAAGAAGGTCGCGCGCGAGGCCAACCGTCGCGTCGAAGCCGCAGAGGGGGTCTGCGTCATAGGCGGCGACAACGGCGTCGTCTGAGCAGATCCACGCATTGGGCGAGGTCACGGGGCCGAAGGCCCTGTTATAGCTGCCGAACATGAGCTTTGTGACGAGCGCGCTGGTGTTTTTCTCGCCGATGCGGGCCTCTTCGAGCTTGCAGACGAGCTTGCCCATGCGCACCTTCATGGGGTCCTCCCAGCCGGTGCCGGAAATGACGGCCTTGTCCACGGCGTCGGGGTAGGTATAGAGATAGGTGCGCAGCAGGAAAGAGCCCATGCTGTGGCCGAGAATATAATAGGGCAGATCCGGGTACTGCGCGGAAATTTCGTCGTGCAGGCGCTTTTCATCCTCGACCGCAGACAGCCAGCCGCCGGAGAAATAGCCTCTGAGGCCGTTTTCCGCGGAGCCGCCGTGGCCCATGTGATCGTCAGCAGCGACGACATAACCATGCTGCGTCAGAAATTTCGCAAACTCGTCATAGCGTCCGATATGCTCGGCGATGCCGTGAATGAGCTGGACGACGGCCTTCGGCTCCCCTTCCGGTTTCCAGAGCGCGCAGTGCAGGCGGCCCGCGCCGCAAGAATCAAGATAGAATTCTTCCATAAAAGTGGTGCTCCTTTCAAAAGTCCGGTTTATGGTACATATGATCTGCTAGAATGGCGTCAGAAAAACATGGGAGGATATTTCTGATGCGTTCTGATTCTGTGATTGAACTGTCCCAATATTTGAAGCGTTCCCCGGAGACGCCCGCTTCATCCGTATCCAGCAGCCGCCTGCAGGTACGCAGACGGCGCATCCGGTGCGCTGCTGCGGTGATCGAAGCGGCGGTAACGGTTTGCATCGGGGCGGGATTTCTGGTCTGCCTTGGGCTGGTATTCAGTATGCTGTGATCGGCACAATTTCACCGTCTGGCCGGATGAGGTGTTCCAGGCACGGTTCAGCGCCGCCGTAGCGGGAGGCGAGGCTGCGTCCGTCCGCGCCGAGCATACCGATGAGCACCAGATCGCCTTGGCGAAGCTCCGGCAGGAGGCGGCGCATGACCGGACCGTCCTGCGTACCGACGGTCAGCAGCTGCACCAGCGTCCGCCGTCCGGCGGCATACGGAACGTACACCGGATGGTATGCGCCGCTTTTGACCAGGCGCGGACACTGCGCCGGATCGACATCCAGCACGGCAAGCGGAGCAGGCCCCGGCTTGACAGCCCGTACCCGCGTGACCAGCGTTCCGCAGGCTGCGGCGAGGAACCGTCCGGGACTCATTTGCAGCGAGAGGCCGCGCAGCGCTTCCGGAAGGGCCTGTATCTGCGTCAGGATGGCTTTGGCGCACGCATCCGGCTCCGGACCGGAAAAGCCGGGCCGGTAGCTGACGCCAAAACCGCCGCCAAGGTCAATTGCATCTGCCGCGGCGCCGGTTTTCTCATACAGCGTCTGTGCCAGCGCGGCAAGCTGGGCGAAGATAGCGGGATAGAAGTCCTCGTCCATGCACAGCTCGCCCAGCCGCATACCGAGGCCAAGCCAGCCTACGCCGCCTGCGCGCAGGCATTCCGCCGTGCGCAGGAGCGCTTCGCGTTCCATCCCGGCATAGGAGGCCGGGACGCCCGTCACAGGCTTCGCGCCGAAGCGGAGCTGGCCCTGCTGCCGCAGGAGCAGAATTACGGCCTCCGGCATTGCTTCGGGCAGCAGCTCGGCTCCGTCCAGCACGAAAACTGCGCCGAGCGTATGCGCAGCTTTCTCCGCTTCCGCGCTACGGATCGACGGCTCGTAGGCGATTTTCCTGCCATGGAAGCCGCACCGGGCGGCAAGCTCCAGCTCCGCAAGGCTCCTGCAAAGCACGCCGCAGCCGCAGCTGCGCAGAATTTGCAGAACCGTGGGATTCGGATTCATGCGGATGGGAAAGCGCGGCAAGAATCCGTTGCAGTCGGAAAATGCACGGAAAAGAGCCTGCGCTGCCTGCACGAGACTCTTTTCATCGTATAAAAACAGGGGCGTCACGGCGGTTTTCAAAAACCGCGCGAGCGTTTTTGAAGGAAGAACACACTGCGCATTGAGATTCGTCTGCACATGAATTCACTTCTCTCTGCGGTTATTTTCATAGAGGATCGAAAGCCCCTTCAGAAGAAGGTCACGGTCGTATTCGATTCTGCGGCGGCACATTGGAAGGACAAAGCGCGCAATGCCGCCTGTTGCAACGACAGTCACGCCGCCGCCGAGTTCTTCCTCCATCCGGTCGATCATGCCGTCAACCATACAGGCGGAGCCGAGCATCACGCCGCTGCGCATGGCATCGACGGTGTTTTTGCCAATGGCCTTTTTCGGGCTTTCCAGACTGATGGCAGGCAGCTGCGCCGTGCGCGTGGAGAGCGACTCGGCGGAGAGCTTCGGGCCGGGGCTGATGCAGCCGCCGACGTAGGTGCCGTTTTTATCAATGGCGGTCATGGTCGTGGCCGTGCCCATGTCGACGATGATGAGGGGCGGTTTAAATCGGCTAAGTGCGGCGACAGCGGCGACGATCAGATCACTGCCGATCTGAGCCGGGTTCTCCATCTGGATATTGAGTCCCGTTTTGATGCCCGGGCCGACGATCATCGGCGTTTTGCCGGTCAGCTTGCGCACGGCCTCCTTGAGCGAATTCGTGAGCGGGGGAACGACGGACGAGATTATCGCACCCTCAAACGCGCGCGGGGAAATGTCGTATATCTCCAGAATCTGCTTGAGCTTTATGGCATACTCAGCGGCGGTCTCGCCCGGATTCGTCTGGATGCGGACGATGCTGCGGATGTCGCCGTCCTCGATGCAGCCAAGGACAATATTTGTATTTCCGACGTCTATTGCAAGTATCATGCTGAAAAAACCTCCTGCTGTCGCTCCGTGGTATATTGCATCGATTTCAAATAGTTTTTCCGGATGCGGCGCTGATTTGCATTATAAATAATACCGCATGGCGGACTTTGTGTCAATCATAATGTGGCGGCGGCATCGCGCGAAACAGCACCTGAAAGTGCAGAAAAAGCTTCGGTGTATCAGTGCAATTTATGTAAAAAAATCCCCGAGTTATGTGCATTGCGCACAAAATCAAACGCAGATTTTCTACATTTTGACGGCGAAACACACACAAAAAAGCCTTGAATTGTGGGGATTTCTGCGTTATCATCAGCGTATAAAGATCTTTACGCGCAAGCGTAAAAATACTGAAAGGAGAGAATTTAATGAAGAAAAGCAAAAACAAGGCTCTGGTTGTGCTTGTGATCGCTCTGGTCGTCGTTCTGCTGGCCAGCTTCGCGGCGCAGGCATTCAACACCTCGGGCTACTCCGTGTCCGTCAGCCGCATCTATTTTGACACCGAGCACGGCACCCTGTCCGGCCTGCTGTACATGCCCAAGGGCGTGTCCGAATCCAACCCCGCACCCACGCTGGTGACCACTCACGGCTACCTCAACAGCGCCGAGATGCAGGACGCCAACGCCATCGAGATGTCCCGCCGCGGCGTCGTGGTGCTGGCGCTCGACCAGTATGACCACGGCCACTCCCGCGCGACCGAGGAAAACAGCAACTGGATGGCCTTCTGGACCAATTCCCAGTATGACGCCGTGAACTACATGTACGAGCAACCCTACGTCCTCAAGGACGCTGACGGCAACGGCATCATCGGCGTTACCGGCCACTCCATGGGCGGCTTCTCCTCCTCCGTTGCGGTCTACTTTGACGAGCTGGCCGCGCAGGCAGGCGCGCCCCGCAAGATCAGCGCCATCCTGACCGAAGGCTCCGACTACCTCTACTCCGCATGGGTTGGCCTCGACACCCAGACCGCAGCCGACACCGCAGGCGGCCGCTACTACGGCAAGGTCTGCGCCCAGTTTGACGAGTTCTTCTTCAACGATTCCACTGCGGACGCCCCCGGCTCCGTCGTCAAAAAGAACTTTGTCGGCACCGCGGAAGGCCTGATATTCCTCGAGCAGACCGAGGCAGGCTCCGCCCAGAGCGAGACCTGGTATGACACCAGTGACGGCGGCCACCGCATCGTTTACCAGCCGTACCAGACCCACCCCTGGAACCACTTCTCCAAGACCACTACCGCTGATCTCATCAGCTTCTACACCACGGCCTTCGGCGAGTACGGCATCAAGGACATCGCCCCCAACAGCCAGATCTGGCAGTTCAAGGAAGCATTTGAGTGCGTCGCGCTGGCCGGCTTCATGGTGCTCCTGATGGCGCTTGCGGCTGTCCTGCTCAAGCTGCCCGTGTTCAAGCTTGCAAAGAGCGGTGAAGCCGTCACCACCAAGCCCGTTGCGACCCTCGGCGGAAAGATATCCTCCGTCTGCCTCTTCGTCGCCAC
>OMCS01001569.1_pt1 | contig 10046 bp, 9 predicted proteins | sample 1674241 | NCBI WGS metagenome assembly OMCS01 (sample SAMEA103958153, study PRJEB25191) | human gut metagenome
TGCCTGAAGCCTAATTTTTTAACCGACAGTCAAGTATTCCGGGCGTGTCGCATTATCCCACTTAAAATCAAACATACCCATGTCTTCAAGGTAGAACAGGGCGGCACCAATATGATCCGCATCTTCACCAGGCACTAAGATATAATTATATCTCGTTTTATAGTTTCCGTTCTGTTCCAGATTCAAAACAATGCAGTCAAATTCTACCACTTTTCCTTTATACGCCGAAATAAAGGCTGCCTGCTTTTCAGGATCAACATACTCCGCGGTCAAAATAGCAGCAAAGTCGCTGTTATTGTCAGCAGTAATACTTTCAATAATCTCAGGTTCTTCAACATGGTAATACTTGATATAAACCTTTTTGTCGGGCTTAAATGAATCTCCAGCATTGAATGACCAACCATCAATCTCAACAAGCATCACTTCGCCATCCGCGTGAGAAGTGCTTTCCGTTGCAACTTCGCCAAGCTCGATATTGGTAAAGCCCATATCTCTGAACGCTTGCTCGACATCAACGTAATTCATTCCATCATATGCATCGGAGCCTTTTGCCATAGTAATGTTGGAAGGATCATCGTCTTCCGGCATATGGTATGTGATAACAATTTCGGCATCCGCAGGGAACACATCTCCGCGATTGAAGTCAGTTTTGTCAGCAATGCTCACGCTCTCGACTTCGCCGTCATCTGTCCAGCCCAAGACAATATCATACAGGACTTCGTATTTAATATTGGTAAAGACCAACGTTTTAAGTGCGGCTGCAACATCCTCATAATTTTTATTTCCCCATTCGTTTCCCCAATTTCTATATTCCCAAAAGTATACATTTGCACCAAGTTTTTTTGCATTTTGAATGAATAACTTCATTTCTTTATAATTATATCGTTGGACAACAAAATACAAATTTAGTTTTCTCAAATTCCCATTATATTTGAGTGTTTTGAGCCAATTTAAATTTTCATTAACTTTATCAAAATTACTTCCTAAATGTATTTTTTGATAAGTATCCTTCGTTGCTGCGTGCATTGATACATCTACAGAAATAAGTCTATCAGTTATTTGTAGTTCATCGCAAAGCTTTTTATCACATAAAACACCATTTGTATGTATATCAAATTTTTTAATTTTCAAACACTTATAATACTTGTCATAGATTTCAAATCTGAACAGATCAAACAAACATAAGGAATGTAGCGGTATTAAGAGCGATCTTAATACCGTTTTTCTTTTTAGGCTTTAAAACCTAATGTTACCCTGTCGCGCCCTTCAAGATCTTTTATTGTAGCTACCTTTTGATAGCCCTCATTTTTAAAGATCTCCTGAACACTTGGTCCTTGTAAATAACCATGCTCTAAAAGGAGAGGTGCATTATCTAAAAGGTAATCTTTTGCTTTTGACGCGATAGTTCTAATGTCATATAAGCCATCAGGTCCAGAGGTTAATGCTGTAACAGGTTCAAAAGGAAGTGAAGATGCTTTTAAATGATCATCATTGTCCTCTATATAAGGAGGATTTGAAACTATCATTGAGAACTTTAAAGTTTTATCTATAGCACTAAACCAGTCAGACTCAATAAATTCAACCTCAAGATTTAAGTTTTTGGCGTTCTCCTGAGCAACCTCTAAAGCCCCATGAGAAAAATCACAGGCATAAGCTTTGATGTTGTCTTTAAGCTCAGACTTTAAAGCTAAGATGATGGCGCCTGATCCTGTTCCCATATCAAGAACATTACCAGATGGTCTGCATTCTAAAGCTGACTGTACCAAAGTTTCGGTATCAGGTCGCGGGATCAGAGTATGCTCATTTACCTTTAACTTTAAGCCCCAAAATTCTTTGTAACCTAAGATATAAGCTACAGGATAACCTTTAGCTCTTTTTTCAATTAAAGCATTGAACTTAACTAAAAGAGAGTCATCTAATAACTCGTCATCATGAGTAATTAACTGAACTTTGGTGTAGTGGGTAAGATAAGAGAGGATTAAAGAGGCATCTAAGGATGAACTCTCAATGGAAGCGGCGCTAAGAGTTGCCCTAGCGCCTTTTAAAGCCATAGCGATACTTAGCACTAGAGAGCGCCTTGTGATGCCATCTGAGCTAACTGCTCAGCCTTAAACTCTTCGATAACTGGCTTTAAGATAAGATCAAGATTACCTGATAAAACCTCATCTAGTCTGTATACAGTAAGATTGATTCTATGATCTGTAATACGGCTCTGTGGGAAGTTATAGGTTCTGATTCTGTCTGATCTGTCACCTGAGGATAAGATGCTGTGACGCATCTCAGTTGCCTGAGCATTACGCTTATCTTCTTCTAACTGAGCTAAACGAGAATATAAAACTTCCATTGCACGAGCTCTGTTCTGATGCTGTGAACGCTCATCCTGACACTCAACTACAATACCAGTTGGTAAGTGAGTAATACGGATTGCAGAATCGGTCTTGTTAATATGCTGACCACCGGCACCTGATGAACGATAAGTATCAATTCTCAAATCGGCTGGATTGATAACAGGAGCTTCAGCAGGTGGAATTTCAGGCAATACCATCACTGTACATGCTGAAGTATGAACACGGCCCTGAGTTTCAGTTACAGGGACACGCTGTACACGATGACCGCCTGACTCAAACTTCATATAACCGTAAGCACCTTCACCTGAAAGTTTGGCGATAAGCTCTTTATAACCGCCCATTTCACCTTCAGACTCTGAAACAATCTCTAACTGCCACCCCTTTGCATCAACATAGTGTGAGTACATCTTAAAGAGGTCGCCTGCAAATAAAGCAGCTTCGTCACCGCCTGTACCGGCACGGATTTCTAAGAAGCAGTTGCAATCATCTCTCTTGTCATGAGGTAACAGTAATAACTGTAATTCATGCTCTAACTTTGCAACTTTTTCCTGAGTAGGGCCAATTTCTTCCTCAGCCATAGCCTTCATATCAGGATCATCACCCTTTAACATCTCTTCCATCTCTTTGAGATCATCTGATGCTGTGGTGTATTCTTTAAATGAGGTTACAGTTACTTGTAATTGTGAATATTCACGGTTTAATTCGCGGAATTTATCCTGATCGGCAATAATATCAGGCTGGCTTAATAACTGCTCAACTTCCTGATGGCGCTCTACTAGAGCTTCTAATTTACGTAAAATAGACTCTTGCATAATTACTTTTCAACGTTAAAAAATTTTGGAGCTATTGTAGCAAATTTAAGATTTTTTTAAAGGCTGTAAGCGATTTTAAGGCGCTTTAGGATGAGTTGAAATGATGAACTAAAAAGGATGAACAGCAACTTTAGGTAATTACTTGCAAAAGTTGCTGTTCATGTGTCGACTGAAATGAATTTTTAATCTTGAGTTAAAGCTAAAACTAATCTTCCTGCTTTTCGTTTAACTTCTTGCGCAGAATATCAGCATAATCCTTTACTATATTCTCAGGTACATAACCTACAACAGTAAACAATGGATAGCCATCTACCTTAACTTCAACTACAGGCTCGGTTACATTGCGCTCTACAGGATTTGGTAAATAAGTATAAGTATGTACCTTTACGTAGTGGTATGAAACGAAACCTTCAAAGTTTGAAACGCTGTAACCTGTTAAAGATACATAAACTAAATCTACAACCTGATCGATAGTAAGCTCAGGATAGGTGTACTTAGACTTTCCAAAATCCTCTTTTTGTTCTTCTAGCTGTAGAGTATCTGCACTCTTTCCTTCTTCAGATTTAGGAGCCTCATTTACTTTATCAAAGGCTTTAATAATTCCCTTTAATGCATCTAATGCCTCTTCAGAGGTTAAAGTCTTTTGCTTGTTGAAAACATTTGTTCCGTCAATATCAACCTTTATACGCTGAACATGGTGGTGACCGTCTTCAGTTGCATTTGGAAGTCTTTTTCTCTGAGAAATCAGTTTTACTAAATGTCCATCAATAATAGAAACGATGTGGGCATAAGTTGGGGTTCCGGTGCTTAAATTAAAAAATGCTTCTTTAAAATTGGAACGATCCATTTGATCCTCCTTAATCTAATTGCTTGTCTTATTGCTTAGCAATAATCTTTTCAAATGTTTATATCGTATCTTCAAATCGTCTTTAACAGTTTTTTTACATTTTAATTTTGTGTTAAAACCGTGTAAATTTACGTTTTGCGTATTGAAACATAAGAAAAAGAAATTAAGTATAAGATAGATCACAAGATTTTCATTAGAAGAGAGATTTTTTGCAAATTATTTGACGCTCTGAACAAAAATCTTGTAAACAAAGAGAGAGTTAAATCTGAGATTGGCTTTTCATAATTCTGAACAAGTATACTATTCTTGAATTGCAAAAATGCCTAAAACAAGGTGTTGACTATTGCTATAATTTTGCAGCTTGTAAGTCTCTGACTTATATATAAACAAGGTTTAAGAAAGTCTTGATAACTGTATAAATCTACTCCTCGTCGTCTTCATAAAAGCTATCATCGTAGTCTTCAGCATCATAACCATACTGCTTTACCGTTCCAACACTTTTGATACACTTTGAACGTTTAGATAATGATTTATCTTTTTCTGCTTTTGAAACATGAATAACAAAATACCAGTCATCACCAAAATCATAATGAAAATAAAACTTTGTTCCCTTTTCAGGATTTAGGTGAGTTAATGGTCTGTGAATATCATATTCGCCAAAATCAGGAGCTGGATCTTCATATTCTATTTCTTCAGTACAATTTTCAGTCTTATCTGAGGAATTTGTTTCCTCAGTATCTTCAGCACTGTCTTCCCAAAAGTCATAGGGACAGTAATCTTCACCTAAACTATAGGTAATATTTTCTTCTACATTTCTTAGCTTTGTTCTAAATTCATACAAATGCTCAAAGTCAAAATCAAATGCATTCAAAATATCGCCAGCTAGCTCATCGAACTCACTACTTCCATCTACTTGTAACGTTCTGTAACAAGATCTAGCCATTCCATAAGGATATATTTTAAGGTATAAAGCATGTTTTCCCTTTTGATTTTGTTATAGCTTATTTATAAATTCAAAAGGATAACGTTACAAGCGCTATCCTCAACTTTGAAAGTAAATGATTATTATTCACCTGCAGCAGCTTCAATCAGATCATCAAGATCATTTTGAACCTGTACTAACTCAGCTTTTTTCTGCATTACACTGGCATCATCAGGAGTAGAAGCTGCCTTTTCTTTTGAAGCTCGTACTTTAGCAATTTTTTCTTGTAATGTCTTTGATAAAGCCTGTTTTTGCTTTAAGGAAGCTTCAACTTCATCTAACTTATTTGTAAGAGCATCTAACTCTTTTAGCTTTGCTTCGCGGTTATTAATAAGCTCTGCTCTCTTTTGTCCTAAAGCAATGACTCTTTCTGATAATTCATGCTGTTCCTGAGCCAAATCATGAATTTCCTGTTTTTTCTGTTCAGAGCGCTGTGAATATGAACCTGATACTACACAGCCTAATTTATCTAACATACCAGGATCGGTAATTTTAGGATCGCACTCTTCAGGTGTCATTGTGCAGGCAGTAAGCATTAATGGCACAGTACACATTAAGATTATTTTCTTCATAATAACTCCGTCAATGAGCACTAAATTTAGTGCTCATGAGTATAAAACTGTTATCTACAAGCTTTTAATTTTGCTATTTTATTAAGCTGTAGTAATTCCGTTAACTTTGTTCTTTACAGCCAAAGTCTTCTCTGAGTAGTCTGCGATAGCACCTTCAAGTGCATTGATACTCTCATTGGTCTTAGCAATTTCCTCTTCAAGAGCCTTTTGCTTTTTAAGAGCATTATCTGTATCAATAGCTCCAACTCCACCCTTGCCGTCTTTTAGACCTTGCAGGGCATCAGTCTGAGCTTGTAAGTTCTCCTTATCAGCATTTAAACGCTCCTGTATATAAGCTAGGTTCTTTGACATTTCATCAGCCTTTTTCTCAAGATCTGCTTTGGTCTTAGTACCATCTTTAATGCCATTTTCAATCTGTTGAATCTCAGCTTCATCTGAAGCTAAAGTTTCATTAACAGATGCTTGCAAGCTCTGCGTACTCTTTAAAGAGTCATGAACCTTAGCTTTAGTTGCATCTAACTGATCCTCAAGATTTGAGTAATTAGCACGCAATTTATCGAGCATGTAGTTACCAGTCATACCTACAGCACAGCCAGCTGCGGCAGCAGCAAGACATAATGCCTTTTTATCTTTCTTTAAAAGTAAGCATGAAAGACCAGCTAAAGCAGCACCACCTGCGCAGGCAACAGCACCTGATTTTGAGAAGAATGAAGGCTCATCCTTCTTTAACTCTGGATTTACATTAGAGTCGCTTCCACCTAATGAAAACCCACCTGAGCTTGAACAGCCAGTGCCTGCTAAGGCTAAAGAAATTGCAACAGCTGCTACTGTAAATTTGGTTTTAAATGACATATTGTTTTCCTTTGTTTGACCATTTGTTTTGTGCATTTTAATTGATGAATACTATCTGTGAATATTCATTGGAAACTCATATTTCTTACCTGTATTAGACTTACTCTCAGAGTATGTTGAGATGCACTCAGAGTTTCCATCCTTACTCTCTTTACATACTACTGTAGGCATTTCATAGCTTGAGCCATCAGTGCACTTTGCAACAGACTGACTGTTGATGTTAAAAGAACCTGACTTTAAGCCTCCAGTTACTTTACCGGTACATTTAATGCCGTTTTTCTGAGTGATGGTTGCAGTACCCTTACCATCTTTAAAATCATACTGAAGCTGTAAAGGCTTATTGGTATTTCTGTCAACGATTGGAGAATTTACTTTCCATGTTCCATCAAAGTTGCCAATATCTCCACTTTGTAAGTCTTTATTAGAAATTGAAGGACCATCTTCATGTAACTGAGGAGCCTCTACTGTCTGATTGTTATCGGTTGCCGGCGCTACATTATCCTTGTCACTCAATTTTGGTGGATTTACACCATCTTGATCGTCAGAAGGTGAGGTGTTCTCTTCTGTATCAGGAGCTTTTTGATTATCATCTGCTGTATTGTTATCAGTAGTCTCTGGTGTTGTACTCTCATCCTGTGGCACTGCATTCTCATCAGGAACCATAGGTGTTTTGTCTCCCGTTCCATCTAGAACTACCCCATCATCAACGCTACCGTTCTTTACGACACCATCTGTTGTAATATCTGGTAACTTAGTCTCAAAGCCATCTGTGGACAGACCAAAATTATCACCGCGAATATCTGGTATTGGCAATGACAAATTGTATTTAGGATCTAAAGATGAATCTGGGAACACCTTAAATAAAGGCAAGCCTCTTGCAAAGAAGAACCACCATAAGATGTATAGCAGCAAAGGTAATAAAAGTAACAGTAATAAAAGACCTAACAGCCAGCACCACTTGTGACTTCTTGTAACTGCAGCAGTGGTAGCTGCAGTTGCAGCAGCTGTAGTGGCAGCTCCTGAGATGTTGGTTGTTGCAGCAGTTGCTCCCAGAGCAGTTTTATGAGGAGCAAAATTGCCTACAGGTTTTAGACCGTCAAAAGGGCTGCCTGTAAGTTTGCTTCCAGCATTTAAAAAGCCCCAGAAGGTAATTACAGGCTCACCGTTTACAATATAGATACAGCTCTCATCAGGATAATGTATTGCAGGGAGTACAATGTTTGCTTTGTTATTACCGGTTAAAAAATGAGCAAATAACTTATCATTTGAGGATAATGAACGGGCCTCTAAGTTATAGCCAAAGTTTAAAAACTTCTCTTCTAACTCTTCAAATTTCTTTAAAGCTCTAGCTTTTTCATCAGGACTTGCAGCATTCCATGACACTACCTCATAGTCACCATCAGCTCTGTTTGACTGAAATGGAACAAACCAGTCTACATGAGTACCATCAGATGAGAAACGAGGTGTTGCAAGACAACGGGCATAGTGTTCACCTAAAATTGATGAATTCTCAATTGAAGCACGGAAGGCATCAGCTCTTTGCCATACTAAAACACCGTCTTCACCAATGGCCTGGTAATTTCTTAAATCACCACTGTTTAATAATCTTGTTGCCATGAAATATATCCTTTTGTATTACACAGTGCTCTTACTGGGTATTTTATTCTTCAAAAACTTTTATTCTTCACAAACTTTCTTTAAAGAAGCCCCTGCTTCTTTTAAAACTGATTCAATCTGAACTGCATCTTTAGGCTTAAAGACCTTTCCTCCAGTGTTTCTGGCAATACAGGCTGCGCTGTCAATATCATCTCCAATTAAGATGGTATGGATCTTAAGTTTAGGCTGACGCTCATGGATCTTTTTAGCTACATAACAAACATCCATCTGTTCAGTAAATGAACAGGTATCCTCTCCATCTGAAATTAAGATACCAACTGCATCAGAATTTACACCGTCTAAAGTCTTTGACAGTTCATTCAAACCGTTTACTAATGGTGTTTTACCATCATAAGAATAAGGATTAACGTTATTGATAGCGTTAATTAAAGCGCCTCTGCTGTTTGGTCCGAAAAAGCCTCTATTTTTAGCTACAGGACAGCCATTGATCTCAATAAAGCCAATCTTAACGTTTTTATCAACATTTGAGATTAAGTCAGTAGCTGCTTTTTGAGCTGCCTTTAATCTGTTGGTATAACCGTACTTTAAGAGCATAGATTGAGAACCGTCAAAGGCTATAGCAAGTTCAGGCATCTTACCTTCTTGTTTTAAGGTCTTGCACTTTGGAACTTTGTTTTTCTCCTCAAGAGCTCTTTTAGCTGCTAATTCCTTTTGTTTTTGTTCTTCAGCCTTTCTCTTAGCCTCTGCCTCAGCTTTGGCTTTAGCTTCTGCCTTAGCTTTAGCTTGTGCCTTAGCTTTTGCCTTTGCTTCTTCCTGAGATTTTAGTGCATCAGCTTTTGCTTTCTCTTGAGCAGCCTTTGCCTCTTCATCTTCTACAGCTTCAGGCTCTGCTGTTTTTTCTTCTACAACAGGATCTTTTGCCTCTTCTTCTACAGGCACTGTTTTTTCTTCTGTAGTAGCAGGCTTTGCTTCATCCTCTTTTTTAGGCTCTACAACTTGAGTTGGAACTTCTTTCTGAGAAAACAGGGAATTAAATCTGTCTGTAAAATTGCCTTCAAATGGCCATGGTCTTAATAGGAACCACCACAGCAAAAAGAGTAATAACAATAAAAGCAGCAGTAAAAGTAAGAATGGCAGTAAACACCCTCTTTTCTTTACAGGCACTGTTGTAGCTCCTGTTGGAGGCACAGCTACACCTTTATAGTGAGGATTAAATGACACCGGCGCAATTACAGCCTGTCCATTTACCATAAAGACTGTATTATCGCTTGCTATAATATCGGAGAATTCTTTGCGATGAGTTTCAAGAGCTCTATTAGACAGTGGAGTTGATGACTTTAAATACTCAATTACATTATCACGGCGATGCTCTAATACATTCAAGGCATCCTGATACTTTATTTTATTAGCTTCAGTTACTTTATCTAATTCTCCTGAAAGTGGAGTTACAAAGTTTACATAGTCACCTGAGATTTCTGCTTTAGATATGATCTCTGAGTACTCTTCGCCTAAAGCACCTTTAATCTCTTTTTTAAAGTCATCAGCATAAAGAGCATATGACAGGATCTTAGGAGAAACTTTAGACTTTTCACATCTTAGAATTCTTAACATCTTACTTAGTTCCTATTGATTGGCACTGCTCTGACCACATCTTTTGATTTTTATCTCTGTCTTTTGATAAGTTCTTATAAGACATTAAATGAGAATAGTACTTGTCAACAAATTCGTCATAGCTTGTCTCAGCGCCAAAAGCTTCTTTTGAGGAGGCAAGCTGTGACTTAAAATCTTTTAAATTGTAGTTAGCTGAGGCATTTGCCATAGTGTCTCCATAATAGGTAATAATGGAGTGCAAAGCATGCTTATGACGAGTGTAGTTGTTGTTAATTTTTTCATAGAACTTACAACGCTCCTGATTTTCATCACAGCGCATCTTAGCTAACTTTCTGATACTCTCAAAATACTGTACAGAGCTAGTTTCATCTGCAATTGACTTACATAAGAAGCCACCTAGTCTTA